>Ga0116227_10004211_pt1 | contig 31344 bp, 14 predicted proteins | sample S1TSphgellanicum_FD_89693 | JGI IMG/M metagenome (GOLD analysis project Ga0116227, IMG submission 89693) | Host-associated microbial communities from peat moss isolated from Minnesota, USA - S1T2_Fb - Sphagnum magellanicum MG | ecosystem: Host-associated > Plants > Peat moss > Unclassified... | reverse complement strand
AGGCATATTGATGTGCAATGTGGATCTGCATAAAGTCCAATCTACATATGACAACTTAGTGAAGTCCCATGTAGGCATATTGATGTGCAATGTGGATCTGCATAAAGTCCAATCTACATATGATAAAGTCCAATGCAGGTCTAGTAAAGTCCAATTTTGATATGATAAAGTCAAATTGTGGGTGTGGCAATTTCAATTTGGAGTTGGTGAAGTCCAATGTGTACACAATAAAGTCTAATGTTAAGTTGGCAGGTTTAATGAGCAAAAAGTAAGCAGAAAATATGGTTTGTTACTATGCCCCTTGGCACAACTTGTGGAAATTGGTGAAGTTCAATGTGGTTACAGTAACACGCCCGAGGGGAGTTCATGAAGTCCCAGGCATTCTAAGTGCAGGTTCATTGTAAGGTCCATTGTTTAAGTTTATGCACATTATTATGATATTCAGCACATGGTATGGAATTAAACTTGTGTTTGAAGCCCATTTCCTGTATCACCTTGATCCTAATTCATCTGCTGTATAAAATGAAACAATGAATATTGCGATATTAAATTTCACATGACACACCTGGTTTGTACTTGAAACTCATATAAGATAAAACTCATGAAAGCACCTTTTCAGAGACACAAGAAGATATATCTACAGCATAGGAAAGCAGAGTGCACCCAAAACAAACAAACTACAGGTCGGAAAGTAAACCTAGTGACATTTTTTTGACTTTTTAATGACACTTCCAGCAAAGAGGTGGAAGGAGAACTGTGCATCAAATATAGCACAACAATAAAACTATTATAGAAATTGATTGAAACAAATCGGGTGTCCAACTAAATTATACTACAGTACAAAGTGAAAAGAGTTTAGAGTAGTCAGCCTCTTGGGCTAGTAATTGTATAGGTACCATTCACATTTCATGGATAAAATGGTCCTTCGGCTAGGGGATGCAACAGATGCAATTCCCATTGCAGGATTGCACTGCAAAAGGCAAATCAAGCATCCCTTTGGACCAAGCACCCAATTTGTAAGAAAATTACACCACAATTAAGGTGCACAATGTGTGCACCCCACTCTGTAAGACATTTCTGGCATTGCCCTATTGACCAATTTGACAACTCATTTAAACTTATGGATTTAAGTGAGACAAAAACAAACATAGCAAATGTACTAACCCTTAATGACAACAAGGCTCAGACCAGGAAGATGAAATTCTGACCGTGAGTAACTGCAAAACTTGACCTTAGTTTAAAGGGGGAAGGGATAGACAAGGGACTACAATTGCTTCAGAAATAATAATGAACAGGAGCATTCACACAGACACAGCCGCAGAAGGGGGACTACTGTTGGCCATGGAAGGTGGCAACTCATGTAGCTCCAAGGATGGTTGGGATTGGTGCCTGATGCGGCCAAGAATCTCAGCCTCACGAGCAATGTGGACATCCGAGGGCCATATACGCTGCTTCAGAATTTTGATGCAGAAGCGTGGCAACAATGATAAAATTACAGTAAGAAGCAGTGCAAACCAGAAACGTAGCTCTCCGCACATGTGGAATGAAACCCTACAATCCCCAACAAAAAAACAGTCAGTACATAATCAGCAAGAATGAAAAATGTGCAAGGAAAACCTTGAACAACATTTAGAGGTTTTTCCCCTTGGACAAACAACATGGGTCATGCAACCTTACTCCCATATCCTAAAATCTCAATACTAAACATACAGCAACAAACACTCTGGCACCAAAATGTCGACAACTATTGTCTACACTCATGAACTTTTGTAAGATCAGAGTCATGTCAATGGTTAGACATGTACCAGTGATTTGGCAGGAGGTCAGCAATAGTCAGAGCGTCCATGACAAGTTGACAAATAAAAGTAGCCAGTGTTGATATCCAAATGGCAGCATGTTCAATCCAAGTCCAGCGATTGATGTCCATTGCCAAATGAATATTCACCACTATCACCACCGCCATGCAAAATAAAAAGCCTAGGCTGTAAAGATCCACCTCGCTTCCACGATACACAAAGTAAGGGACATAGAAGAGAACTAGGCTTTGCCAAAGAGTGTCAATCATGGTCACCCAAAACAAGCGTTGGTTGTAAGTTTCTCCTCGCTGGCCTACTGCATATAACTGGGGATACTGCAGGAGTGTTTTGTGGCTCAAATCTTTATCTAATATGCCAACTACAATTGTTGGAACTGAGGTATAGAGGAGTGAGAAAAAGATTAGATTCCAGTCTGTCAGAGCAGATGATGGTGAAAATGCTGAATACAGAATGAACCTGCACATGCAAAAAATTCCAATCACAACTCATCAGAGGATAGCTTGGAGAGAAACAGATGGTAACAGTGCATAGAGTGAAGATTTAAGCATATGACTCAAATTGAGAAGAAACTATTGAAGAAAGAAAAAGGGAAGCAGGGCCATGTTCACTTGTCCACTCTAGGCTCAAAGCAGGTAGAAGAAAACCCAAGTAAGAAAGAGACACATGGACTTTGAAAGATTATTCACTTGACTAGTGAACTGCACAAAGGATGTAATTTTGATCCAAGTGTGGTCCTACACAGTACAATGGGACAGGATATCCATTGCCATATATTCTAGGGCACTATACACAGTGCATACATGATGAGTCAGAGAAACAAACAAGGAACTTACCAGAAAAGCATCATAACAAAAACAGCATTGCGGTAGAAGTTGTACAAAACCATGTAGGCCAGCCGCTGATAATTCCAGTGACCATGAACAAGGAGCAAGCGCTTCAGGAACCGGAACTGGCCCAGTGCAAAATCAGATGCCATGACTGCCTGCCTGCCTTCCTGGCCACTGATGCCCACACCCACATCTGCCATTTGGATCATTGACACATCATTTGCACCTGCATACACCCCCGAGTTTCTTTTGGTTAAAGTGTGACCTTTCTAACTCGACATACAGCTGTCACAGTATTTTATGATCCAATGCAGTCAGAGGAAGGTAATAGTTCAAGAAAGAAAACGGTTCTTAATGGACTTGGATGGACTCATACAAACATACCGTCACCAACTGCAAGGGTCATCTCTCTGGCTCTGCGTTTTACAAGGGAGACAATACCCGCCTTTTGAAGGGGTGCAACACGGCAGCAAATAACAACTCTACATGCTGTTGCCAACTCAAAAAGCTGTCCAGGATCAAGCCACACCCACACATTCTTCAGAATTTATTCAACATCCCAGAGTCATGTTGTTATACTGCATGAGAGCTTCATGTGGGAAGAGCATGTCCACAACAACATGCCACAAACAGAAATCCATTCAAAACTCGTGCCCATACCATCACCTTCAAGAAACCCTACTGTAGAGCATCGTTGCAAAATGTCAAGACTCATCACCTCTTGAATACAAAATTGGATCTACATTCAAATCGACAAGGAACATCTTGACTCACATCTTGTTCCAATTCCTTTGACAAAGCATGGACGAGACTATTGCCATCAATGATGAGAGCTAGGCTTCGGTGAACCCTCTCCATCTCCTCTTCATGATCCTCAGCTGAGTTCTCATAGTGGCTGTCATTCAATGTAGGGATGCTGGCTTCCACACTATTTTGGTGCTTTATTGAGAACCACTTCCTCTTCTTCTGGGTGGGTAAGATCCCATATTTTCTCTTTGCATCTGCAATTGCTGCCCTGCAACTTTCAATAGTGGATTCATTGATGATGATTTGCTGCATGTCCTGTGTGAGCAGCAGACATGAAAAGCCTATGGAGATGGCTGTCTCTTGCTTGTCCCCAGTCAACACCCACACCTTTATTCCTGCTTCCCTAAGCAGAGCTATTGTCTCTGGCACCCCATCCTGCAAAAGAGAAGATGAGCATCTCATTACCCAGTCCAATCCAATCCAATCTGCTCTTCACTGAGGTCTATCAGTCTTAGAAAATTCAGCAGGAACTGTATTTGAGAAATGAAAACTGTCAAGGAAGCAAGTCCATGCCAGCCCAAATTCAACAAGTGAAAAGGAAGCAAGAGGAAGGAGATGTAAAATGTGTGGATTCAAACTTGAGAAGTATGAATCATCATCCCTCAGATGCAGATATATAGGTCAAAATAAAACAGATATGGTCTCTTACTTCCCATGATAAACTCAAAGAGAAACTCACCTGTAGCCTGTCTTCAATTCCAGAAGCACCTAAAAGCACAAGATTATTCTCCACCAGACCTGCAGCATTGCGCAGCATGCCCACTCTGTCATGTAGGGCAGTACTTGCTTTAGCATAGTGGAAATGCCAGTCTTCAACCTGATCACCCACCCGCCACAAATTCAGGATTAGTCTAAATGGATTCCTTCTGAGCAAACAAGGGAACCCTATGCTCTAACATTCATAGAGCAAACTTTCTAGAACTCAGAACAAGCGGAACAACTCCCCCTTGTAAACACTGCAGCAAGAGCTTTCTTTACATCCAGAGAGACCCACACCAACTCTATTCTTCCATGATGACACAGAAAAATTAGTGCAAAGAGAGATAGGGTTTTTGACATTCCAGATGTGAACTTCCTGCATGCAGCAGGGATAGTGATGATGAACTCCTGTTTTGCAAATTGGAGCAGTTGACCCACTGTGACTGACCTTGAAACTTGATTCCCTGGGAATCCTGAACTTTGACAAACCCTATGTTGGCTTTGATGCTGGATGCTTCTTACCTCTTTTTGAGTGAGCACCCTTGATGCAATGACAAGGGTCCGCAACCCTTCGCGAGCATACTTGTCAAGATGCTCGAGAGTCTGCTCTCTTACTTCAGCCTGCCACTGCAGCTGTTCTGCAGACTCCCGTCTTTCTGCAGCATTTTCATCATCACCAGGGCCTATAAGGCTCAAGACAGTGCTGTCTGCACCCTTCACCAGAAGCTTGATCGTACCATCTGGGCACTCGACAACAACCGACATGCACTTCCTCACACTGTCAAATTCATGTATCCCAAGTACTTCATACCTGTTTCAATGGCAACAGAAGGAAATGGGCAATCCCCTTAGACCAACACTGACTGAGGTATACTAGATGTCTGTAACCACTTGTAAAAAAGACAACACAAGCTTGCAGAAGCTGAAAATCTACTAGCGAGTAGAGATAACTACAAGCAGACCCATCATCAATTGGGAACAAACCAACTGGACTAGGACCTTTGATGGCCTCCTCACCGTTGGACTTCCCCAAGAACATTGACAACAATGTTGGCTGATGTGCGCTCTAGAAGTGTGAAGCCATATGCAGCTGCTGCTGCTACCAAAGCTTGCTCATCAGGAGACTCCCCCTGATATTCAATAAATCCTGAACCATCTTCCATGCTGTTGACAGCTTCCATCTCCAGCTGACCCGAAGCAGTCTTCTTGACCCTTGTGGGCACAATGGTGTTGCATGCCACTAAAACAAGCATGTAGTCAAAAAGTGCATCCCTCCTTGGTGCTGTTGATGGACGGCCAGTTAGAAGGTGGACAAGATCTGGGTCCACTTTGGCTCCCACTTTTGGCTTCCATGCTTGCTTTGTCAAAATCTCTGAGAACCCCACCAATCACCAGCAAATTAGTTCCAAAACCATATACAAAAGCTCCTGGTCTCATGTTCACAAACAAGAACCATCAGAACAACAAGCATCTAACAAGCATTTGGCACCCACCCACCCAGATCCACTTTGGAACTCCAAATCTAGTGGAAAAAGGGGAAAAACCATCAACCTTCAACGAAATGGCTGTCTTCTGGTGTGATAGACCCCTCAATTTTTCCTGTTGCAGGCTCAATGATAACTTTTGCATTACTGTAGTCAACTCCATCAATACTGGCTGTGTGAAACTCCATCTTGTTCTCTGTCAAAGTCCCTGTCTTATCAGAGAACAGGTACTTTATCTGACCCAAATCCTCATTGATGTTCAAAGCCCGACACTGGAATTTGCTATTGGAGCCTGCATCATACATCTCTGTGTCCCTGATCATGAAGTAGGACTGACCCAGCCGGACAAGCTCCAATGAGATATACAGGGAAAGCGGGATCATGACCTGGAATCTAATTACACAACTTAGAAAACCAAATATTCCTTCTCCAACAGAACCTGAAAACAGATAATTACCACCATTGCTGTCCATCTTTTTGTAATACAGGATGATATTAAGGTAATCATAGTTTGTTGCGACCCAAAGACCCATGCCTAATCCGCCTACAAAACAAATCACTACCAAGAAGACAACAAGCCAGCCAGTCTCCCTGTTCATATAGTGCTCCAATTTGCTGCGTTTTGACTGCGCACCAGAACTGTTCAGCATCGCTTTGGTTTCACGGCCAGCATAAACAACCACTCCAACAACCCATGAAGTATTCTTCACCTCACACCCCCGTAAAATGATATTGTTTTGCCCCAGTGGAATCCGTATATCCTGTGAATCTGCTGGCAATTCCATGAATGCAGAGAAGTCATAGATGTTTCGGTCTGGAGCCTTGCATACGATCAAGCCAGTCAGAGGCCCAACCTCAGGATGTTGGTTAGAAGTCTCTTGTCTTGCATACCTGCTCTTGAGATTGGATTCTCCATCAAGGTTTAGGGTTTCTACGTAAGCAACACCTGATGGATCACTAGTCCCCAGCAAAACCATATCACAGGGAACGGTTTCATTGGCATGGACCTTCACCATTTCTCCCACCCGAATGTGCTTCCACTTCTTGTATGTGTATTGACCATCATGGTTCAGTACCAATGCCACACGATTGTTCTCTCGCCTGTCAGACCGATGACGGCCCCAGTCCTCAAAACCATCCTTGATTGCAGTGACCACCAACACGAGTATGAGAGGGATTAGAGAAGCAAACCTGCCGAAAACAGCCAGCTGTGGAATCTGATTCAGGATCACAAGGAGGAGGAAGTAGATGTACGCATAGCGATGGAACTGTTCAAAGAGATTCCGTGGCACAAACGAGATCAAAGTATACTTGCTCGTCCTCACTTTGTTGCCAGCCATTGTATAATTCTCATTGGTTCTATCAGGGTTGTTGATGTATATACACCTCGAATCTGGGAAGTCCTCTCTCTGACTCAGCCTCCTTGTATCAGAAACCCTTCTCGAGCCTCGGTAACTACTCCCGAAAGCAGTTTCATCAGTGACATGCCTGGGAATGCGAGATGATGATGAACTCCCCATACTGCGACGTGAGAGAGAGGCCGAGGTCCCTCTCCACTCATCACCGAGTGGTGGTGGAGCCATGGTGGTGATACCAGCAGCAGCAGCAGCAGCAGGCAAGAAGATATCATCAACCTGCTTCTCCTTCTTGTTGTTTGCAGGGACATCATTGCTTACTGGCAACTCCTGCAAAGAAGGAGGTCTTTGCGTGGATGATACCTCTGCAGGCATGGACACATCAGGTTGTAATTTTGAAGAAGACCTGTCAAAGGAGGAGGATGGTTCTCTTTGTGTACTCCCTGTCGTGTGATGATACACAGTAGTGCCTGCTGAAAATGTAGATGCATGCAGATAGGGAGGAGAAAGATCACTGTGTCCCACACTATGTACTTCAGGGGGGTCAAGAGGAGGAGCAAGCTTGTTCATCGAAAACCCTTAGGGTATTTGTAAAGAATACAGCCTGGGAGGAGAGGAGGAGGAATCCATTGACATTCACTGCTGGAGGAGCAAAATTCAGATCTACGAGAAGGGAGGAGATCCAAACAAGGATCCAAAGATGGGAAGCCTCCACCACAAAGAAAGAACCACAGGTGGTCAGGCTGTAGAAGTTCTCATGATGTCCTTCCTAATGATGATGAAAACACCACCACAACCACCCTTTGCAACTCCATTTGCAAAGCCCTTGTTCTTAATATCGCAGCAGCTGCTGCCACCTGCTCTGCTGTGTCCAGCAAGAAAAAAAATCTGAGGGACAAGAAGGAGATGACAAGGAGGAGTTGGTGGCTACTGCTGATTCTTCACCCTCTGTTTGCAGCCAAAAGATGATGAAAGACAAGCTTTGACAACAACAAGAAGATTGGAACTGTTGCTTCTTCTTGTGTGCCATAGTTTACAGCACCATTGCTTCCTCCTCTGATTTTGTTGCTACTCTTTGTTTCTCTCTCTCCACCCCTGACACAATGCAAAAACCCAGCTTCATCATCATGTCTTAGGGGGAAAAAAAAAGGTTTTCAAATGCAAGCAAGCCCCCGAAAAATCTAACCCTTTGTGCATTCAAGCTGACAAACCCTTTAGAGAAAAGAGAATCAGTCTCTGTGTCTGTAACAGCAACGGCTCGCTGTTCTCTTCTAGTCCACTATCAAACAGCGTTGTGCACATCTATTGGACTGCAGTTTGCACCAGGCTTTTGTACTTTGTCAAAGAAGAGTACAAGGCTTGCATAAGACTTGCATATAAGGAGCACCACCGGCATGTTGCTTGTTTTGCTGCAAAAAGAGGCAGGAAACCCGACGGCACGGCTGTTGCAATGAACAGAAAGGGGGAAAAACAAAGAGCCCGCAGGAAAGATGCCAAGAGAGGAATCAAAAAAGAAACCAGACACAGACACAGAGACTCTGTCTGTGTGTGGGGCGGGGGGATTCTCGGAAACAAAGGAGACAAGCACCTCTTGTGGAGATATGAGGAAAATTTTCTCGGATTCCAATCAGCCTACAAACACTTGGACAAAGACGAGATTCCTTGACGTCAAGGAGAACAAGAAAGGTTCCGAGCAAGCCTAGGTACCATAACTTCCTGCTCCCAACACCATTTTAGAGGAGAGAGAAACCGGAATCACATTGACAAACAGATGCAGGAACAACTCTTCAGTACCTGAAATCGGCCAAACGCCCGAAGTTCGACGATCCACCAAATGCTGCAGAAGAAGAAGAAGAAGAAGATGAGAGGGAAGGAAGGCCCAAACAAAAGAACAGACATACGGACAGACAGGGCTCAAAAAGGTTCCAACTCTCGCAATTTTGCTGCGTTTTGAGCGAAATAAAAAACGGGAGGGAGATTATGAAAAAAAAGACGTCTTCTGTCGTTCACTAGCTCCGGAGCAGAGCGCAACGAAAGAAGGATGCAACAAGAGAGGTGAAGAATCCGAGCGCGACGCCACGCACACAATACACAGAAGAGTCCGCGGGCGCACGCACGCGGAGGTCAGACCTTCCACCATAGCAGAGAGAGGAAAGAGGCCGGAGGGGACCCGGGCCGGGTCACCCTCGACGACCCGACCCGTGCCGGGTACCAATGGTCAACAGGCGCGGTTTGAATGTCCAGTTTTCACCGCCCAGTTAAAAGTAAAAAAGTTGAATCTAGGTAGTAAAACTATCTACGGTAAGTACTAGGTAGCCCCCTTTCTTTCTTTCTTTCTTTCTTTCTTGCTTTCTTTCTGGCCAGAATTAATTAATGGTAATTTTCTTCTTTTTTTCTTTTTTTTTTAAAATTTCAATCTGCTTGCTCATTAGCCTTTCTTGTTGCTTCCCCAAGGATTTTTTAATAAATAATAAATAATGAATTCTATAATTAGCTATTAGAAGCATTGTTATTTTTGGTTTTTTTTTTTTTCCACAATTTTCTGATAAGTTGCTTCAATGGCTAGCATCCCAAGAGGGATTTAGCATTAAATGGCGACCTATTTTTAGAACTTGTTGAAATTTTCTTAAAACTAGTTTTCAAAATGCGCTAGGTAGGTTACCAAACTAAAATGAGAGTAAAAAATGTGGAGAAACATTTTTCCAAAATTTCTTCCAAATTTTGGCTATTTTTTTTTCAGATAAAAGGAATATTGTGATAAAATGTTCCCTTTTGATTTTCCTTTTTCTCATTTTAGTTTTTCCAGTAGTTTAGAATAACTACTGGATTAACTAGTTTGTTGGATGTTTTTTAGCCCAAAAAAAGAGGGGGGGGGGAAGGGGGGAGGGAGGGGAGAGGAGAATGGGGAACTTGAGTATAATTTTGTATACCTAATAATTTTATTTTTCTTTTTTCCATAAACCCAACATTTAAATAGAACCAAGTGATTTATAACTTGCAATTTAGTGTAGATAAGAGATTCAAAACATGTATTTTGAAATATATCACATAATATAATATCAAATTTTTGGGGTGAAGATTCAAGTTAGAAAAATGAAGCTTCATGACCACGTATTGTATGTAACACAAGCACAACAACCTACCTATTGGGCAATCAACCAAGACCAATAATATCCCTATTTTTCCTTCTTTTTTTTTCTTTTTTTTCCTTTTTTTTTTCCCCTAATACTTAAGTTTTCTTCTTGGAGACAAAAGAGACAAAAACCAAAACAAAAACCCAAAAAATAATAATAATAATAATAAAATGCATTTAACCTCGTGCACCATTGGATTTCTAGAACCCTTGCTTGCATATCATGACCCGCAAACAAGTGTTGAAGAAGCTTCCCCCTCATCAATAACAATATTATATTTTCCTTTGATGATGACTACAAAGTTGTTGGGGGAGGGGGGGAGATGGTCACTTCCTCTCGTGTTGAAACAAGTGTTTGAAGAAGCTTGCCATCGTCAATAACAATATTATTATTTTCCTTTGATGACGACTACAAAGTTGTTGTTGTTGGGGGGCGGGGTGTCACTTCTTCTTGTATTTTGTCTAGAACATTTGAAAAACAAAAGTGGAGGATAGGTAGCTATTTGGGTCGTGGTCCATTTGGCCATGTGTTTGCTATGGGGATCAAGTATCGCACAAGTATTTCCAAAACACAAGGAGAACAAAAAATTTCTAACTACAAGTAAAAATGCTTGGCAATAATTTTGTAAGGATTTGTACTACATTGTTGGCATGAGTATGAAGATAGGGTGGATATTCATCCCGATTGATAGATGGATTGTGAAGACGAGGTTGATTTCCATCCCCTTTGATTGATAGATGGATTATGAAGTTGAGGTTGACTTTCATCCCCATTGATACATGGATTATGAAGTTGAGGTTGATTTTCATCCCCATTGATAGATGGATCATGAAGTTGAGGTTGATTTTTATCCCCGTTGATAGATGGATTATGAAGTTGAGGTTGATTTTCATCCCCATTGATACATGGATTATGAAGTTGAGGTTGATCTTCATCTCCATTGATAGACCCATTATGATGATGAGGTGGATTTTCATCCCCATTGATAAATGGATTATGAAGATGAAGTCAATTTTTATCCCCATTGATAGATCAATGAAGTGCCATGGCATTGTTATGTTATGAAGAAAAGGTAAAATGCTCATGCACCATTTCATTGATAGATGAATGAAAGTGCCCTTTCTAGCCAAATCTTGTTGGTTTGATGTAGGGATGGTATGGAAATTTTGAATTATCATCCACTCCCCCCCTTCAAGACATTGAGTCAGGTAAGGCAAGCCAAGTAGGACAACCCTATAGCACACCTAACACAATGGTCAAAGGCACACACCCATTCTCTTACATTAAGGATTTTGTCTTACCTTTTTCAAAGAGGGTGGACTACTTTTTTTTATAAAAGAAGGATTATAGTTTTGGAAAAGGAAGATTGTGTTAAATTATGAACATAAAATAGGGACATGTACTTAATGATGACCTTGGATGAGATTTACACAATTCAAGGAACCTTAAAAATGGACACAATATTTTCTATAAGTCTTTTATGAATAAAAGGAGGCATTGTTGTTCAATAATGCATGCCTTCTACCATGTGAACCAAGGCCAAAGTCCAAGAGGTTTAGGGTTAAGAAACCAACTTGAACATACCTTCATAAAGATTAGAAAGGAGAGAACCAAAAAATTCAACACTAGTTAGAATATATGTGTTTGTTGGCCTTGCCTACTACCAAGGCAAGGATATTGTGTTTAGATTCATTATGGAGTATAGTAGCTTAAGAGATTTTGGGCCCTAGGTAATCATAGGTCTAATTTTATACCCGGATTTTGAAAGATGATATTTTGGCTTGTGTTGAAACTTGAGATTAGTTATAATAGAGTTATAATAGCTTGAAGGATTTGGGTTTTCTTTTAGAGGGTTTTTTTGAAGAGTATATTTTTGCATGGTGAAATATTTGAGTTTCCGAAATAATTCTTCTTTTGCCTTAAGATACTTTTTAATATAAATGGGCAAGGCCATAGTGTGACACACCCCTTGTTTTGTTTGTGATCATGCTTTTAACCATCCCAAACCATGAGGTCTTTTGCTATGCTTTTTGGTACTGTTGAAAAACCCTTGATGAGTTAGTTCATCTACACATTTTTTTTGTTCCATTATATTTGGACCACAAGGGAAAAAGTTATTGAATTTAGAGTGATTTTCATTTGGAAAATCATTTTTTAGAAAAAAAAAAAAAAACTAAATGATTTTGTCAGAAGAATTCTGAAGTTAACCCCACTTCAATTGAAATAGTATTGGGATGGGTGAGATTTAAAAGAGGTTTCAATATACTTGGGCCAATTGCACACAAATGAAAAACAATTTTAATTGGGTTTTGTTTACACGGGGAAAGCTAAGCTGAGGTTTCTTTTTTTATCTTTTTTTTTCCCTCAAAACACTGAATTTCATAATCTAAGTAGATAAAGAGAAAAAGCACAAGTTCTGGAAGGATTCCAAACAAGGCAAATTGTTTGTAGCCTAGTATGTATGCAAATAGGGGCCAGGCTTCATAGTGTCCAAAGAAACCACAACTTTCCTCCCTAGAACAAGAAAGTTCGTAGGTGTCGGATGTTTTGAACATCCTGAGGAAACTTGTGCAGAACTTCACTAGGACAGACAAAAAAAAACTCTTAGTTTTTTCTTCTGTTGGCTAATTTAAAAAGCTTTCGGGGTTGTTGTGGTCAACTAATGACGATAGTTCCCTACTATTAAAAGAAAGGGATTTCAATCCTTTTTTAAGAACAATCCTTAGTGTAAACTTTGGTTGAAAATTTGTTGCTTTTTCATTATTGTGTACAAAATGTGAGTGTAGTTCACTAGCCCTTGTTCATTAAACCAATGAATTTATTATTTTTTTAATAAGTTATGTTCTACGTGATCAATGAATTCACTCAAAATCTAATAAAAGTTTTTTTTTATCATTGATAGTGTGTGTTCATAGCCTTGTAGTGTGTGTAAGTCATAGTGATTCTTCAGCGGGCTATTGCACTTAATTGGTGTTCCTCATTTTTTCCACACATCATAGCTAGTGCACCTCCATCATTAGTCAATTTGTGACAGACAACAACAGCTCTTTCCATCTTAGAACTTTTTTTTTTGTTATCGTTGATCGTCATTTCATAACCATGGGTCCTATTTACATAGGATTTTTTCATCTTATTTTTGTTGATTGTTTGCTTTTGTTTTTTTATTTGAGAATTGTCTACTCGTACTCTCATTTGCCTTGTACTTTTGATGGATGGGTTCTCGTCCTTGATTTTTATATACATGAATTTTCTTCTTTTTATTCAGTTGTTGCATGGGGAGCCTGAATGCCCCCCTCCCTCCCCCTTATGACCATTGACCCCTTTTGGAGCTGAAGAAATATTAAAATTTAGTACACTTGGGGAGAGGGTAGACTAGTAGTGAACATGGACAACAATTCCACCTTTGAAAATGGGCACTGGTCCAAGATTATACACAGGGAAATTTCCAATTTTTTTCATAAAAAATTCCCCAAAAAAAAAAAGCTAAATTATTTTAATTTACATTAAAAGAAATCACCCCCAAAAAAATAAAATCCATATAACAACAAATTTTGTCAGAAAAAAATACATGATTATACAGGCACGAAAATACCTGGAAGGAAAAAAAAATGTGTGCATGTTTATGCACTTTTTCTTTGGTCTTCACATTCCTTTTCTCTCAGAAGAAGAAGAATGGCAGTTCAGGTTGGAGAAAAACGGTCCATGAACCTTTGGGAGTCAAGTTTCAGCACCTGTCAGAGCAGAGCAGAGCAGAGCAGAACTATGTTGAAATTTGAGCTTGCTCATGTTTGAATCTAGAAACCAACTACCTTTGACACACCTTAGCATATGCACCACCAGTTGGTTACTTGTACATAGCTTTTGCATGGATCCATGCAGTAACCAGTTCCGTTTCCACACTACTATCTCCACACTCTCAACACCCAAAAAACATCTGCTCCCATTTAAACAGTCTAAACACTTTCACCAAAGAAACCGGTTCACCTAATGTGAAACCAATTCTAATAAGGTAAAACTTCCAAAAGTTGGATCCAATGTGATAGTCCCTGCCCCCCCCACCCAATTATGGAAACTCAAATATTTCACCATACAAAAATATAATCTTCAAAAAAAAATTCCTCTAAAAGAAACGAAAATCCTTCAACATATCATAACTCTATGACTATTAATCTCAAGTTTCAACACAAGCCCAAATATCATCTTTCAAAAATGCTCATATAAAAATAGACCGGGCTATTTAACTAGGGGCCAAAATTATCCCTGAAGCTACTATACTCTATAATGACTCTAAACACAAGATCCTCCACAAGGGTCAGGGCTATTGAAAACAATCTATTGAAGGTCAGGCTATTGAAAATATATATATTGAAGGTCAGGGCTATTGAAAAAAATCTAACATGGCCTCAACCCCATCATGCATGGCTTGAACTTCTTGACACATGTACATGGGATATAACCTAACTGAACTTATATCATTATTTTGCCTAGAATGAAAAATTGTGATCTAAAGGCATGTCCTATGAAATACATGATATCTTTAAGGTTTTACTTTTTTGCGTCTTTCTACATGGGGATGTGATTGTCGACCTTTTGGTTATTTGTTCATGAAGTTGATGGCAATGGTAACTAGCATTACGGATGTCACTACTTTGATGAACTTTCTACACTTGGTTTGTTGTTAGTTTTATGTGCTGAGTGATAAGATTTGTGTGGAAGCTTTGTATGGAGGAGGCGTGATTGAGGATGGAGATAAGGAATGCCAATGGAGGATTTAAGTGAAAAAGTTCTAGGATGGACTTCAATGAAGCTAAATGCATATTTTTAGGCTTGTGTGTGTGCTTTTTTGTTTTGGTTCTATCGAAAAGCACTATATTCAAAAGAACTATTCTTCCACTATGTAGGAAACAATGAGTTTGAAATTGTAAAACAAAATGCAAGTGTTGATTCTTATGATGTATTCCTTAACCCATGACCATAGAAGGGAAGTCATTGGTGATTGTTTAGAATTCATCGTTTGACAAGTCCCACATTTGAACATCTAGGGATGGGATTTATGTTCTTGGGTGGATTGTGACAAAAGAAAATTATTGTGTGTTGGGTTTGGTTGGAATTTTTGTCATTAAATGAGGAGAGAACATGGTTTTGATGCCTTGGGTTTTTGTTTGCTTGATAGTGGAATGATACTTGTCAACAAACAATATATGTGAATAATGAAAAATCCAATCATTTTCTCTAGTCAATGTTGTCAATGTGTATTATGATATGTCTACTTGCTTGTAGGATATGGCAGATTTGTGTGTGTTGGTGTGACATAGATTATTGGAAAGCATGTTCTAGTACCCTCTTGAATAAAAGGATGCAACATTGTTCCATTGATCATTCAAAATGGTGTGTACTACTATTGTTAGGGGTTGTTTATTAGCACTCTCCTTTTTTGGGTTACAAAACAACTTCTAAAACATTTCATTGGAAGTTGAAATGCAATGCAGGAGACATTGATCGGAGCCATAGTCTTTCATAACTCGCCATTTTTGTAAAGCAATGAAAAAGATGTCATTATTCACAATTACATTATGCTTTAATGTTGGATGGGCATATTGAAAGGTATGATTTTAAATGAATGATATGAATGCTCCCAACATTATATGTGGTTTTACTCAATGTTGTTTTGTTATTAAGTTCTAGACTAACATCCAGATATCAACATAACATTTTTATAAATTTTTGTATAGGTAAGGATATGCACCAAACAAATTTGCAATTTACATGTCAAGTTCATTACAAATTCAATTTTTTTTCTCTTCCTTTGGCAATTATGCTTAGGACAATTTCAACCTAACTTATAAAAGCAAAAATAACACATGAACAATTTGAAACTAAGTAGTTTGCAAGGGAGTTGAACCTTATTTCTTTGAAAAAATATGCCCAATCGCAACATATGTTGCTTACCTTAACCAAACCCCATAGAAACCACACCAACCCCACACAATTTAATCACCATCAACTTATAGCTATTTCCAAAAAACTTATTTCTTCTTTCAAGTCATAATTCTTTTCAACCATTATTTTTTAAACTTTCAATTAGAGATTTAAATCTATATTGGACTTGCAATTCAACCATAAATCATCACACCATTTTTAACCACCGTGACGATTCAATTCATGTTCTCCACTTATAAGTTGTATGTCATAAAGTTATCAACACCTCAACAAGACTAAATATATGCATTAAATTTTTACTTGTGACCTTAGTATTCCAAAGATTTATTTGGCAATGAAGTCAACATTTGGAAACTAACCCTCATGGATGTACACCAAATAAGAAGATCTACACATATAGATTGGAGAATATACCTCTTTAACAAAGATAATTCTCTAGCAACAAAAACACATGAAAACTCTTCAATTGAGGCTCCAATACCAAACATATTTTCTTCAAGATCTTCACTTGAGACATCAACTATTTTATAAATGCATTGGTAGTAGGGTTGAACCAATCAAATAAAATCATCAAAAGAGGAACAACTCTTCCATCATATTGCAAGGCCAACCAAATTTCATTGCCATGTCTCACATAGTTTTTCACAACATGCAAAAACTTGAAAGATGCATCTAACATGATGGCAAACATGTTGTGAACATGTGAATTTGAATTGTCAAAAAAGGTTTGATCAACTTTTTAACCTAATGTTGCATATTTATGTGTGAAAGGAGGATCTCAACTTTAAATGAATAATTGTCATGTAGGTTTTTTTTTTGAATTTTTTTGTGGGACCACACAAGTTGTCAATATCAACATCAAAAGTCATTAACTACAAGTGTCAAATTATTGTCATCATCTTTTACAATTGTAATTGCCCAATGAATTTAATCATTGTAATGAGTAACTTCAAACAACCCAATAATAACACACATGAAGACCCACATTTCATTCATAAATTTGATAACTATAGCAAATGTGTCCATGCCACATCTAAACATTTATAGATTAAAAATTATGGAGATAACATTTAACAAATGCAAGATTCAACAAAACATGCAAATCCATTGTTTGCTTAACCGTCATAAGAATCACTTATTCCACAAAAAAATAATGAAAAGGAAATTGAACATGAATGCATTTGCATAAAACTAACCTTTGAAGCAAAATGTTATTGCAAATAGATCAAAGGGACTATAATTAAGTTATAGTTGTGAAGCACCAAATCTTCAACAACCACATGTTCCACTTCATCACCTTTTTTGTAGAGGTTTGTGGCATCAAATAATGCAATGATTGCACAATTGGATGGACACACCTTTTGTTTCATTGGTTATTGACTATTCAAGCTTTTCTACCTTTTCATTAAAATGTTACTTTTTTCAACAAACAACTTAGGGTGTGCACATTCCACATGAATTCTCAAAGGAAAATTATGTCATTCAGTTTATTGCATTTAATGAAACCCTTCATGAAAATAAATCTTTGCATCAAAGCATTCCTAATTTTTGCTCCAATGTATGAATGATGCATCACAACATTTGTGGGTTCATTAATTTTACATCCAAAATGTCATTGATGGCAAGGAAACCCCAACAAATAGACATTTGAATATGAAGTTTCCAAAATGTAACTTGTGTTTGCATAAATGCAAGCTACAAAATATTAACATCTTACATGTTGCCAAAGTGCAAAGGTTACAAATGAACATTTTTAATTTTTGAAATTGAAAAGACAAGCATCTTAATGGGTTTAATTGATGCATCTTGATCAACTCTGCTCACATTCTCAAGAATACAAAGTTCATCTTCTTTAATCATTGAAAATGCCCAAATTCATCTAATCACAAAAACAAAAAGCATGCCCACTTGGTGAAAAAAACATGATTGCAACATCCTTAAGTTCTTGTCAATACTAGATTTGTCAACAACATTTTAAGACCAATGATAAACAACAACACACATGAATGTTTCTAAAAAAAATCATTATTTGAATTAAGAAAATTTTAAACCCACTTTTAGTACAAAATGTAGGAGTTTTGTGAAATGCACAAGTTCCAAACTCAAAGATCCTCAATTTGTTGATGACAAACTCATAATTCTTCTTGAAACTAGATGTGCAAATAAAAGAAAATAACATAAATAACAAGTGTGTTCGCAAGTGAATGGGGGAGAATGCAAGTGCAACAAGTTATAAAGTAAAGCTACAAACATCAAAAAAAATTCAAACATGATACATGATTGTCACCTTCTTTGAATTACATAATACAAGAAACAACTCCCAATGTTCGAAAAAAGAAAGACATTCAAAACCCAATATTCACCTATTTTGAGTTACATAATGCAAAGTAACCAAACACAAAAGTGCAACACAACAAACAACAATTGACATGAAAGACTAAATAACAAGTAACTTTGTGAAAAGTACACAACAATTAGTTGCAAAGCAACCAAACATGATGCATTTGAAGATTATGAAATAACAAAGATAAATCAACAAGCTTGAAAAGTTGAGTCAAAGCAAAGAGCAAATAACAAAGGTTAAATTGAAAGGTGCTAATAGATTGCCCTTAAAAAAGTAAGAGATTGACAAAACCTAAAGTTTCTCCTAAAGGAAATACATATCAAGAAAGCCCTAAACCCTTATAACTAAATAAGCATTTTGCACAACTATGCATTTGATGAAAATGGTTAAGTTGCACATGGATAACACATAGGATGGCCTATGATGGTTTGATGATAATGTAAAAGTACCAAAAAATTGGATACATGGTTTCTTCCATATTTGTCATACATGTTGATATTCAAATATTTCTATTAATGGACAACATTGGTTATATCTAATGTTATTATATTTCATATTACAACTAACTACTTTTGAAAAAGGTGACATTTTATTTATTTCTAAGAACTATACATATTATCATGCAATTCTGCTCTAATTATACCAAAAAATCCCTAACCCATGTTATATTTTTATAATTGATGATACAAATCTTAAATTTTATGTCATATGGTGAGTAGGTTACAAGATGTCCTCTATCTCTTGCTCACACATACACACATATTTAATATGATTTTCAAAATATATGAAAAGACTTGTTATTAAAATGTATCTTAAAGATTTAGAATAGGGAAAAATATTGACATGGCCAATGGATTTTTTTTCAAAAACCAATGTTATATGCTAAAACAACTAGTTAGGTTTCCAAAAAAATTACAAAGTCCCGTATATGACAATTTATATGGGAAAATAGAGGATAAATAATTCATTTATCTCAACAAAAAAATTGATGTGGTAAATTAGGACCTTTTTTTCCTTTCCCATTTTAACAATGATTCATCTTCCTACCATAAAGAAGTGGACTATATTCAATTAAGCTTTTCAAGATTTTGTTAATGAAAATGAATCCACGTCCTAAACCTCAAAATTAAGCTCAAATGCAATGCCCAATAGCTTTAAAATTGCCCTTTAGCTACCCACTTCTATGGATGTTTCTTTAATCAACTTGGTTTGGATCATGAGATTTCTTGCTAGTATGCCATGTTTTTTCCCCAATTGACCTCCAATCTTGAAATCAATAGGAATCGATCCCTTGAAGATCCATCATTTTCTTCACATTTTCTTCTTCTCCCACCATTGACAATGAAATATCATTTACATATTGAGAAATGATCTCCTCATTTTCCCTTCCTAGCATTGAGATTCCCCTTATTTCACCATTATTTGCAACTTGTTTAACCATGTTTTTTAGGATTCTCCCTCAAATTTCAATAAGAGATAAGGGGAAAATGGGCATCCTTGCCTCACTCCTCTTCTAATTTTGAATGATGGTGTAATACTACCATTGAGATAGGTGGACAATTAAGGCATCCTAAAAGAACAATTTGACCATGCCTACAAAAAATCTCATCATCAGAAGGTTCTCCCTAACTAGGAATAAAAAGTCCCAAGAAACTTTGTCATACAAATTACCAAAATTCTATCTAAAGAAAATCATATCATGTTTAGAATGTTTTGCCTAGCCAATCATCTCATCAATTAGAAACACATTCTCTAATATGTACATGAGAAAAAGGATGGTAGTTTGATCTCTTTCTATCACATCCATGCGTATTGGTTGGAGGCATAATTGAAGCACCTTCACAAAGATCTTGTAAGGCATGTTCAAAAGTGAGATGGGCCACTAGTTTCCCAACTTTTACTTATTGCTAACTTTGAATAATAACGCTATCAAACCTTGTAGGACGACCAAATATGAAAACCTTTTTAGTTGATGGAATTTGAACTTGTGTTAAAGTAGTCATCTCCAATGATGTCCATAAATGAATGAAAATTTTAGTCACAATATCATCAAGTTTAAGAGCTTTTCCTTTGGCCATGCAATAGTAGGAGATGTGAATTAATATTCACTAGACTAAAAACTTAGTAAATTCATTATATGCCGCATCGTGATTGATGATGGGTTGGTATAGATAAATGAACACTAACACTCAATTGAATAGAAAATTTACATGTGGCACAAAATTAGGTCTTATTTATAATATTTCAAATTGGAAGAAAAATTAAATTGTATGACCAAGTATACAATCAACATATGATTTGTATACAATGGTTGACCTATCAAGGTTTGAATGTTGGTCTTCAAGGAGACAAACCAATCTCTTTACCAATCATCTACCACATGATTTAATGATAAATTATGTCAAAGATTGGATATATTATGTTTGTAATAATTTTTTTACATTTCCCCATTGTGACACACATTTTTTTTCATATTATACTCAAATGAAACAAATTCACGTTCATTACCAAAGTTTTTGTAAATTTTTGTTCATGATAAATAAACATACCATATCTCAAGTCCTTGGAAAAAAAATTATTGTAATTTTTTTGTTTAAATAAAAACTCAAAATGCATTTCTTCATTTTTTAATGACATGATTTGTAAATTGACCTTAAATTAGAATGAACTTTGATGTTTTTTACTTTGTTTATGGAAAATGTTTATGACTAGCATAAATAAAATGTAAAAATTTTAATGGAAACATTTAAACCATTTTTATTTAATAATAATTTTTATGTTACTTTTGAAATAGAAATTTAAAACATTATATCAATATTATGTCCCCAAAAAAATTCTATTACATTTTGAGTATATAATATGGATATATTAGTTATTACATGTCATTAATTTAATTTATTACATATAATCTATAAAGATATATGTACATACTATTATAAATAATAAATATTATTATTATTAAATATCTGATTTTTCATAATGAAGATTTTATCTTGATTTGTTTCTTAAAGGATTTTTTCAGTGTATTAAATGAAGACCCAAAAACAAAAAAAACCATTTTTTCAGATTATATATATATAATCAATCATGTAATATTTTAATTAATTGATGCATTAAAAGGATATTATAAATAATTATTAATTTTATACATAATGGAAATGCAATATATGGATTAATTATGATTAATTACAAAATTTTATCCAAAATTGAAAGAATGATATCAAAAATACCAAAAAAAAACCCAAATGAATTACATTGATTAAAGGTGGACATTTTGACTATATGGTGATTCAAATTTCACACAACTTGAAATGGCACATTGAGATGGTCGCCTAGTTCACCTTTAAGTCCCCATATTGAATTGGGTTAATGAACTTGACCTCATTATGGCCTTAACTATTGTGTGAAATTCTTGCATAATGATTGGGCAATCAAAACTTCATTCATGGCTTGTGCAAATTTGACCAAGATTGAAGCCAATATCTCTTCCCTTTGCCTCACAATTTTAACAAAATTGAATATTTGCATCATACAAGTACTAATAATAAGTACGACATGTTTCTTCCAACTCCTTTGTAGTTTCATTAGTGCCTTTATTAGAATTCTTGGAAATTGTGATAGTTGCACTTTTGTTCATTTTTTCAATTGCCTCAAAAAATTCCTTCAAACAATAGTTGCTTCCAATTGTCCATCCACTTGACTTTATCCACTTGACTCTAGAGCAAATTTGAATACCTTCAACCTTTACATCTTACATAGCTTTTGAGCTTATTTAAGGCCTCATCCACTTGTTGTAAAAAGACATAATGCACATTATCTTGCAACCTCTCCTAGGTAAACTCAAGCTTTTTTTTAATGTATCCTTTTATAACCCTAAATTTAGCTATCTTCCTTGTGTAAAAGCCTTATAAAACCTAATAAATTATTTTTTCCATTTTTGCAAAAAAAACATTTATCTTTCCTTTCCTCTAGGGCAAGATTGAAATGATTTGGTTTTCTACCCAATCAAAGAACCAAATTTGTTCATTTTCCAATAAAATTTCCTTAATAAGGGTTTGCACATTTCTATTTTCATGAAAATTGATGGTGATTTAATCTCACGTTTTCCCCACATGTGACATATTTCATTGGCCTTGAAATCATTCTCCATGTCATGAGTGATAGTTAAATATGCATAGTCGATTGAGGTAGGCATCAATCCATCCATTTTATGTGGTTGTCATATGATAATTTTAGACTACCATTAGATCAAATGGGTTCATCCACATTCAAGGTTGCTTTCAACACCCCCAAAGCCATTCTTTCATTTCATAGTAACATCCTCCCACATGTGAATGATTTTCTAGTTGGGGTTTCCATTAGATTAAAACTACATGCTCAAAATCCATCTACAATATTTTGATAGCATATCCTTCAAATATTCTTACAACTTGCATTGCTCAAAGGATTCATTGGAAAAATAGACATTCAAAATGCACACATCCCTTCTTATAAGACCCTTTAGTTTTAGCCACCAAGCCTTGTTATCAGGGTTGTTTTGTGATGCACCACTAGCTTAACCCATTTATAGTAGAATGTGGGTAGCTTCCTTGCACCATGTTGTCAAGTTAATTTTATAGCCAAAGGATGCTTCATTATTCCAACTACTATCTTCCTTCCAAACACACTTGCCTAAGTAAACAACCTTCTCCCCTCTAAGCTCATGTTTTTGAACAAACACAATGTTTACAAAAGGTGAACTAGCTCATAAATGTAAAGCTTAAGTCTATGGACCTATTCCTTGAAGTTTATCCTTCAAATGTTTTATATGTTAAAATGTGTAATTTCATAGTGCAACATTGGGTTGGTGAAGAGATTGTCATGCATGGTCCTCTCACATTGTCTTTCCATGATGTTATTTTTTAATTTACATATATTAGGTTCTTTTCTTGTGTGAACTTGTGTCCCTTGTCCTTTTACAACTACCTTGACCTTGTGCATGTTATTATCCTTCTTAATAAATGTTTTAGATGTACATTTCTTTTCTCAAATGACTCTTCTCTCACTACTTTCTTTATGTCATAACTCAAGCTCCTCTTGCCATTAAACTTTACGAAAACTTGGCATTTGTTAATTGGTTGATATGTGCATTTTAAATTCACATTGTTGACAATTCTTAATGGTGATGTTGATTGAGAATGCTACAAATCAAGGAAATCCTTTGACTCCTCATCCTTTTTGTGCATTTTGATCTCTTAAAGGATTTGAAGTTTAATTCCTTAACCATTATCATGTGTGGAATTTGTAGCACATTTGTTTGTTGAAGCTTGCGGGTTTTGACCATGAACCTTTGGGGTGGTGTGAACAACTACATGTGAGTTTATTGTTAGGTTATTGTTCCCCTTCATGTAAATGTTTTGAATACCTAATGAAACAACTAAGTGAATGGAATGTTTTTAAAGAATTTGGGAATCTTGTACTAACCGCATTCCTAACTCTTCATTAAATGATTTTTTGGGTATTTCTATGTCTCCTATTTTGATGCCATTTAGCCTCTTCAAGGACCACTTCCTAATGTCCAATTGAAGTGATTGAATGATAGCATATGGAACCACAATAATCTTAGAGTTTTGAATAGGTTGGTGTGGTTTCACATCATTTATAAGGTTGGTGGCATGGACACTATTTTCACTTATGGAATATGCATTTGGGGTTGATATGGATGAAAAGTTTTTTTTTGGTTTTTTTTTACAAGGTTCCTTTGGTGGGAGATGTCAATGAAAGTATAATTCTTTTATTGTGATAAACCTTTTATATATGGGTGCATGTGATCATGGTTGTGTCTATGTATTATTATAAATCCCTCACTCATTTACACACACAATCCTTCAATTAGGCCATGGACTTGTTCCTTGAACAAATTGTCGTGTAATGGAGCTTCCTATGCATTTATGTAATGATGGCTTTTAATGGTCATTTAGCTTCGAAATATGCATAGTTACGTACTAAATGTTCAAAATTGTTGCAAAAGTTGTAACATATTTGAATTTGTTCATAATAAATGTTAATTAGACCATTACATCTCCCAAGTTTGCAACATGCACCTGAATAATTCATCTTTTTTATGGATTAAATGCAATTAAAAACAAGGATCTTGCCATGGTTTTTTTATGTTGTCCATGTTAAATGGTAATAAAGTCCATATCAATAGGAGCCCAACTAGAGATTCCAAAAATATCCACTTATGATTTTTTTTTGAAAATCAAGGAAAACAACAACTCTACGGATTTATTTTCATATGGCTCAATTTTAGCCATTCAAAAGTCTTTAATTGGAATGTGATTATGATTTTTTAAGCAAAGGATTTCACATAAAAGCTTATTGAACTTCACATTGCACCACACATTGAGTCACTATAAATAATTTGGAATGAAGTTCATTATGAACCTCTCAATATTCTACCATTCTAATCAAGCTACCAATCCATTTTTTTGACTTTAAAAATCCACTATTTAGAATCGGTGTATTTTTGTCAAAAAATTTACAAATGTGTTTTCGTAATTAAGTTGTTAATTTAAAACCAAGTTCCCATTAGAAAAATGAAGATTATGTGTTTGGTTAAGAGAAATTGAAACAAGATAGGTGCTACAAAAACCAAAAAAATGTCGCAAAACTAAGCCACTCATCGATGCATCTATTGTAATGTTAGTTTTATTGGCAAATATAACCTTAATGGGCATGTATTCCAATGGCAAGATGTGTAAAGTAATCCACATGGGCAATTTCAATCTTTCATGGGCATGGAATTTGATTGTTATGATGCTTGTATGGAATATTGTTGTGCACCATTATGACTTGAAAGGAGTCAACATGAGGAGGCATTTGTTACCCTACATTAGGCAAAAATAAGTGATAGAAGCCTTTTTTTTGCATCCATTTGGAAACTTTCATCTCCACCAAAAGTTTGTAGGTGGAGAAAAACAATCCAATTTCCAATATGAAATTGAGGAAATTTGTTTTCAAGAAAATTAGCAACAATAATAAGGTGCAATCACATTAATAAGACCCATAACAAGTCAACCAATGTTTGGATTTTCATGTTTTAATGTCAAAAATATACTAATGTTGCAAGTCTTTAATATGTTTACTTAATAGCGTTCGTAACATGTTACAAAAATGTATGGACTAGTATAGATTGAATTTAATGAGTATAAATTGTTCAAAAACAGTCATAAAGCATTGTAACTAGTGCTTTCACTAATTTTTTCATTTTTAGAAGACTTGAAATGTCTTCAAAATGACATAATCATTTATAATAATTATGCACACACTTACAACATTTATAAAATTTTCCTAAATTTATTTTTTGGCCATTATAAAAATCATGGATTTTTAATCCATCACTTTTTGTAGAATAATTTTTGACCTAGGCTGATGCAAAAAAAAGGAGCATGGGTTTATAAATTCATCTTTGTATTAATCAGATGGGGTTGCCTCCCAATTCAACTTCTTTTTTGGTTGCAATGACCATTTTGATTGGTCCATCACAAATAAAAACTGAAACTTCAAAGGCTCCCCAAACCAAAATAATTTCTATTGGAAGATGGAGTAGCTCGCCTTTGGCCCAGCTATATAGGTGAAAAGAGGACAACTTTGGACAAAGCATATGGGGTAAAATAGTGGTGCTATTTTGAGAAAATATTGAGTTACACATTGAGAACTTGGCGAACCCTTTGAGAACAAAATTGTACAGTAGAAGGTGAGAGAGTATATTTTGCAAATTTGGTTGTTCCTAGTGTAAATTCAAATAATTTTGCTAAATTTTTTGGGAAAATTTCCCAAATTTTCAATATCAAAATTTTTTTAAATTATATATAAATTTATTTTTTAAAATTAAAAAGTTAAAATTTAAAAAAAGGGAAAAAAAAACCCTACCCTGATCCAAATAAAAAGTTCACACTATTTAAAATACTGAACCTCATCCAAATTCAGTGTACAGGACGTAAGTTTAGTTCTTTACTTTTTTGTAACCCCACCCATAAAACTGAAACGGGGATTGCAGCAAATAGGTGGGAACTACTAATAGCAGACCAGCTGGACCAATCATATGATTGGCCAATCAAAAACAGGGATCAGCACTCAGATCATATTTATTACACTCTTCTGTAGCAGGTGCACAGTTTTGCTGCGTTTGTTACCAGCCTCAGCAAATTGACCATAATTTGCAGGAGAAAAACCATTTTCCTGAGCCAAACCGGCACATGTTGACTTTTCTTGAAATTTTGTTACTTTTGTTTCCCGCCATGTTCCTAATAATGTGTTCTTGCATGTTCCCAATGATGTTCACCAAGTTCTCAATTTGTTCTCAATAACACCACTCTTTATAGAATTTGTATGCAACCAATGGGAAGTCACCTTATGGAGTAAAGCAAAGAGTTCCCAAGTTCCTGACAGGTTCCCCAAAGAGTTCCCAATAGCACCTCACTTTTATCCCATATGCTTTGGCAAATATTGTCCCCCTTTCACCTATATAGGTGGGCCAAAAGGGAGGAACTCAATATTTCAAAATAGAACCTTCTATTTTGGGGAGCCTCCATAGTTTTTTTGTTTTTTTTCTGAGTGATGGGCCAATCAAATTGGCTCATTGCAACAAACAAAAAATAAATTTGGGAGGCACCTCAGGTAATGAATAGTAGAGGTGAAGTCAAGGACTTTATTGAGAATGTTTATGCATGTGCCATCCTAATGCTAGAATTGTAGGGAATTTTTTCTTGGGCCATGCCATAATAAGGCAAGACCTTTGTATTCAATTCGATCTACAACATGCATCTTAATACTAAAAGTAGCTTGGACCTTATGTTGCAAATTAGGTGGTCTTCAATCACACATATAAAAAATATTTGATAATTTAGAACTAGCTTAGAAGGCTAGAACTGAAAGCTCTTGAAGTAGGTGAGAGGAGGCAAATGTTTGGATACTTTATATATGCTCATGTAGCTTGCATTGTTGGCCCAAGTGTAAACACATTTTCATTATATATATATATATATATATGTGCACAATTTTCAGAATTGAAAATTTCTTAATTTGGGAATGTGAACACATTGAGGGCTCAACTGATTTTCCCCTTCCAAACCCAATTTTTGCAATTTGTTTGAATTTCCAGCAACAATATCCACTCCAAAATCAATATCTTTCACACCTTAGCTCTGAAATTTTGGAAATAAACTTCATTAAATTTGACTCACCAAGGGCTTTCCAACAACACCAAGAATGCCTCCAAATTCTAATACACTTTTCAGTTTTGATTTTATTTAGTTTTCATTGAAAAAATGGTTCAATAATCAATTGCTTCCACAAGGCAGCTTCAAACAGTCTCCAACAAGTCCATGCACCCCAACTCATCAAGAGGGTTTAGGGTTAGGATTTAGGTCCAAAGAGATCACCCTTAGGTATTTTACACCTTTATTTACTCCCCAAACTTTGACAATATTTGAAGTTTATGTAATTGAAGCCCTTTCATTACCATCATAAGAATTCCCTTCTTTAATATATGGGCTCCATATGGTAGTTGTTAAAGGTTTATTTCCCCCAATTTGGTGATGTAGCCCAAATCATTCACAAGAAGATTAGCCAAATTTGGCTGTAGACCATATATGAAAGTAAGAATATTTTATATATCTGGCTACCTGTTGAAACACATTGAAAAAGTCTAGTGATGAAAAACTTCTGAATCTAGCGAATTTGTGCCATTTTTTGCCAAAAAACTTCATATGTGTCAAAATTGTATTTTACAGGTCCAAAAAATGCAAAAATTCACCCCCTAAAATAACAACAATTGTAATATTGGGAACATTGATCAAATTGTTAGCCATGCTTTGTATCTTTTCCAAGTGAAATGGACTTGAAATGTTTTGTGGGCATTGGGGTTTAGTGTATCCCCCTTGATTTAATTGCACCACGCTTATTAACAAATGCTTTGGGATGCAAGCTATTAATTGGAGCACTAAAATATTTCAATCCATTCCAATGGTATATCATTCATTAGAGCTTTTACCTAATGTAAGATTTTGGTATTTATTTACATGTAAGGGATTTTATTTTTTTGAAAAGTTGCATTGTTTGCAACCTTGAAAACAAAAGAATTGCATATTTTGCAAATATGTCAAACCCATAAGTAAAAAGTTTGTAATCTTTTTTTTTTACGTGTGTGTGTGTTTGGCAACATGTATTATTAGCAATGTGAATATTGCTAGCAACATGCTAGGGACAATGGTAAAATATTTTGGCAAGTCTAGTTTTTTTTTAAAAAAAAATTGGCTACACATAGAAAAATAAAGGTGAAATTTTGACTACCACTAATATTAGGTAGATGTACATTGTGAGAGGGAGAGGGGGGAGTTAGGGGGGTGGGGTTGAACCCCAATCCTCAAAGACTCTACCCATTGTAGCACATCATCTACTTACGGCAAAAATGTTAGTAATATTTTTAATAAAAACAAAAGGGAAAGGGCCAAAGGTCAAAGCTTGTAGAAAATGGTAGTTTACAACTTCTCCCATCCACCTCAAAGCCCAAGCTTGAAACTTCAAGTATTTAAAGCATATTGATATTTTTCAAATTACCAAATGTGCATTGCTTCCTCAGGAGAAAATTTGTCCATGGAAAAAATAGATTGCTCAAACATGTGAACATATAAATCCAAGTGATTGTCAATCAATTGTGGATCTTGGTTTTGATGAAGTTCAAATTACTAAATAGTTGTTCATCGTCCAAGAACCCAACCCTTTGATTAGGCCAATCTCTACCAATTTAACATACTTAGGCTTTGTGCTGCCCGTGATGATCAATTGACATAAGGTCAAAATATTAATATATTTAAATCATATGTAAGTAAACTATTTAAAAGATAATTAGTTATTAGACATTGATCATCCATGATCATGTAGATTGTACATGAAATCATTTCCACTTTCATTCATTCAAAAATATGATAATCAATTTTCAATACTAAAACATTAATAGTTTTAACATTCATGATGTCTTTTTTGGCACACTTGTTGCTTCAAAAGAAATTTTCTTGGGCTTTTCCAATGTCCCCAAATGTTTTTCCTACCACGCTTCCCAACAACCCCTAGTTCAAAAAATATATAACATAAAATGTTTTTGACCCTAATGCTCACAACATCCCTTATGTATTTTTTGGTGTCTTGCAACATTATATTCAACCCCCTCAACTCTCAATGTCTTGGTGCTCCCTATTGCCCACAAAATTAAAAAATCAAGTCCAACCTAACACCCCTAGTGCTTTTAGCATGCCTTTTTGGCACCCATGCTATTGCTTGTTGTTATTTTGTCAAATGTTGTCAACATTCTCATATTTTTGTTGTTCCTAATATTTTGTCATCCTTGGTTTTGTTTGGATGTGTTTTTGTTGTTGACCAAACTTAGGTCATTTGCAAACCAAAACATGAATTTGAATTTTGAATAAGGATGCTTGGATTTGGGAACATTTATTAGGTTAATATCGCATCTTGCATTGGGATGTCTTTTCAAAACCTTGGCCTATCAACAATCATGATGATTTTAGGGCTCAAGAAAATTCGAAAAGTTGGGTCAAATTTTCACAAATTTTAAAAGAGACTTATTCTATTCATTTGAAAAGAGAAAGTAATTAGAAAGGGAAAAAAATGTTTACCCATTCCAAGGGAAAGGATGATTAGAAGGGAGAAATTAAAATGTCCACCCCTAAGTCATGTGTGAAAGCAAGAAGAAAAGATTGTTAGATGCCACTTCTCATAAAAAATTAACAAATTTGATGTTTACAATGAGTTTATTAAATCTAATTAATTTCATAAACATAACATCGATAAAATTAATGTAGACTTGTTCGACTTTGATAAAATGTTATGATGGATATTTTGTTTTTCGTTTTGATTTTTAATGTTTTTAATTATGATTGAAAGGTGTCCATTAAAATAATTTTTTAAAATTTAAGCTGAATTTTAATGGTTTTATGACTTTTTATTTTATTTTATTTATAGAAATAAATTTGTGTAAATGTATTATAATATTTTAAATGTTGATTAAAATACTTATTACATTTAAAATACCATAATATCAATTATTTTAAAATTTAAAATTTCTAGTTAAAAAATTATAATTGTAATGGAATTTCATATTGATTTATTTGTAATTTTGATTTTCAATACAAACCAAAAGCTACCATCATGTTAAATTCTATGTTTCCATTTGTCGAAATTATGAACATTATGAAAACTAATCAATATCAAATCCATTAAAAGATCTATGGATGTAGAATGTGGTTTAATGATTTAAAATACACCAAGACATGTTCCTTTCATATGAAACATGTTGAAATTTAACACATCTAGAACAATTTGCAATCATTATGTGCATGTCAAAAACTTTAATTATAATTTAAGATTCATCTTTCAAAAAATAAATAGTGTATTATTTAATATGTCATTAATATTTTAAATGTAATTGTTGAATGAAAAGGTGAAACACAAATGCATTTGAATATGAAACTTGCATTTTTAAATAGTAACATACACAAAAGAATCTCAAGGTTTTTGAAACCTTGGTGCAATAGAAAGTGATAGAAAGTTGAAAAACATGTGATTTTACAATTAACATGCATTTGATTAAAATCAAATATTACATGTTTGAATAATGTAAAATTTGAAATCAAGAACCAGACTTTGAACATGCTTCAACCACATAAAAAATGCAAAATCTTTAAATTGATGATTTTAAAAAAAGAATTGTGATAAGCTTGTATGGTTTTTAAAAAACCCATTTCATTTTGCACCAAATTTGTGAGCATTGATGTATTGCCCAAAAACTAAATCACTTTTTTTTCCCCTTTTTTTGTTTCCTTTTTTTTTTTTTTTTTTTTTTTTTATTTTTTTTTTTTTTTTTTTTTTTTTTTTTTTT
>Ga0116227_10004210_pt1:0-30000 | contig 31349 bp, 23 predicted proteins | sample S1TSphgellanicum_FD_89693 | JGI IMG/M metagenome (GOLD analysis project Ga0116227, IMG submission 89693) | Host-associated microbial communities from peat moss isolated from Minnesota, USA - S1T2_Fb - Sphagnum magellanicum MG | ecosystem: Host-associated > Plants > Peat moss >... | reverse complement strand
ACAATCCTGCATTCATAAACTGCTGCTGCTGATGTGGTGCGGCCACTCATTTCTGCGCATTTCTGCGAAAATCAATCTTTCTATTTACTACCCGAGGATTGATTTTTGGGCGAAGTGTGTAGTTTGGAGGATGGAGGAAAGAGGAGAGGATGTTGCAGTAGCAGCAGCTGCAGCTTCTTCCGGTTTCTGTATGGCGATTGCTGCAGAGATTTGAGATATGGCTACTACTACTACTTCTTCAGTGGTGTAGGACGAGCATTTATTTTCTGTAGACAAGAAAAGGAAGCAAGAAGAAGCTGGGATTGGAGGAAAATAAGAAATGATGTCCTCCTCCTCTTCCTCCTCACAACAAGAAGCAGGAGACATGGGTGGTGATGGGGACTGTCCATCATCATCATCAAATTGCTCTGCACCATCTCCTCCACAGCTGAAGCTCTATCAAGCCTTCATCTTTGTCACTCCAATTGTCTTCACAATTGTTCTGTTGCTGCTATTCTGTTGTCTATATATTCGGAGGCGGCGGCAGCACATGAGAGCTACCACCCAAATTCGAGCCCAGTTTTTCACCAGAGGATTGTTCTCTGCTGTAAGAAGCATTTTTCCTTTTTTCCCCCACTTTTTTACACTCTTCTTCTCTATTTTTATCTCTCTGTTGAGATTGCAGCTATTTTTAATTGTCAGTCTAAACTAGAGCAAAATCACAGGTCCAGTAGCATTTACAATATTGTATTCAAAGACCAGAGAAACTACTGCTTGATGATTTTCTTTCTGATTCTGCATTTGCATTCAAAGTCAAAAAATATTGTTTGATGATTATTTTCAAACTGATCCTACATCTGCATTCAAACACACAAAAAAAATTTGATGAATTTTTTCATGTTGATTCTGCATCTGCATTCAGAAACTCACTCAAGTATTTCCATTGTGATTGGGGTGGCGAGTGGGTGCAGCCTTTGGAACAAGGGTTGAATAAGTCATTCAGGGATGGCCTTCCAGTTCTTGTTTACAATGAAGCATTTGCAACCTCAAGAGATGATACACAGTGAGTCAATTAAACCCTAAGCATGCATTCAACCCATTACTAGATGAAATTGGCAAAGTTTTTCTATACTATGTTTATGCTCAAGACAGCTTCAACCTCTGCCTTATCCATTAACAGGTGCTTGGAGAACCAAAAAAAGGATTTATTCTCATGGAAACTCACATGCCTTGTTCGTGCTCAGTGGATTGAGGGAGGGGATAATGGCACATAAACCCATTAGCAAAAACTTTGCTTATGATATGCTTCTTGCTGTTACATAGGCCTAGGAGCAATGGAATTAGAGAGAGGGAGGAGAGCTGAGGTTGATGTGCATTTTTGTACCACTTAAAATCTTAGTTCTGCTGATTGGAATCATTTGCTTTGTTTTTTGGTGGGTTGTAGATGTGCAGTCTGTTTAGGAGACTACCAAAATAGTGAGAAGTTGCTGCAGCTGCCTGTCTGCGGCCATGCATTTCACAAAGAGTGTATTGATCAATGGTTGGTCAATAATGCAACCTGCCCAATCTGCCGAACGTCACTTCTCCAATTTGGAAAAGTGGTGCCAATGAATTCTCCAGCCCAAACACCAGCAGCCCTTCAGATATGTGGCAGGCGGCCCCTCACTATACAAGTTTTGAGCGGAACTGCTTCTTCCTATGACACAGTTCTAGGATCAAATAGAAGTGATGGAGTCAGACTTGAATTTTTTCCTGATGATGGCACAAGTGGGCGTAGTAGTGGCTATACAAATGTCTTGTTTACAGCAGACACAAACCACCAGTCCCACCTGTCAATGGAAGAGGTCATTGAGCAGGATGACATTGCTGATGGTGAGCATGGCATTCAAATTGACCACTGAGTCACAGTGAGTGATTCATTCTTTCACTGATGCTCTTAATGGATAGTCCACTGGTGGTGAAATGTTTCTTACAAGAGGTGGTGGTAAGATGTACAGGAGAGATAACCTCAATTTGAATGAGAGCTTCCAAGAATGGAGCTATTTATTGAGGTTCCTCCAAAACAACACTTTCCAAGTCAACTTATCTCAGTGGCCACTAGTCCAGTATTGTTACAAATTGTGGAGTATATACTCAATTGATTGTGAGAGCTGACAACTTCAAAAATCTTATTCTCTTCTCAATTGATTCCAAGGCAGCTCAGCACCTGGGTTTTCCATTTCACTTATGCAGCTAGATGAAATGGGGATCTTCTTCCTCCCATAAGGGCTGGAAGCAAGGAATGTTCAATAAATTAAGTGGCAAACATTGTGCCCTGCAAAACTCTCATGCTTGCAAGTAGTCAAAAGGGCAGATCATTTAGAAAAGGCAGTAGAAACAGTGATAACGTTCTGCTTGGAACCTTATAGTTTCTCATATGTGAACCTGGAGATGGTGAGGTTTCAGTGCCACTTTGTGCCAAATGGAAATGATGGCCTTCAGAGTTCCAGCCCTCTATAATTCCTCACTGTGCAGGCCCTGCTTGCATTTAGAGTTCCCATTTTTTAATCAATTTCTTGTGTTTCATATTCCCTCTCCTTTCTCCAGCATTGAACATTTGAACCAAAATGGAGAACTCTGGTTTCTGGGCAGGAGAAAGGGCAGATCCACGCATTTCTGCAATTGCAACAGAGAATGGATTGCATGCTGCAATTGGATTGTAATTCCTTTGAAAACAATTGAGGAACTCTTGCCTGACAAAGGGTGACCACCATCATCATCACCACCCTCCTTCACCTTTCACCCTTTTCATGTTATTCCTTTCCCACTAACTTGTTCCAGAAGCAATAAAAACCTTTTCTTGCTCTGTTGTAAACTATGGCAGGTTCTTTGTATATAGCCTTGTGTGCACACCAAAGATTGTGCAAATTCTACTTGCTTTGCTAGGCTCCTCTTCCCACACTCCATAGCAAATCACTTTGCAAGTAAACAAGGGTTGACACTTTTTGGGCTGGTGGTAACACTCACATGTTGAGGAGCCAGAAGAGGGAATTATGCAATTTCCCATGCTATTGCCATCAAGGTACAGTTATGAACAACCCCATGACGCCACTAATCCCACAATGGCACCCAGGATCCCAGGATGCCTTGACAATCAATTGTGGGATGGCAGAATGTGCATTAAAAAGGTGAACAAGAAAATCAATGGATGAGCAAACCTCAGTGAAGAAGAGGGGGGAGGGAAGTTGAAATGGTGGCCATTCTTAGCATTCACATTTTGTTATGTTTTGGAATGTCAAAGCTAATTTGGTTTAGCTTTTGCCATTTGGTGATGTGGCAGTCCTGCCTGATCATCAGTTTGTGTTTTTTCAGTCTTGACTGTACAATCTGCCCGCTAACATCTTCTCTCTCTTTTGATGTGAGACTGCTGTTTGCAAAAAATCTGCATCCAACAAGCTTGGAATGGTGAATGAATCTCCATCAAAGCAATTTCAACCTTGAGTTTAAAATCTCCTGTCGTGAAATGTTGTTCATTTCCTCCTTCTTCACTATTGCTTCTTGTACATCAAACATCAAACAAACCCCCTATCTTTAAGAGCTATCAAAAGATCTGCATCCAACAAGCTTTGGATGGTGAGTGAATCTGTCAAAGCAGTTTCAACCTTGAGTTTCAAATCCCATGTCGTGACATCATGTTCATTTCTTCCTTCTTCACTAGTGCTTCTTGTACATCAAACAAACCCCCTATCTTTAAGAGCTATCAAAAGAGCATTCATGTTCACTTTACCCCTCTGGTATTGAAAGCTTTGCAATCCAATGAACCTCCAGAACAATTGGCCATATCTTGGGCTTGTAACGACCTTGAGCAGACTCAGGCAAGGATAAAGGAGAATTGCTACCACTTTGCTTCACTTCACAGGTCTTGACTGGGCCTGAACAGCTAGCTCTGCAGACATCTGTACTTCAAATTGATTCTCAAAATCGGGCATCAGACAGTAGCCAATTGTTGTATATAGGAAGCATAGGCTTCATTTGTGGGTGTGTGTCTAATGTTGCTTCCAACTTCTGCAACAGGAATTCCTGTCACCTGTTGCATTGCAAAAACTAGTATGATATCTTTGAGGCTTGCACTACTTGCTTCTCAATATGAGCTGCAGCTGTTAAAGATCTGAGCATATGAATAACAACACCTGCATGGTTGTGGATTTCAGCAAGAACAAAAAGCTCGGAGCAGCATGGACAGAACTAAGGACAAATTGGGACACTGAGGCATTGATACAGAACTCAACACTGTGACCACACTTGTTTGTGTAAAACAGGTAGTCCTTTGGACATACAGGGCATGTGCACTTTCAAACATCAAAGCTCTACATGAATTTGACACATTTGAGATAAAGTGTAAGATTGTAGGAATCTCTCCCTTAGTCTTGAATGAACAGGCCGCTCAAGGACTTGGATTGCGAGTGGCTTGAAAGGGAGCAAAGTGTACACTCCACATCAAGACTTTGCTGCAGTCATCAGGATAACGATGTTACCCATCTTAGCAGGGGAAAGCACATCAGAAATCCTACTTCGCCAGGACACAAGAAGCAGTCACATGAGACATGACATCATTACTCTAGCTCTTCTTCTTCTTCTTCTTCTTCTTCTTGCTCTCTCAAGCATTCCGAGAGCTCTGCAATTCGCCTTTCTAGTTGCAGAGATGTTTGGTTGTTGTTACTAATGATGGCACAAATTTGACATCAGTGAGATTATTTATGCTCTCTTTAGTGAATTCCCATTTGTTCTACCGGCTTGGCAGCAGCAAGTCTTCTTGTTCACACTTTGATGCAAGAAGTCCTGAAGTATCTGAGATCCACCCCCGAGTGAAAGAAAGCAGAAAGATCTCCAATTGCATGGAGGGTGAAAATGAAGAGGACATTCCCAGCAAGCACACGAGAGTTAGCATATCTGTCCCAGGCAAAGTGGCAAGAAAGGCCCCCTCACAAGGTCTCCTTTGAGGAACTGCATTCTCGTTTTCCTGTCCCCACCTTGCGTACATTACCAGATGTAATTTGACGGCTGTCGACGGATTTCTCCTACTCCGACTATTACGGTGCAGAATGGGTTGAAAACGGGGATGGGATGACGAAGAGGAAGGCGGCTGTGAGACAAGGACAAAAGGGGAAACGGAAGCTGAAAGAAGAAAGAAGAAGTAGAGGAAGAAGCTCGCGACTTTGTGCGAGCGAATGAATGGGAGGAGTGGAAGACGACGAGGACGACAACAACAAAGACTCCAGCTTTCTCTTGTGTCTTCAACGTCTCTCCATGGCTGAGCAACTACCATCTTCTCTCCCTTGCATCGGGTCCAACGATAATCGGTGGAGGGACATAGATCGCTTGCTGCTGCGATCTGGAAACTTTGTCGGACCAGGATTCGAACCGAGTCCTGAGGTAAGTAGGCTATGTATGTATGTGTATGCATAGTATGCCATACTCGTCCGCCCACGACGTGGGAAGTGGTGATTCTCTGACGTGACTTGATTCTTTGAGAAGAATTTTCGTTGGATGTGTTTTCTTCTTCTTCTTCTTCTTCGCGCATGTTGGATTTGCGGAGCACAAGGAGGAGCTCAAGAAAAAAACACTATTTTCTCCATTTTGTGTAGGAAAATCGTTTTGAGCACCTGAACGCCATCATCTTGCAAGACTTGTGTTCCGTGAAAAGATGTCCGATTGCGGTTTGCTGCCGCTACTGCAACCCGGCTGCTCCATCCTTTTATGCATGGCCCTTTCAAAGCTAGCTATTGTCAGAGAGCCAGATTGTCTATTTGCTCTTCTTTCTTAATGTAGAAATACTCTCCAGATTCTTAAACCCTAAACCTAATGAGCAAGATCCAAACGGACTTTGATCAGCCATGAATTCCTCATTTTACAACCAAGCAACAAGAAGTTGTCCAAATTTTTGTGAATTGAGAATTGAAATTGTAACAGTAATTGCTTGCAATGTTGCCCATTTCTGTTTTGCATTTTCTACCTGTTATCCAGCCATTGTGAAAAGGACAATGAATTAACATTTGGTGTGGTGATTTGCAGCTGCTAGAGGCACTGCAGAATGACTTCCGGGTGCTGGTGATTGGAGCTGGTGGATTGGGATGTGAGCTTCTGAAAGACTTGGCGTTGTCAGGTTTTGGGCACATCGATGTCATTGACATGGACACCATTGATGTATCAAACCTTAACAGGCAGTTTCTCTTCAGGATTGTGGCACATCCTTTTTTCCTCTCTGATTCCTTCTTCTCTCATTGTGTCTTCTGATTTCTGATTTGTTCATACAGAGTTTGGAAACCAGAAAAGTTGCTAGCATGATGCCCAGATCAGGGCAATAGTAGGAGGGTGCATACTAGAAAAGCATGTGTGTTTTAAGTCTCTGATGTGAAGCAAGCACACTCCAAGACTGGAAGTGGTTCACTGTGGTTCTGCACTTGATGTTGTGCTGCCTTCAAATTATTGCTGTGGAGATTTTTCTGCAATTCCATAGATAAATAGTGTTCTACCTTTGAATCTGATTCATTGACAGCAAAATGCTGATTCCATGGGAGGCTGTCTGTTTCTTGTGTCACTGAAATTCTTTTTGCAATGTACTACTGCAGGATGCAAGATGTAGGGAAAGCAAAAGCAGATGTTGCTGCTGCAAGAGTTATGCAAAGGGTGAAGGGTGTGACAGTGAACCCCCATTTCTGCAAGATTGAAGAGAAGGACATCTCATTTTTCAAAGATTTTCAAATTATCGTCTTGGGATTGGATTCGCTTGAAGCTCGCAGCTACATCAACTCTGTTGTCTGTGGCTTTGTTGGTAATTGGCCTTCAGCATTATCCATTAGTGTGTGCCTGGATTCACTCCCTTCATTAACCAACTTCTCACTGCTGTATTGCAGCTTCAGATATGACCAAATGGGAATACCTCTGTTGGAGCCTCACTTTTGCCTCCCTTTTTCCTTTCAAGTAAAGGTGAAGGACTGTATAATGCTTTCCAATGGTTTGACTAACTCCAAGATGTTTCTTGTCTCTGTCCACTCTTTGGCCAAGAAGAGTATGAGGAAGATGGGTCACCCGACCTTTCAACAATCAAGCCTCTGGTTGATGGTGGCACTGAAGGATTTAAAGGCCATGCACGTGTGATAATTCCAGGGATCACCCCTTGTTTCCACTGCTCTCTTTGGCTGTTCCCTCCCCAAATTACCTTTCCTCTGTGCACACTGGCTGAAACACCACGATCACCAGCTCATTGCATTGAGTATGCCCACCTCATTCAATGGGGCCAGGTATGACGAGCCTTGCAGTTGTTCTGCCTATTTTTCTTCAAAATCAGAGTGTCTTAACCATAAGGATTCTGATTTCTATCTACTGCAAGACTACACAATTGCTGTCCAAGTGATTGGAATGTTATGTTGCAATGGAAATCACAGTAATCTTTGCTTTTCCAATCATGTTTTACACTCTAGTGTTGGTACTTCTGATTGAGTAGACCAGAGCTGTGCTTTTGCAGACTTGACTGTGAAGGGTTGAGTGTTGCTGTTTCTGTTTCTGTTGAGTAGGTCACTATCTGGAGGCAACTTGCAGATCTGGTTCATCTGTGGTCATGTCTGATAGGATCGAACGGGAGAAACTTTTGATGCAGACAACCCAGAGCATATGAAGTGGATTTATGACCAGGTGCATACTGCATACATATTTTTCAAAACTGAGTTATGACTGGAATTGCAATATTCCATGTTTAGAAATGTGTGGAGTACAGCTTGGGATAAGACTTATTGGGGATTCTTTTCACAAGCATCCTTCAGTATCTGTAACACAGTGCGACACTCCTGAATTTGCAGTGTTCAGAAATGTTGAGAAATGTTCCTGTTAGCAATTGCAATTACATGCTTTTGGTAATCATTAGGAATGACAAGCTCATTTGTCATTGCTTGTCAATGCTTGTGTCTTCTAAATGCAGGCTCTGAAGAGGGGAGAACAGTTCAACATAAGTGGAATCACATATTCACTTACCCAGGTCTGATCTTGTGAACCCTTGTTTTGTCTATCATCCCACTCCACAACACCTTTGTGGATGTCTAAACTCAAGGGTTTTCAAAGAATAGAAAGAGTAGGATTTTCATGTGGACACTGGCCTCTGAATTTCATCAGCTAAAAACATGAGAAGTTGTGCATCAAGGTCTCCATTTTGAGTCTGTAACATGCTTTGAAGGAAAATTAAGATCTTTTATCATTGAGATTCCAGTTACTGGCCTGAGAGCTGTGAACTGTTACTTGAATAACATAGGTGCTTGCAGATTGTCTGAGCCATCTGATAACCTCAAGTGGAAGCAGCTTCTGAGATAGGTGCTTTATGTGCTTTGAAGTTCTGGACTGAGTCCACCTTTTCTTTGGTGTGTACTTACAAGCCAAACTGCTAGTGACATTATAGATTGGCACCACTCAATGTGAAGTTGTCTGACTGTCCAAATTTTTGCAAAGCCTCTACAAATCTGGCCATTGAGGCAGGGTGTTGAACATGGAACATGTTGGTTGTAAGGGTAGAGTTGTTTCATCAGATGATTGTTTGTGAACATTTCCATGTGCAGGGTGTAGTCAAGAACATAGTACCTGCTATTGCCTCAACAAATGCAATTATTGCAGCAACATGTGTATTAGAGACATTGAAGATTGCAACAATGTGCAGCACAGGCATGGACATTTACATGCAGTGCGTTCACCCTTCCTCTTTTCCTTTCAATGTGGGGCAAAGATACAGATGCTAAAAGTTCAGGTTTGGGCTAAGTGAATGGTTTTGTTTGAAATCTCTTTGTTTACAAATTTGGGCCCATGAAGTCCTACTAGTTTGCAATTTGTTGATCAGACAGATGAGCAATCCAAAATGAAAAGCAATTTATGGTTTCTTTTCTCTTTTTTGTTTGCCCTTTTCACTGTTGTGCTCCCTCCTTTTCTTGGTTTTTCATTTCAATTTTGTTTCTTTTACGTTTGTGGCTGAGTTTTCCTGTTACTTCCAGATTTCTGACACAAACCTAGTATGTTGGTTGATGTTTTACATTGGTCTATGCACACCAATGGGAACTCATGAAGTCAGATGGTGAGTGAAATTGTGAGAGACTGTCACTGTTGTTCATACCTCATTATTGCTCTGTTCTTATTTGGTGGTTCTCTTCTCTTACTCCTGCAGTTTGCTGTTATTTCCTCTTGTTGCTGGTCTGGAAATTTCATTAACATTAGTATTGGAGCATCTCACAAATTCTGGTAGATTATAATTGTAAGTTTGGAGGGTTCTTGATACTTATGAAGATTTGTTTAAAAAGAAAGACAATAGGTCTCTCACATCCATGCACTAGCACATCAATCTGAAACCTGATATATCACAAAAATTGCAGGTATACAGGAACAGAGGGGATCTACCTGCGAACTGTGCCTCATGACAAGGACCCCAATTGCATAATCTGTAGTCCTGGTGTTCCTCTTGAGGTTGACAAGTCCATCACATTGCAGAAGGTGCACAAAAATCTCCTGTATCCAAGTCAGTTCAATTGCTTGCTCAACTGGAAGTGGTTAGTGAAGGACATGAGTAACCCATGTCTTGTATGTTTCTCTTATCCCTTTTGCTGTATCTATCATCCAATAATATGTGGATTATTCACACACCTATGCACCTATGCTGAACCTTCTTTGTGCTTTCGGCAGTTTATTGATACATTGTTCAAAGACCGTAGATTCAAACTCAAGCTTTCAAAGCCCAGTGTGTCATACCATGGCAACAACCTTTACATGCAAGCACCTCCAGTATTGGAGGAAATGACTCGCCCCAACTTGCAAGAGCCACTTGTAAGACTAATGGGTGGGGAGAAATCAGATGTGTTGAACATAAATGATCGGAGGTTGACTGGGGTTTTACGGGTGCGTGTCACATTTAGGGATGATGCAGAGACAATAGATATGGACGCTGTGGGAACACACTGATCGAATTTCTGGTCTGTGTTAGAATCTACAAAAGTTTCAGCTCTTATTATTACCACCCCTCTTACATACCAACTGAGGAACCTTCCACTGACAGGGTGACTAGATTGCTAGGTACTATGGACAGTGTATGAGATAGTGAAGAAATTGTGCAGTGCATGCATCTCACAGACATAAAAGTGGGCAGTTAAAACAGCTAGCTAGGTCAGGTGAAGGTAGGATCACTCCAACCTATCCAGGTCAATGGAAATCCCAGATGAAGTCTGGATGGGAAGAATGGTGCACATTATTCATTTTCAAGAGTGTAGATGGGATTGGGAATCAATGTAAAGCTTTCTGGAACCATGTAACCAAGTCAAGAAAAATGTGAAATTAGACACCATTGTGGAAATCACTATTTTGCAGTTCAGTAAGCATAGTGCAAGAAATGAAATGAGAGCCAACTAACTTCATGGGGTGGTGTAGTTGCTGCAAAACTGCACAGAGAATGATGGACATTTATTTGTCATTGGAGGAACTAAGTATATGTAAAACCTTGAGAACTTTCAGTGGACTGAGAATGCTGTGCAAAAAAAGATGCAGTAGGAGTTCTCCTGCAATTCATCCTCCTCCAACCTTTGCTCATAACACTTTTAATACTCATGGTGTTGTGATTCAAATAGAGTGCAGACCAGCAGCTCCATGAGATGGTGGTGCGAAGAATTAAATCAGCTCGGTAAATATCTGGCTTAGAATTATTTAGGCAAAATGAATTGGGTTATGATACTGTCCAGAAAGCCTCATGGGAAGAAATTTCAACACCTCTGTTCAGCTCTTTGTGCTTGATGTTCACTCTGATCATCACCTTCCAAGCACACCAAATCACTGACAAAAGATCAGCACAATGAGAATTAGGTGCTCAAGTAATGTCAGAAGTTGCTTTGTTGCAGCAAAGCCATTTCTGGTGGATGTGGATTTTTCAGAAAGGCTCTCTCCCATGGACCATCTTCTCTAAACCACAAGCTTCACAAGGAAAGCAAAGGCTTTCTGAGGGAGGACAAGAAGTTTGAAGGAACCCTGTACCCTGCAGGAGTTTATTGTTTCATTGTTGCCTTGGATTCTGTCACCCACTCCATAATCACAATGTATGATGGAGGTCTTGATTGTATTCTAAGTTTGCATACAGGAAGTGGATCCATCATCATGCAACATACCAGAGAGTTGGAAGCAAGTGAAACCCTGATTAGCAATTGGAACACTGCCAGCAAGCGACGAAACTTGCTTGTGTCTGTAAGAAAGTTTCTTGTTTAAGGAAGCCACCCCATTACAGGTGGGTTGGGTTTTTTCATGAACATCTATTTTTGCAGTGGCATTCCTCGCACAACCCACAGATTTGTGCCAGACTTCATGCATTACATCACCAAGTTCATTGCCAAAGGTGAAAATATTTCTAGTGAGAGGGACAGATAGCAATTGATCTTGTACATTGAAGGTGGTATCTATCCTTGCAGCCATGGTTCTTGGTGAATGACTCCCTGGAAAGAAAATGTGTCATGTCTGGAGCCTTCACCTAGATTTAGGTTTCAGCTCTTCAAGTGTGCATGGTACAGAAGCAGTGGACATGACCAGCCAGACCAGTGGACATGTGGACTGCCATTGTTGGGACTCCACTATCACACAAATCCATTTTGCATAGAAGTAGCTTCCATTGAAGTAGGCAAAACCAAGGTCAATGTAAGTGGTGGGAAGTTGTTGGCAATTTCAGAGACCAATAAAACAGTGCCACAGTTAGCACCAGTTCCGTAGCTGTTTAAACATGCACTATCATAGATTCAGACAGAACAGTGCAAAAACAGTCTTTCTATTGTGTGTCAGACACAAGGATTTCTTGCCTCCAGGTGAACATCTCATTCTGCCACAACAGCAGCAGCAGCCAGATGCCCATTCTAAAACAAAACTCTAATCATCTGTTCAGATGGGTACATAAGTGCTTGATCTCACAGACTAAAGCATGTCAAGTAATTGTTGTCTTCATGTGAAATGTCTCACCTGTATCCCTTGACCTTGAAAGACCAATAAATACATGAAATCATAGCCCAAAGAGATTGACCAAAGAGATGCAAAAGTTCCTTATATGCACTGAAGACATGAATGCAATCTTTCATTCTCCAATAAGACCAGAAAAACCTTTCTGTGGCAAAAAACACATTATACAGACAGCCAAAATCCGATCTAGCATAATTTAGATTTGAAGGAAGCCAAGTAGATTCAGCAATTCATATCTTATGAGATTGGAGAGAAAAACTTCACAGCACAATACTTTGAAGGTAACAACAAATCATTGATTATTCAGCATTCACAAACAAACAATACTTCAATATTCTGTCTGTAATCCAGCCATCAGCGAGTAAGATGTGTTTGGAAACAAACCAGTTTGTTTACACAAAATGGCATATCTTTTACAGTGGAGCTCAGCATTATGATTATGTGGGAAAGGAGTTTCCCCATGAATCTGTAAATCTATGGAGCCAAAGAATCAAATTCAAGCAAAGCAATGAAAATTGGAGTAATGTTAACAAGCAAGTCCACGTTGCCTCATACTTGATCCTAAGGACCTCCATTTTGTGTGCATTGCAACATAATGCCTCCAAATTTTGCATCTGCATGGAAGTCAGAAGGAAGCATTACAATTCTGTGAATGAAATGCTCATCATCAAGGGCTTGCATCCCTCACAACCAGAGCTAGGCAGTGATTTTCTCTGTCTCCATTCACTGCAGGAGTTGCCTGAGCTCCATAATAGCTGCTGCTAATGTACAATGAATATACAGCAGATAAAGACAGCAGCACAGTAGTCCTAGTTCAGGCATCCTGTCAATCTTCATACCTTAACAAAACATGGATGACTGAAGGAGGGGTTTGCTGATTAGTCACCTGGTTGTTCAAGGCCTTGGCTTCTGATTCAGCAGCACATTGAAGCTTCTTGGCTTTACTCAATTCACTGAAAGACAACTCATGTTGGTGTTCGACAGTCATCAAAATGCCATTTGGTTTAGCAGATTGAACCATCAGAGAATTGGAAAGCAATGTTGATTCCGACATGGCCAATTGAACACCATCATCCTCTTGCAAGTGTTCAGAAAGCTGAAGCTCCCATCTGAGCTCAAGGTCTTCACGCATCCTTATCTGGCTTTCTAGTTGTTGTGCCAACTCCTCAAGCTTCTTATTCAAGGATCTTAAATCCTCTCCCCGTTTTGAGAAAATACGATCAAGCTCTGTGGTTTTCTTTCCACTCACTGTTGTGCACTTAAGCCCTTGTGTCTCCAACTCTTCACCACAGACTGGCTGCAATAAACCTTGCTCCTTCCCTTGAAGCAGAACCTTTTCCATGTGAGAAGAAGGAAGTGCAGACTCCTTAGAAAATTCACTTTCAATTTGTGATGAATTTCCATAAGGTACAGAATGAAGAAACTCAGATTTATGTGGTAACACAGTTGTTCCATCTCTGTTGCATGATGAACAAAGCTCTTCACTCTCTCGAGTGGTTTGATGTAACTCAAGCACCTGAGTGTGAGAACTTTCACCTTGAATATTCACCTCAGACTTCTGCTGTGAAGGAGTATTATCAGCCTTACCAGGAGACAGGAGAGTGAAAAGATTGCCAATATTTGCGGGTGAAATAATTTCCAGACTCTTTTGCTGATTAATTTGTTGATACAATCCAGGTCTTGGAGACAACTTTCCTCCATTTTTTTCCCATGATGAGATGCTGAATAGGTCATCACTCTCAGGTGAAAAAATTTCGAAACTTTCTTGCCCATCACCTGATGACACACAAATCCAATTAGAACTTCAGCAAGTTTCTCCTCAAAAATACACAAAATCCCCTTATGAGATACTTTGCTTTAAAATGACCATACATGGACCAAAACATGAAAGAAAAATTCTAGTAAGAGACTCTTAGGGCTGACGTATTAAAGGACTTTTCCTTCTCAAAATAACAGGTGAATTGAGCAAGAGCAATCCAAATACTGCCTTTGATGTTGTTCAAAAGAGTTGCTTAGATTGACATCTCAAGATATGGTACTATAGAGCATTTCTTCTACTGCACCACTTGCTCCACATTAACTTTAAATACAAAAGCATAGAGCACGGTTCTGAGACAACACCATCAATTATATGGGAAGGAAATTTATGATGTAAGAAAAGGGTGGCAGACCTTCTTCAAAATTGTCATGAACTCTCTTGGATTCACATAAGAGATCTGCCATGTGAGCTCCATCATCCTTCATATTGAGCAGCTCCAAATCTAAGCTCTCTGTCTCCACTCTCTTGTCTAAATTCAACTCCCCAGTTTTGTATCTCTGGGATTTATTATTGCTGGAAGAATTCCTCTCATAAATGTCCTCATTTACTATGGATTCAAAATCTAAGCGTTTAGCTGCTAATGAGATTACGTCTCTTTTTCGGTGTTGTTGCATAAATGCCTCTGTAGCCAATTCTGTTTCAGGATAGTGTGTTCTAATCACAGTTTGATCGTGTCCACCTGTTGGCAAAGAAACCCATAGCACAGTTTTAGTCAGTATTTTGTATCTTTGTGGGTCAACAGTTCACCCTTGTGAGGGAAAGATCTAACAAAGAAAGAGAAACACATTATCTGTGAAAATTCAGAGAAATCTCCATGACAACAATTCGAAGGTATCACAACGATGAGTGCAGTCAGAACCTTATGAGCATCACTCACAAAGTGTCAGACTGTCACCATCATCCTAAATAGCAGCTGCCATGACTACCCACCGACTTCATCAGCTCCTGGCAGTGGGTGTTGCTAAGTATATAATTATCCACCAAAATTATGTGCAAACCATTATACAAAACTCTGCATTTGCAGAAGTTTCTGTCACATTACTGGAAGCAACAGGAAGACTCAGTCATGATGTTGGCTAGCATCCAAGAAAAAGAAACAGAGGATAGAAGCTTTGATCTAGTCTGATTTTATCTTGAGCCCAAGTGCTGCCATTCCACCATATCCTCTCAACTGACAGAAGATAGCACAACATACCAGGAGAAAAGTCTGTCACCATAAGTGCAACTCCATGCCTTTCCTTCGCACCATTTTCACTTCTGTCCTCCTTCAAATTTAATTGATCCAGCTCTAATGTAAAATCAGTTTGCACCTCTGTGAGAATGGGCCCAGTTGTGCTCTTGCTGGAACCCTCGAAACCAGTCTGGTTTGTCCACAAAGGATTATGATCAGAATACAGGGTGACAACAGCACCTAGGTCTTGGCAAAGTTGCTCAAGTTGAGCCATGTCAGTTGATAAGGAGTGGATTTTGAGCTTTGCCACCACAGTCTGCCACAATGATTGTCCAAGCTCCACTGCTTGAAAGGCTTTTTCTTCATCTTCAATTTCTTGGTACAAAACATATTGCTGGACTATAAATTGTTTCAGCCTCTGTGTTTTCTCCTGCAAAGCTACCCTCTCTCGAAAGGAAAGGGCCTGAAGTAACAAAAGCTCCTCTTCAAACTTTGCTAGGGGTATGGATTCAGATTTTCTTCCATCCCCATTCACAGTTGGGACTGACATGGTCTGTGGAAACACCCAACAATCCGAAGCTTTTCTAAGAATTGCTAAACAAAGAAACAGTAACAAACAGAACTTCAGAAACACATGCTTAAAAACACGTCACAAAAGCCAAGCTGGAAAGAAAGTGTCAAAAGTCACTAAATCCCAATGCGCAACAGCTGAAGCTTGCAAAAAACGTTCTAACAAGGATAACACTGTTGCAACTGTGCACAATTTACCTCATGTGATGTGGTAGGGACTAGATCTTTCCCAAAGGATCTTGTTCATCTCAAGGATTTAAAAGAGGAGCTTGATTGCAACATGCATGATTTCTTATGAACAAAAGATGGTTTGTGAAGGTACAAGCAACAATGCATGAACTAGAGGGTTTACCTGTGGACCCTTGAAGTCATCCGGTGCATGCTCGTTATTGATATCTTGTGGCTCTGATGTTTCACATTCCACAGACCAATCATTGGCATGATTTCCTTCTCCAAAATTTTCAATTGAACCTTCTGTGAAGAAAATTGCTTCCAGGTCATGATGCTGCTCTTCCTCCTCTAGAGGATCCACTTCTTGATCAAGGTTGTTTTGTTCAACACAAGTTACATCCATCCCGACCCACCACATTTCAGAGTTTTGTTGTTTAGATCCAAGCTGGTTTGCATCTCGGAGTTGGCTAATGTGTCTTGAGAGCTGGGATTTTGAAAGATCAAGCTCCTTGATGCGCCTACGAAGCTGCTGGCACTCAGCCCGTAGAAGCTTCTCTTCCCTACATTGGTGCTTGGCCTGTTGACATATTGCCTCATCATGTTGTTTTTGCTGCTCCCACATCCACCGAGCTGACAATGATTGTAAAGATGATGAGGAGGAATCTGATGCTGTTGCTGCTGCTCGTGGTGATGGTGATAGCGCCATTGATACTGGTGATGATGACAAAGATAATAGTCCTGTGTGTGTGTTGTCCCTCAAAGATTTCTTGACTTCAGCCATGGAGATTATGGAAGAAACCAGTCTCCAACACTCACCGAGTCCACAATATCCAGGAAAAAAAGCACATTACAACAATCATTCATACATCTGCCAACCTCTCTAAGTTACAGCCACAAAAATTGAAGAAATATTCACAAGCTCACATACTTAGCAAATACTAGGTATCAAAGAAATCCCACATATTTATATCTCCATCTCTATTCCCTTGATGCTGAGAATTTTTAGGGTTTGAAAAGCTCATAAACTCATAAACAAGATGCTGGAGAAAACGATGGGTTTTCTTTCTTTTTCTGAACTACAGCCCTACAGCCACAAAACTTTGTGTCATGACAATATCTACACCCACAGGCCTGTAAAGTAGACCCCATCTTTCCAGAAGTCTAAAACCTCTCATTGTTTCAAGTAAAAAGAGTGTTGAAAATCAGAGCTTGCAAAACGAGGGTTTTGGGGATTCCAATATTCTTAAACCCCCCTCCTCGCTCAGAGACAGAGTTCTTTTCTCTTTACTCACTTACGGTAGATGAAATCCAAGCAACACAGAAACCCTTTGATTCCTTCATTCCATCTTCCTTTCTCCAATCTCCATCTTCTCAATCTGTCAGAAGAAATGAATCGCCCGAAATGTGAACCCCAGGGAAAAGAATTCCTCCATCTCTTTTCTCTTTTTTTTCTCCTTGCTTCCTTCGGATTGCCTTACTCCCTAGTTCCAAGCACCAGAATAATCCCTAGTTCCAAACTCCAGAATAAAAAGGATGTGCTAAAGCTCCGGCATGGGACTAGGACGAGCTCACGCCTTAACAACACCGGAATCAAAAGCGTTTGCTTCTCAACAAGGTCAAAATGTCAGAACGCTTTGACAGAACCACACTTCTCAATCAAACAACACCCTAATCCACACACACGCACGCACACAAAAACTTGAGAGAAATATGAATTCCATTCAAGAATAAACAGGAAGAAAAAAGTTTTTTTCTTCATAAAATTTCAAACTTTGAGATCGAAACGAGCCATTTTTTTCAGAGAAACAATAACAATAAAACACTTTCTTTTTTCTTTTTTTCTTTTTGGAGCAACAATAGAAATCGAGTCAGTTTGCCCAAATAAATTCTCAAAAACTTGAAGTTTTTAGCATGAGCATTCTTCGTCTTCAAGCTGCCATTTTCGGAAACTCGCATTCCACTATTATTAGCTTCAAATTTTAACTGCTTCATTCATAGCTAGCTGGTCTTTTTTTTTGGCAAGCAACAGTCCTCACATGTTTTGATGACAGGTAAGAAGGGAGGCGCGCACACACACACACACACACACACATAACAGTAACCAAATTAAATCATGCAAAAAAACTTGCATCTTTAATATGGTATCTTCTCTCACACACATTGTCTCTCTATCACAATTCATCAATTCCTGGATGCATCTCACCATGAAAGCTGACAAGCACATTAAAATTGGATGCGTCCAATTGATCGTCGAATGTGGGCAAGATCTTGTTGCTACCGATTTATTCCATTTTTGCAAATTTGTGGAAACTGAGTGATTGATGATGGATGGCACTGTTGTTGCAATGGATGGCTGATGTGCATTTGTTTGGCATTTGGGCAAAAGATCTTGCTAACAGCCTAACCCATTCCATTTATGCAAATTGAGTTATTGATGGTGGATGATACTGTTATTGCAACGGATGATGATGTACATTTATTTGAGATTTGTGCAAGTGATTGAGGGATTGAATGTTGGTGATGACACCGTTGTTTCACTAGATGATGAAGTCCATTTTGTGAGGCATTTTGAGCAAGGTTCTTGGTACTTGTTCCATTTTTGCAAATTTGTGCAAATGGAGTGATTGATTATGAACAACACGGTTGGTGCGATGATGAATGATGCTGTAGAGACATGCTTGGATATTGTGGAATTTTGAGGTTGCAATGGATGATATATTTGTAATATCTGTTTGTTTTTATTACTTATTCTTTGTGGATAATGATGTACATCTGTTTGGCATTTTTGCAAGTAAGTGAATTGATGATGACATTGTTGTTGCAATGAATGATGTGATGTATCTACATGCTTGGCATTGTGTGATTTTTGAGGTTGAATGGATGATGTATTTGTTGGGTTGTGACGACCCATTCACTTGGGTCTATAACACATTAATGCTAGAAATAGATGATCTTCAAGACAACAAGTATACAAAATACTTAGTGAGTTAGAAGTAGCTTTAAAGACCAAGTAATTTGGACTTGGAAGTGTTAGAAGGAAGAAAAGGGAGGCAAATGATTGATATTTCAAAGATCTATTTCATTCATTTGTGTTTCAATTTATTTTTTCCTTGTGTAATTTTGCTTTAATTACATTATTATCTCATGTTAAGGAATACTACTTGTAATGTATAAACTAAATGAAGTAATTTGAATTGCAATTATGCATAAAACTTAGTAAAATTAAGATAAATAGCATGGCATTGTGTCCATCAATGATATGTTATCAACACATTGTTGGGCTTCTGTCATGGGAAAAAATTACATATGCAACCATTGATTATGAAAACGGTGCATATAGATATCCAGTTCACTTAAACTACCAAATAGGTCCTCTTATGCAAGGTTAGGTTGCAACTTGCAACCAATTGGTACCAAAGAAATGAAACCGAGTCTGAATATTCTATCAACCCACCATGCATATGGATATTCTGCTCAGCTAAACAGCCAAAGACCATTATGCGGGGCTGCGTTGCAACTTGAAACCAGTATTGTGTTGTTTTATCTCCTTGATAATCCTCCACTTCTTGTTCTTTTGAAGTTTCAGGGGATCAAGGAAACCCCATAGTCACAAATACTTGGGAAATTTGAAAATGATGAAGTTATCTGTAACCCAGTTTGGGCACCAATTTGAACTTTTGTTTCTCAAAAGATGCCTAGGTTCAGCTAAACTGGTGACTGATATTTTAAAATTGCAGATCATCTCATCATTTGATGAAATCTCAGTGTCTAAAATAATACAGGCAAGCCATAAAAGTAAGGAGCTGGACAACCATGCCTCGGACATGATCAAACTGGGGTCCAACCTCCTTGTTGGATCAATCTTGGAGCGACTGGGAGTTTCATCACCCATTTTCTCATGGGGTTGGTACTCTTTCTCACTTTTGTTCGATGGTACTCTGTTTTGGGGAAATTGGAGACCTGTTTTAAATGTCCTTTGGATCACTAAAGTCAAAATATAGTGTTATTCACAGTCAGATGTGTACATCTTTTATACTTGATATCTGTAAACAATTCCACATGCTGAGAATATCAATATGCTTTATGATATATATATATTTATTATAAAAGGTTGTTTGTTTGTTGTGTTTGTTTGTCACCTTCAGATTTTCTGGACCAGGGCACCTCTTGTTGCATTCTTCGTACCCTTGGAAAGCCCTTGATGAGCACAGGGTGCACCAGGTTGGGTTCATAATGTTTCAAACTCCAATGGAGAAGCTATTGTCAATGATCCTTGACTCAGTGGTTTTTGCACCAGAGTAAAGCCCTCATGTTTGTATCGATTTTGAGTTGTGATATGAACATTCAATATGGCTGAGTGGTGAATTGAACCTGCAACCATCTGCAAAGGCCACCATAAGATGATTCACTTTATGTTCAACCAGGAATTAAAAAGATTAAATTTGGAGTCAGCAATGGAATGAAGCGAAAAGAAGTCAACTTAAGGTGGCATACACTTGTTTTGGAAGGCCTATATTGACCAAAAAACATAATATTTTTTTTTTCTTGTGTGTGTGTGTGTGTGTGTTTCTTTAACATAATTGGCATCTCTTGAGTCTTTTGTCAACATTAAAATGGTATAACTTTAGGGATTTCTTTTAACTACACAATATAATACCATGGGTGATTGTATGCTACAAAGTTGGCTAAAAAGTTGAACAATGTAGTTGTGGAAGTTCACAACCTTTCAAATCCTTCGTTAAATTCAGATTATTTCCCAATTTGTTCAGACCTTATAAGTATAAATAGCAATAGAATAATGCACACAAGGTTATAGTGGATTTAGGATTTGCAAACTAATTTTTTTTATAACTTTGATCAATTCTTAAGCCAAGCAAATTGTTGTTGATGGTTAGACTTAACTTGCAATTTCATTGAATGGTAATGATGCATCATCCCTAAGACCCAAGAGGTCAAATTTGTTTACTTGTGTTCATCTTTGATGCCTTTACATCCTTTCATCCCAATCAAGGTTTTTTTTTGGTGGTGAATTTTTGCCACTTGGCAACAAATTTTGTTGGAAATTTTCAGTGTTCATCACCCACTTTCTCATGGGGTTGGTACTTTTACTTTTTAAGTGGAAAATGTTGGCAAAACTTTCAAAACAATAAATTTGGTTTCAGAAAAAAGAAATCATGATCTCAATGCCACTAATCTAATAGTATATACACTTACATTGGAACATTGGAACACTAATGTGTGAAATAATGATTAAAGATAATAATCATGATATTTCTTAATGTCATTTTGGAATCATATTGAATTTTTTTATGTTATCATTCAATGCACTAAAGTTATTATTCTTTCATCTTGTTAAATGAAAATCACATAAAAAACAAACATGCCCTGATAAGGAACTTATATAATGGAAATGTGGTATCATTTGGATTTCAATTCACATTTTCAACATAATAAAGCATCAAGTCAATTTAATTTAACCCCTAAATATTAGAGAGAAAAAAATGCATTGAAAAGTGGCCCACCCTAATGTTTAAGGGTTAAAAGGTTCACCTTTGTGTATTTTTTTTAAAAATTCTTGTATTCAATCCAACACATCAAGATGTTATTTTACATGTTACATATTATAACCAACCCAATCATAACCTAGGAACACTATGTCAAAGTGCATTCACACAAAAAAATGTGATATTGAATTTAAAACAAATGTTTAAATGTACTTGGTACTTAACCCTTTAAATTAACCTTCATTTTCATTGTACAATTAAATTAATGCAAAGTTGAGGTGCCATTCTTTAAATATAATCAAATTTGGGCCCAAGTTGAATCCACTTATGTGATTAATAGGGTGATTTTATATTCAATTCTCTTGCACTAAAATTTTTTGACCATTTTTTGTAATCATTTAAATCTATGTTCATCATTTTATTTTTATTTTTTTAATTTGGTGAAAATTATGATTTATGATACCAACTTTGCAAAAATATGAAAATTATGAAAATATTGACAATTTTGAGATGGTTTTTTTTGGAAATATATTCAAAATTATATTTATAACTTTTCATAATCTTATTTCTAAATTAAAGACCAATTATGCCTAGAATTAAGTGTATTGTTTCAAGCATGTCCCAAAAAAAACTCAAGAACATATTTGGATCCAACCCAACAATGATCCAGACCCAACAATGCTAACTTGTGACCACATGAGTTTGAGTAGTGAACAAGTGAATGTGAGCAATGAACAAATGAACATGAACACATGAGCCTAAAGGAATTTTTTCAAAATAATTTGTACCACATAAAAATAATAAAAATTGAACATACATTGCAACGTCAAAGGAATATTTGATCACATGTATGAATATTTTTTCAAATCATCAAAACTCTAAACATTGATGAAAAGTTGGAAAATGAATGAAAAAAATTTAACATTGCAAATGGATGAAAGTTGTAAACAAGGTTGGAATTTGTTTAAAAACTTTGTTGGATTCTTGAAATTGGATCACACCGGGAACATTATCTTGGATATCAAATTACTCCACACCGGGAACATTATCTTGGATATCAAATTACTCAACTTTTAAATATAATTTTTCATATTTCACATTCAGCCAGATATTTAACCAAGCAAATTCAATAGCAAAGCAAAATGAAAGAATTTCAATACTTGATAAATGTGTATATCTAATGTATTACCCATATTCATAAACAACAATTAATTTTCCATTTTGGATTATGTTTGAAGCTTTGATAGTGCAAATTAACTTACATTTAAAACTTATAATGTTAAATATTTAATTTTGGATGTATTTTTTCTCAAAACTCAACAATAAAAATGAGATGGACTCTACTAATATTACACTCCATATTCAAAAGCAAAACCAAATGAAAGAACACGTGACAAATGTGTATAAATGGAATGTATTATCCATGTACACACATTATAACAAGTCTACAATTTTGGATTATGCTTCATTATTTATACACAAAAGAATATAAGACTTGCCTAGCAACATGATTTGTTAATCATTACTTTGTTCCAACTATCTAAGTCAAATGATAAATGAATTCTTCCATCTACCCACAATACATTACATGTTACAAAATGTAACACATGTGCTTACAATGCACCCATTTCCCTGTCCACCCAACAAACTTATCATCATTGTGATAAAATCCATGCAAATGCAAGTCGAATTTTTTTTAATTATCACTTCATATTACTTTGTGTTTTGGGGTGCAACAAGAATGATGTTGTATTTGAATCCATACTCTAATGGAGGAACTTATTTGGATGGCAAAACAATTACCTGCATAGCAAAACAAACCTCCACTACTACAAAAATGGGGTGGAATTCATTAATTTAAATCACTATGGGACTTTAAAAGTGAAATAAATTCATTGCATTTTAATGATTTCACCTTGATTAAAATTATTTCACTATAATATCATTATGTAAACATCATGTTTCATTACTAGTTAACATAATTCACTATTATAATTTGCTATAGTAAATAAGTTTATTTTATGTTGTTTTGAATATCCTATATATGTTACTTTATGATATACCTTATATTATTTTAGGCTACTTTAGTTATTCTAATTTATATCCTACATTATTATAAGTTATTATAAATTATTATACCCTAAATTATCATACATTATTTTTTAAAAATATCCTAACTAGTTTATTATAGGTTTTTCAATTATTTTAAATTAAATTACTCAACTAACCTTAGAATATACCTTAGGTTATTTTATTTTAAATTAATATACATTATTTCAAATTATATTTTAGGTTATTCAAGGTCATTCTACTTCATGTTATTATAAGTTATTTTATCCTAAATATAATAATTTTTAAAAATCTAAAATAGAATATAATGACCTAAGATTAAATATTTTACAATAATTTGCAATAAAATACCTACCAAGAACCTATGATAACATAGCCTAAAATATCCAACAACAATTTATAATAAAATAATCACCAATGGTTTTAATATAACATAAAATAACCAACAATAATTTATAATATAATAGCCACCAATAACCTATGGTAATTTAACCACAAATAACCATTAATAGCCTATGGTAATTTAACTTAGAATAACCACAAATAATCACCAATAAAATAGCTACTAATAGTCATTAATAGCCATTAATAAAATAACCATTAATAACCAGCAATAAAATAAGCATCTAATAACCACCAATAATCATTAATAAAATAGTTATTAATAACCATCAATAGAATAGCCAACAATAACCATATATTAAAATTGCTTAGAATCGCCAAAAATAATTTAAGGTGAATTAATTTATAATAGACAAAAATAACTTGAGGTGAAATAGCCTTCAATAACCAAAAATAATCAATAATAACTTCACATAGTCGAAGATAACTTAAAATGAAATAACCTATAATAGCCAAAAATAATTTATAATAGCTCCAAGTAGCTTAAAGTGAAATGACTTATAATAACCAAAAACATCATAGAATAGCCAAAAAATAAGCTAAAATAGCCAAAAGTAACATAAAATAACTAAAAATCATTAAAAATAACAAAAATAACCTAGGATGAAATAGTCAAAAGTAATTGAAAATAACCATAAATAATCGTAAATAATGTAGGGTGAAATCATTTAGATTAATAAATATATATAACTAAAAATAGTCTAGCATAGGTAGTATTATTATATTAACAAAAAAAATTCCATTTATTAAACATTTCATTTCAAAAAAATGGTCATTGAAATGTTATTGAATAGTGATATTCAATTTTTTTGTTAAAATTATACATTTTCAAAATGAAATAAATGTAATTATGTACATTAGTGAATTTTTTTTAAGTAATTTTGAATCATTTCATTTAGACAAAATTTTAATAAGATATGAATTTTCAAAGTTTATATTTTTTGTAATGTTTAAAATAAAATATTTGATAAATAAAATGTAATATAACGTATTATCACAACAAGTGGGGTGGTTTGATGGTTTAGGGGTGTTTAGTTCGATTTTAAAGGTCAAGGGATCAAATTTCACGAGTGGTGTGTGCATGATCAACAATGGTAAATTTATTAAATTTTTTTTTATCTAGTCCCTTAAAGTAAGTACTTAGATTGATTATGTAGCCAATGTACCTAACCTAACCTAAGTAATGACACATGTCAATAATTTATAGGCTGTAAATCATGAAATTATCAATAATATTATATATTAAATAACTTAAATTTAATTGATTTCCATGTTGCTTAGTTAATTAACTAGCAAATGAATGGTTAGGTAAATTTGTATTTCATTTTAGAGTAACCTTGTTCCTCTAAATATTAGTGAACCAATTCACTATCCGTAACAACTAGTCCTCGTTCAATAAGGGGTTGACCAATTTCACCATGGTAAAAATGTTCAAATTCAATCAAAATTTAATGAAACCTTAGAGTGAACTAAGACACATTTTGGTGTGCTCCCACCTATTTCGATGTTAATTGGAAAGTTTGAATGTCCTAAATCACTGAATTGGCCAAAAAAATTATATTCAATGGTTGATACATAAAGACATAACTTTCATTGCTAAAAAGATTCCAAGGAGGACATTTCATTATTCATGAAAAATAAAATTAATTTCTTCTAGCATTGTTATTTCATCTTGAGTGAAATTTGTTCATTCTTGCACAATCAACATTGTAAGCATAAAAGGCCTATCAATTGCACATTTCTTTCATGTGCCTTCCCACATAATGATTCAAGTCATTGTCACAAAACTATAATTTGTGAAGCTCATGACGGGCACCTCTAAAACCAAACCACCAACCATCATAAGATCAAACATGAATGCCAATAGTTATTTTTGTTGATATGATGGCTATGCAATAATGTTTGTTGTTCTTTTACAATTCATAACATTGAATGTTGGACTTGGGAGGACACCATTCAATACACCAAACACCAAGGTCATGAACACTTTCACAAACCTCCTCACCATTGCGCATGAAAACAAGAACTAGAATGTCACATCTTACATTATCAATGGATTGACCACCACGTGCATTTAATCCACTTTTGATGTGAATAAAAGTGGTGTTGACTTATGGACAAGATAAATTAACATGGTCATGCATATGTGAATCTCCTTCTAACCTTAAGGGAAGATTTGTGTTTCGCTTATGGGATCCAAATACCTCCTCACCTTCCAACTATAATGTCCTTAAGTATAGGAGGAGTTAATGAATATTTTGTGATAATTATTACCATTTGCAACAAATTGCCAAATTGATTAGTTTTACACAAATGAAATTCATTTTTATCTAGACCTTGTCCCAATCAACCACCTTTCAAATGTTATGTGTACAATGAACATTATTTGCAAGCTTGCATATAATCATCAAATGTGACGATGTACAAGCAAGCTCCTCTTTTCCCAAATTGTTGAAACCAAATGTCAAAGATTATCTTCTATCTTTGACAAATTACAAGTTGGCATGTATGCGAATTCCTCCAATGTGAACTTCTACAAGCATGTTGAAAAAATGATATAAAATTGAAATTTTGCATGACATGTGAATTATGCACAATCAAATTAACAAAATGTTGGTGGGAGGTTTTACATGTAACATGAATTTTCCCCATTGTTAGACATGGAAATGTTAAAAACTCAACCAATTATAGAGTTTGTAAATCTGATTTTCGCTAATAGCCCTAAAGAATAACACCAACATCAAATTATAACATACAAACATTAACACTTTCCAAAGATGTGGCATTATTATATTTGTAAAACAATGTCTTATGTTAGTTTTGAAACTCTAATGTAATCAACTACTTAGTGTGTATATACCAAGTGACCAAATTCAATGAAAGATGCAAGTTCCTTCCTTTTTAACCATGTTCATGATGGGTTTTTTATATCCATAAACAATTATAACAACATTCCAATTTGCTTGCACAATATCTTCAATGAAACCTTGAAATGAATTTTAATGATTCCATATTTGAGCATCCCCTTGTTAAGTTTCATCCATAAGACACATTGGGCTTTTGTGGATTTTGATTATGACGCACCCCCGAACTCCTTGATGGACTCAACTGTGAGTCCAAAAGGTGATAACAGTGAAAGGATTAAAAGTAGGGGCACGTTCCCTGGCTCGCAGCACTTTGGGGATAGAAGGGCGTGCTGGAGGTCCGGGACAACGACTAGGAAGAGTGACAAGCAAATCAATTATTCACACACCTGGACAAAGTAAACAACAAGTTGGTTAGTGTGTAATTGAAGCATTTTTGGTGCACAAGATTCACCATGGGCCAAACTTGGGGGAAGCCATCCCCCTTATAGTATTTTTTGTGCTTGGCTAGGGGGCCGACACCCAAATGTCATTTTTGTCCCAAAACTCCCAAATTAGAGTTTCGAAATTTCGAAATTAGGACTCCCGCGACTTTGGAAGCCCATAACTTTTTGTGCAAACCTCCAATTGAGATGAGGTCTAAAGCAACGTTATAGCCTTCATTGAAAGATTTCCAACAATATGTGCATGCCACCTTCAGGCAAGGAAATCAGGGCGATTCCCAACTTTTAGATGTCGAAAATCAAATTGACAGTTTGACTCCCGACCCTTCTTTTGGCCATAACTTGTGTTTTAAGTATCCAAATGGGTCATGCAAGTTCATTTTAAACATCCAGGTTCCAAGAGATTTCCAATGATATAAAAAAAAATTCAATCTAATGAGTTTTGAGCTTTGAAATCGCTTTCTAAAGATTCGAAAGTCCATCAGGACTCCAACTTTCAAAGTGGGAGCTCATTTAGGAGTGTGGGGGTTCATTTCCTCACATTCTCCTACATTCCCGAGAGCATGAAATGTGACTCTCGGGCTTCACTCTTAACCCACACCTTTACAAGCCCTTGCTTTGGTCGTAAGGCCAAGGCTAGGGTTGCGACAAATTACATGTGACAAATAATAATATTCATGATTTTACAATACACCAAATTGTAAATGTGATTTGCCATGATTTTCCATCCTTGAGATGTTTGACATGATTAAACATCATTTATGCATTTTTTAGGTCACCACCACATTGCATTTGCTTGACCAAATCCACATTGTTGGCATAATCATTAACAAAACATATTTATAAAGAACACCTTTTGACCTAACATGTGTCCTAGAAAACAACTATCCTAAAGGTAGCCATAATGAACTTTACATTGAACGGTAAAAGCATGTTGTCAATGTAATTTTTATTGGGGTGTAACCTTTGAATGATGTTATGGAAACGGGAGGACCTAAAGTGTAATGACCCACAATGGGAGGTTCAATTGAATTACTACCCCAAGCAATTTGCTTGTTACCATTAGATCAAACAAACTTGTCACAATTATCATTTAAACAACATAGGTGGCCCAAACATTTGTTATTTTAAAAACCCGATCTAAAATCATTTTTAATGTTGATCATCTTCACCTTGCATTAATCATGGCCATCAAATTTTCCTTCCATTCCTTGCATTTGACCCAAGTGCCTTATTGGTGGACATATGGGCAAAAGCTCTTAAAGACAGTGTCATTGTCAAATTTCAATAAAAGGTAAGGGACATTTTGTATGTTGATATTATTGTAACCAGTTCAAAGTTAATGCATTTTGGGTGAGAGACATTGCATTGAAGCAATCAACAACACTGAACAAATTGGATGTTTTAACAGCCATCAATGTTGTTAAGGGTTCCAACACACAACATCGGGAAATAGAAGCAAAAAAGACCAATGGCACATCAAAACCTATAAAATTGGTTTTCAAAGAAAGAAAAAAAATCCCATCTTCATCAAATGAATCACACAAATCAATGAATGTCAATTCTAACAAATGGAAATTTGTTGTATCCTCATTGGGTTTCTTCATGAAAAATTTCATTTGTGATAGAAGTTTCATTCCTTAGTGTCAAAATGGTGCCTTATGAGTTTCTAAACAATTAGTCCCCTACAATTCTATACCTACTTATAATGACCAATCAATGTAATCTTTAGCTTCCATATATCATAACCTAGTAAATTTCATTTATGACTTTGTTGTTACCATCAAAAGCAACATCCGTAGAAACATGAATGGAATAAGGTAAAAACTTAAACATTATAAACAATCATTTTTTAGTAACCTATGTAAAGTGGTCCCTTTCAAATAACTCCATTGTTCCTTTAAATTTCACACGAACCTATTAAACACCATTAAACATTTAATTGTGACGTTATTCAAGATAACCTAAAAAAAACTTTAAACCACCAATGACCTAATAAATTCATCTTTAGGCCTACACACAACCCTAGTATGTTAAACATTCGAAAGAGTGGTCCCTTCAAGCATTTCAGGCGGTTTAAAATAATTTCACAAACCTATAAGCTTATTAAACATTTACTCAATATAATTAAAAGAACATATTCAACCAACTAAATCCAACAATTTCATTGGCCATAACAATTTTTATGCAACCCTACACACAAGCCTAATACACAACACCTTTTCTATATTACTAAACAAAAATTATAACCCTTGTTTGCATACAAATAATGTTTTATAATATTGAACATAATTTGGTTAGAAATAATGAGAATTAATATCAACTTTGGACAACCTAAATAATCAAAGTAACAAATCATGTAAAGGAATGCAAACAAATCATTGCATTAATAATTTTTGTAAATACAACTCATCATTAAATCATATTATAAATTGAACAAAACTTACATGACTATTGTGTATAAACCTATTACTTAATGGATGATAAAATACATATTAATATGGTAACCTGCCAATGGAAATTCATTTTACAAACAACCAAAGATTGAACAAATTTATAAGCTTTGTAATTTCTTACATTTTCATTACACCAAAATGTGTCTTAGTTCACCATAGGTTTCACTAGATTTTGAATGAATTTGGACATTTTACCATCATGAAATTGGTTAACCCCCTACTGAATAAGGACCAATTGTTACAAACAATGAATTATTTCATTAATACATAGTGAAACAAGATTATTTTTAAATGAAATACAAATTTACCAAACCATTCACTTGTTAATTAATTAACTAGCCACCATTGAAATCAATTAAAATTAAATTATTTAATAAAAATATTATTGATCATTTCATGATTTTTTAGCCTATGAGTTATTAACACGTGTCACTACCAGGCTAAGTTTAAAACGTAACCTATGTATGTAGGCCACATAATCAACCTAAACACATAATCTAGGGAATTAAATAGGAAAATATTCGATCAATTTACCATTATTGACCACACACGACACCACTTAT
>Ga0116227_10004209_pt1 | contig 31357 bp, 16 predicted proteins | sample S1TSphgellanicum_FD_89693 | JGI IMG/M metagenome (GOLD analysis project Ga0116227, IMG submission 89693) | Host-associated microbial communities from peat moss isolated from Minnesota, USA - S1T2_Fb - Sphagnum magellanicum MG | ecosystem: Host-associated > Plants > Peat moss > Unclassified... | reverse complement strand
TGGGGGGGTGTGGTTGGGGTGGTTTTTTTTTTCTTAGGTGTTCGCAGTTTTGGTTTGGGGTGTGTTTGGTGGGTTTTTTTTTTTTTTTTTTTTTTTTTGTTAATAACTATTTGTTCAGTCTTTTTTTTTTTAATTATAAAAGTGAAGAATTCACCCACCCAATTCAGGGTTTTTTTTTTTAAGGAAAAATCAAAATTAAATATTCATCGGCTTTCGGTGTTCTTTAAAAGGTCAATGAAGTGGCAATTTTCATGAAAGAACTGAATATCATTATTATTATTATTATTATTATTATTTTGAGACAGGTAGTAGTGGTTGTAAATGTGAACTGTATAGTATTCATGGCAAGTTCAACATTTCAATATTGAATAATGGTTTTATTTTGAAGATTCTACCCAAAAAAAAAAATTCCAAAAAAAAATTTTAGAAAAATCAAAAAAAATTTGAAATTTCCTTCACAAAAAAGTTTGTTCTTTGATGGAAAAAATATTTTTTGGAAATTTTCTGAAGATAACATAATTTGTGTTGAAGTTGCCAAGTTACTACTACACCAAGTATCTCATGTCCTTCTAGTTCAACTACCAACACAAACTACTAGTATCAATTTTTCATTTGTCAACTTTCACTAGCCTATCCCAAAAGGAAAATCAAATTCAAAAATTTGAAAGGAAGGTGAAAATCCTCCTCTAACAACTCAACCTTTCATTGTGAACCTAACCTAGGTAAGGACAATGGTATATAGGTTTTACAAAATTATTGATACGAGTCAATATAAATGTAAATGATGAGATGATCCATTTACCTTGTTTATACCTTGCCTATGAGTGATGTTTGGCACAAAATAACTTGCAAAAGGTTTACTCGAAAAAAGGGAAGTTTTGATTGATATTTGTCAAAATTGTTGAAAATTTGTTTTATTGTCTCAACCATTGGTTTATTTCTACAAATACACAACAAAAGGTGTAATTTGCATAGTTGTTCATAATACCTTGAGATTATGGGAAATTCTATTTGAAATAGCCTAACTTCATTTTCTAAATAAATAAATATTCGACAAAGTGTTGAACATCATGTGTAATTGCAATATGTAAAGGTAAATATTTCATCATTTGCCTTTTGTTCACCATGTAGGTCAAAATGGATAAACAAAAAATCAATTAGAATATTTCAAACATCCTATCAAGAACTAAAATGAAACCAATCAACATTTTAAGAATACATTTGAAGCATTCTTATAATGGTGAATGGTAAGAAAACATGAAAATATTTAATGATCATATGATAAGAATCTTGTTAAGGTAATTTTGTAATAAAGAATAATTAAATGTCAATATATATATATTCAATTCAAACAAATTCATTATAGTCACATGCATTACAAAATATGACAATGCACATATATTATGTAATAATTTTTCACATATATGATATATTCTATATCTACACATTGCAAGCTTCTTACCTTTCCCTTGATCACAATGAACCCCAAATATATATATTAGTTTAATATAGTTTTTTAAAAGGTAAGTTTGAAATATTTACCAATTTCATAAGGTCATTAAAAAGGTAATTAATTTTGTTACCAATCGTTGCTTCCATTTGACTTGGTTTTTAATTTGCATTCAAGTTATTGTCATTGCTAAATATAGTATTTTGATTTTAGAAATAAAAAAGTTATATAATTTCCAATGTTATTTTCTACATTTATTATTTCTTTTTTAGGATTGTGATTTCTCAAATCAATAAAGTTGTTGCAAATTTTAGGATATGAATTTGTTGTTCAATTTGTTTGAGTTGTGTGATTTCTTGCTCAAGTTTCAAATGTGCAATAATCAGTCTTTCAAGTCTAAGTTGAAGGAATTCATATTGCCATGTCAATTGCATGTTTAGTCATCAAAAAACTTGATGATCATGGTCCAATGTAATTTGAAAATGGTGATCTACCTTCCCAACTAACCTTAATTTTGTTGTTTTTTTGTCAAGTGGTAGACTTGTAACTATAAATACACCAATAGCTCATGAACATGAAATAACAATAGCTAAATTGGTTGCCTTATGATAACAAACATTTTTGGAACTCATGGCCCATTGTACACCTTGAACCTCTTACGAACCAAATGTCAACTACCCATCACACTTGAAAATGAATAGGTTTTTCATTTTATTTTATGCCATGATATTTTTTTGGGTGTTAATGTTTTATAAGCAAAAACAAAATATCAAAAGGGGTTAATTTCTTATCAAATAGATTATAGGACTTTCACCATGAAGAAACATCTTAAATGTGAACATATTGATGTTGTCTGTATTATTTCAAATGGGAAGTTGCGTTACAATGCACTATAACAACTAATCCAACAAGAAGTAGCCTTTCAAAAGTCGAAAAGTTATGCTTTGAAGTTTCATTTTGTAGTTTTTTTTTGTAGTATTTCACTTTACACATCATAACCTAACACATAAACTTTCATGTTGGAATGTGATTGTTCTAGCTTGCATTTTTTCTTTATTTCATAAGACAAGGTGGGTACACAAACAAGTGAACAAGGGTTAATGGGTCTTAATGCTCGCCAAAATTTTGAAGATTTAGAAACTAAATTTACTTGCTCATCAATTTTGTGCACCAATACATTCATCAAAGTGTTTCAATTTATTTTTTCAAATGATGAATTATATTGGTGAATTGTTGCTCCATTGTTGCGCCAAGTTACATGACATTCTTACTTTGTAACTAACCACTAATATGAATCCATTAGTTGCTTGCCTTTGTTTTGTTAGATCATCATTGTCATGGGATTACAAATAACAATTCAAGTTTAAGAAAATTAAAATAAGCAACATTGTAAGCATTTATTACAAACTTGTTGAACAATGATGAAATCAAAATACATGTTTTTCCAAAATTACTATACAATCCAAAGAGATTAGAAAGACTATTAATTACTTGAATTTATTGTTGCCAAAAAAAAAAATCAGCAAACAATTTTCAAAAAGTGATTGCAACTATGCATCCTCCTCAAAAACAACTTCACTTTTTAGTTGAAATTTCATTATTCTCCATCAAATTTTCCTCAAAGCTCAGGAAAGTAGAAATAAAAGACTCTTCACCTCCCAAACAATTGAGATGATCATCATTAGGCCAATTTTTGGCAATCATCACAAACCCTTAGTTGCAACCTACTAGTAGACTTTAACAACTCTTCAATTACACCATTTGCCTTATGTGCCCATGCGTATATTGTTGCCTCACAAGGTAAAGTTTTTTTAAATGTTTTAATATTTATTATGCCTTTAACATTTGCAAAACAAATTGCCTCTCCATCAAAGTTTTTAGATCAATTGCATGATTGTTTGAAAAAATAAATTTCATAGAAGACAAATGGAATGGACAAAAATTAATCTAAAAAATAATAATTTCTTTCTAAAATTCCAAATATTTGACATTTGTTTCAAAGAATTGAAAATTTTTAAAATGAAAAAAAAAAATCCAAAGGAAAGGTGTTTGCAAACAAAATTGCACCTTAGTTTGCCCAATGACATTTGCAAGCAACAATGGATCTTTTTAGGTCATCTGTTACTAGTTATGAAAAAAGACAAAAAAACAAATTAATGGTTTCAACATCTTTCCCTCTTCCCTAATAAATTGAACAATGTTGTAAAAATCCAATTGTAACAATGTATGCACCTTTTTTTTCTTTGCAAAACAAATTAGACAAGAACAATGAGTTCAATGTTCTAAAAAACAAGCCTCAACCATCTTTGATACACATGGAACAAAAGAAAAGAAAAAACTAAACAAGAAAATTACCTTTGTATAAAAGCAAAAAAAAAAATTTGAAATACTTTTTTTCAATCAATCCTCCTTGGCCTTGCTTCATTTGAATAGAAAAACTTAAAGAATTCGCGGCTATAGGAACAAGCAACTTGCAAAGAAACTCTAAACCCTAACCATATTGCATTGTACAAGAACCCAAACTTTCAAAAATTTGAAGTGAAACCATTGGAATAGTATTAAAGCCCTACTTCTCATGGGGTGAAAACCCCTAGTTAAGTTCCAAACTATGTTTTGTCAAACTAAAATTTTCACAATTCAAATTCCAAGACAATTTTCTTCATTTTAGTAACTTGCGGTTAGAGTAACCAAGAATTAGATTCAAAATCAACTAAATTTCAAGAATTGGTCAACATTGGTATATATCGATGTTGATACATTTCTTGGTTTGTAGTGTTAACATAGGGTTCAAAATTAGGTTCATGTGCCTTGAACCCCAACCCAACACCCCTTTTGGTGGAACATACTAGAATTGGACTAGTTTAATTAAAAATGGAATTAAGATGAGAATCATGAAAAACAAGTCTTGAACAGAATTTCATGTTCTTTAGGTGAGCAAGTTGCAATTTTTATTTTTTTTTACAAGTTCGCACATAGGTTGAACTTATATGCAAATGATTTGTTTTAATTAGTTATAAAATTTCATACCTCTACAATCTCCACAATACATGGAACTGGACCTGGTTCTTGAACCAGCTGTATCTTCTTCAATTTGAAAAACAAATGTAAAAATTGGAACAAGGTGAAGGAATTTGAACAACCAAGTTCGAAGTGCAAACCCATAACCCGAGAACCTACCAACAAACAGTCTGCCAGAAAAGAGTGTAATAATCATGAATTGACTGGTGCTCCCTGTTTCTGATTGGCCCATCCTAATGATTGGTCCAGGTGGTTTGCTATTAGTACTTCCCCCAGCTACTTGCTGGTCCCGGTTTCAGTTTTATCGGTGGGGTTGCGAAAAAAAGTAAAAAAGTAAACTTGGACGTGAAAAATATTTTTGCATGGTTACATACTGAGCACCATTGGGGATGCTCTTAGATTCGACAAGTTATCTTTTTCCACTTTTACCTTCCTTTTCACGGAGGAGAGAATAATTCTCAAGACGTTCTCGGAACTTGCTGAAAGGAGTTGATGCCATTGGGTTACCATTGTAGTACTTGTGCTTTTATTTCTTTAATCATTTTTTGACCTGAAAAATATGATTTCAGCACATGTAGAAAGGATTTTTTATAAAAAAAAGAAAGACCCTAATTTGCCAGATTTCTAATTCTTTTATTAAAAATCTACAACATGTTTGAGGTAGTCAAAATATAAAAGTATTCTTGATTTTTTAATACTTTCATCTCTAGTCTGTAAACCAAATTTGGCAAAGTCTTCTTGTGGATGATTGCCAATTTGGCTACATCACAACATTTATTAAAAAAAAACCTGCATTTCACATTCAAACTTTGTATGGAGCCCAACTTAGTATAGTGTACTGTCAAAATTCTTAAAATTTCAAAATTGGGTGCAGTTGGACCGTTTTTGATTTTTTTTTGGGGCAAAACCTAAACCTATTGATTACCAGTGGAAGGGTAAGGTATCTAATATTTTGGCAAAAACCTAAACCTATTGATTATCAGTGGAAGGTATGGTATATAATATTTTGGCAAAACCTAAAGCTATCAATTATCAGTGATAGGTAGGGCATATAATATTTTGGCAAAACCTAAACCTATTGTTTATCAGTGGAAGGTACGGTATATAACATTTTGGCAAAACCTAAACCTATCGAGTAACAGTGGCAGGTACGAGATATAATATTTTTGGCTAAACCTAAACCTAAAACCTAAACCTATGGATTGATTATCAGTGGGTAGGCAAGGTATATAATAGAGATGAGAAAAGAGAATCAAAAGATGATGAGGTCCTCCTCCCCATGTCTTGAGTTGGAAATTTGATTTGAGTTGAAACTTTTTTCTTGGTACTTCTCCTTCTTCTTCTTCTTGTTCTCACACCTCAAGGGAGATGATTATTTCATGAACTCCATGCTCCCCAGGGAGCTGTTACCCTACACAAAAAGCTCTTGAGAGAGAGAGAGAAAAAAAACACATGACCAACAATAAGAAGAGTGCATGTGCAATAGAGGAACAATCTGTTGAGCGCCACATGCATTCTCAAAGACCAGACTGAAAACAAACTCCAACTTTTAACAGCTGGAGATTTCTGGCAATACCTATCACCTAGCTGGAGATTTCTGGCAAAACCTATCACCTAATAGGTTGTGGGGTTGACACGGGGTTGTGGGGGAATAGGGTAAGAGTGTTGTGAGGAAGGGCTATTTTTTGTCCAGGCCAAAAATAGTGGCAACCAACCCAATATTAGGAATAGAATTTGAAAGGAATAAACCAACACTTTGGAGATGTATGAAAGTTATCCATAAAGTACCTCAAACTGGAACCCTTAAAGTGGGGGGGTCATTGGACTGCAGTTTTGGCAAAACTGGGGATGAAATTAAAAGTTGGGATGAAAACAGTGCAAATAGGAATAGGGGGGGGGAAAAGAAGGGCACCAAACTGGTTGTCTCATTTAAATTATTGGTTCTCACATGAGTTTCATTGTCCAGTTTTGGATTTGCATTACATGTGTATGTATGTATGTATGTGCCTTCTTCATTGCCATTCATACTCACTCACTCTTTCCTTGAATGAAATCTTGCAAATCTTGTGAACAGATAGATATACATACATACCCAGTTTCACTCATGTTACTACGGCTACAATTGAATTGGGAATGAAACGTGGATTACAGGGTCAAACTAGGGCCCAAAGACAGGATGACTTTAGGGATAACTCTATTAGTTTATAAAACTCTTGACGGCTTATATACTTATGCTGGTTTTGAGAAACTTTTAAACCCGTTGTTGTCATCTTCTTCAGATTTTAGCAATCGGTTATTTTTTTTGGGGGGTGGAGCGGGGGAGGTGGAACTTTAGAACCTTGTTTTGTGCTACAATGGTCCAGACAACTGTCTCCTAGTTGTTCCATTTTTTGAGGTGGATTTTTTTAGGGTTTACGAGGAAGCTCATTGGTTATATATATATATATATATATATAACCTAGGAGATACGGAAGGTGGGTTGGACTCAATACCTTAGGTTGAACTCATGACCCACACCGTATGACAATTTATTTATTATTATTATTTACCTATTGGAAAGGAAGGAGCCCCCACCAATTTGTATGGTTGGAAGTTGGCACTTCCGAATCCAAGGGCCCCCCACATCAGGCTCCCCCACATGTTTTTGGATCTCAAATACGGACTGCACTGGACAGGATGGAATGACGAATCTTGAAATTTTTGACGGAATGACGAATCTTGAGAAATTTGCAAGGCAAAGTTTGGGTTTAGCTTCGTATAATATTAATAATTATAGCACCAAAAGCACGGCACACAGTTGGGTATCGTTAATTAAAAGAGGACGAAGTCAAGCTCAAACACCACACACTCGCACATTCTATCTATACAATAAGATACTCGCCTTAAAAAAAAACCTGGAATTGTTTTTTACAAAAGTCTCTTTTACAAGGTATTTGATGTCAAGATTTGTTTAAACGTCTGAAAACCCAATAGGTTTCCTCTTAGAGAGGTATAGCCTACTGTGAGCTTTAGTGAGCTGGTTACAAACAACCCTTCATAAGCAATAGAGTTAAAGTCACGCAATTAAGACACAAGAATGATCAGTTTCAGCATATTGCGGCATCAAACACGTAACTGGGAATGAAAATTTTAGAAAACGAAATAACTGGGACCCAAACTAGTTTTTTTTTCCAGCAATTTTGGTGGTAAACTGAGTTTTATCCTGTCTTGTCTTTTCCAAATTTTATAGTGTCTTTGCTACATGTATTTTCAGTGCTCCTGGGAACCTGTACAACTACTGTAATTACTCTCCAACCTTGTGCATTAATTGCTTAGTTACTTTGCGGTTTTCACTGAAAGAGGGGATAGCCTGGGGTGAAAGCAGGCCCAAAGACAGGTTGTGATGTTATCGACAACTCAAATTGCCCTGGAAAACAGTTCATGACACCCTGTGAACTGAGGCCGGAAGTGATTCCGTATACAAAACAAAATAGAAACCCTAAAGTTGTCATATCCCAATTGAGAGAAAGGAACATGGCTTGGATCTCATCCTATTACTTACTTCTCATCCTATTACCTACTACTTTTGGATGACAAGTCCACACCCCTAAGAGTCACACTAGATACAAGAGATGAATGAAACTTTTGCGGAGTTATTAGTTAGTTGTCTATAGAATGAGCCGTAAAATGAAATGTTCCAAATTTTTGACTGGGGTAGGCTCTATTCAGACTCCGTACTTCTTACGAATAGGTAGTAGTAGTAGTAGTCTGGTCATCGAGGCAGCAAAACCCGGAGACAGTTGGTCCTCGGATATTTTTTGGGGAAAGGGAGGGTTGGGGGGGGCCATAGGGGGGGGCGGTGAGAGGAGAGAATTTTTCCATACTTTGGGAAAGGGTGTTTTTTTCAAGGCAAAATGGTAGGGTCCCTTGAAAGGCATGTTGAGAGTTTCGACAAAAGATGAAAGAAAACGATACGGACACAGCACACCAACACAGCACAACAACAACAAGAACAACGCACCGTGACCAGGACCACCCCCCTTCGGTCCCTTCCCTTGCCTAACCCCACCAATACAACTGTGACCCGGGAAGCGGAGCCGAGCCAAGCCAAGCCAAGCCAAGCCAAGGCTTTCCCCGTCTTACTCAAGACAAGGCTGGAGCCAGGCTGTCTATTACCTCTTCTTCGGGCAAAGCTCTGGCTCGCTCGCTCGGATGCTTTTATATACATTCGCTTAGCTGTTGCTTCCTCATCTCTGAGATGCCTTTTACGATGTTGTTGTACCGTACTATGGCATGACCGCACGCACTTTGGCCGCCTATCGCCTAGTTCGTCATTCACAACTTATTTTGGCAAAAGCTGACTTGACTACGTAATTGAAGGTTTCCCCCGGTTGGTAATTTCATTCTAGCTTACCATAATGCTTTCATCCACATTCATCCAGTTGTCCGTCCGTCCACCAGCAAATTCCTCATAAGTTTTTTTTAATTTTTTTTTTTGTTCCTGTCGTCGTAATAATCCTCCTCGGGGCCTGTATGTTGTCTGGGATCCATGACATGTAAAAGAAAGGGTTGTGAACAACAACATTTTTTGCATCCATGCCAACCGACCGACCCAGCCCACCCACACATCCACCCGGCAGAGTTGTTTGTTGGTATGTAACATGTACACATATGTGTTATGAAATGATCGGAATGGAATTTGCATGAATTGGCTTGTGAAGGTTTGGACACTATGTCACGGACCCCAATAAGGGCACCGATGGAAAGACTACATCCGTAGAGAGAGGGGCCATCCATTCATTCATCCATCCATCCATCCTTACACAAAAATGCCTTCACAATTGAACTCCTTTTCCTTTCTTTGTTAAGTACTTGCAGAAAATATTCTAGTGTGGTTGGAGGGCCATCTTATTTCCATGATTTTCCCTCCTAGAAAAGAGACACGCTCTTCTTACACCTATTCCTTAAGAGTGAGTGAGAGAAGTCTTACACCTCCAATTAGGTAATCTTAGAGGAATAAGGTCCCATTCTTACTTATAGGTGCAAGATCCCTACCACTCTTAAGGAATAGGCATAAGAACCTCAGGCATTTCATTTTGTGAAATGCCCAACACACGAGGTGGACCTTGTAGATAGGGCCCTCCCCACATGTAAGAGTCCGCTTGTAGTATAAATTTACTGGGTAAAGCCCTAGGAGCATTGCATATATTCTCTGGGCTTAAGGCTCTATGATCTCCCCAAGATGGGTGTAAAGCTCACTTTCCTCTCCCTACTTACATTCAATGTAAGTGGAGATATTAAAAGTAAGCAAACTAATGTACCTAAGTGTGTGAAAAGTCCCAATTCATTCTCCAGTTCTAATGCCAGTTGGGTGCTATAATTTACATGACAGAGTGTTTAGAGTGTAAGAGCATCTCCAGAGGTGCTGAGTATGTGACCTTGCATAAAATATGTTTCACATCCAAGTTTAGTTATATATACTTTTTTGCAACCCCACCCATAAAACTGAAACTCGGACAGCAAATAGGTGGGGGATTACTAATAGCAAACCACTTGGACCAATCATCATGATGAGCCGATCAAAAGCACCGAGCAGCAGCCAGATCATATTTATTACACTCTTTTGTGCAGGTGCACAGGTTGGCTGTGGGCCTTGTACCAGCCACCGCAAACTGTGAGATTATGAGGAGCCAAAACTATTCTCCTGAGCCAAACCGGCATGTTTTGACTTTTCTTCATCCAATTTTACTGTGCAGGATGACATTCTGAGCACTGCTGGAGATGCTCTCTAAGTACTAACTAGCTGGTGACACAAAAAGGGGGCCAAAGTCTCTCTCATCCCATTCTAAACTGAAGTGTTTTGGGGGGAGATTATGTGCAATTTGTTTCCAATTTGTTGAACATGACAAAACATGAAGGAAATATCTGTTAAATGTAAGGGTGAACTGGGTTTATAGTATATTATAGTAAAAATTATACCGACTATATGTGGGGTCTGTGGGATAGGCTTGCGCCTAGGTGTGAAAGTAAAGCCTTATGTTCCCAATGAGATTGTTACAATGGGAGTCTTGAATTGTTGTTTGTTAACTTGTGTAATGTGACATTTGGTTTGAAGAAAAAAAATTGTGACCAAATGACATTGTTTGTTCAACAGAGCCATAGGTTAAAAAGCCTCTAAGGCTATGGGACTTATGCCGCGTGTGAAGACACATCAAATCTTTTCAAAAATTCCCTTGATACCCAGTGGGTATCACAAGTGAATAAATAATAAAAGCGGGCATTTCAAAAATAATTTACAATTTTTGGAAATGCTTTGCCCTTCACATAGCCCAAAGTTTTTTGCTTCGTAACATGCCTTCCTAATACACAAGGCACTCATGTGAAAGACGACTTAACCAAATTTGGCTACAAGTCAGAGAGACAAGTAGCAAATAAATAAATTAGGAATTCTAATAACTATGGACAAGCGACAAACTACTAAGACCTATTGTCTAAATTTGGCCAATTTTTTCTTTCCTCCTAGAAACATGGCAAATTGTTTGTTTGTTAGATTTTTTTAAAACGAGTCCTTGGGGGGCCTCCATATCCCCACCATTTAACCAACATGCCTTTGGAACCACCACCTACATTGGTACCATGGTGAGAACTCGGATGAGATTGCATCTAACCATGGTATGGTAGATATCCCCTCCAAAACTTAAATCAGAGTCTCGGAGTCCAAAATTTAACATTTTCCTGGGTTAAATATGATCACTAAAAAGGCCTCACTCACTCAAGAAGGTGAAGAAGGTACCAACAATGTAGGTATTGGTTCACCCTGGCCCAGTTTGTATCAGCCTTATGACCTAATGTTCTTCTATTAGCATTGGTTGAACCTTAAACCCTAAATTTAAGACCAATTCAAATGCTATATTATGCTATAGGTAGTTTGAAGATTGACTTAAGCTTTATATCATTGAGATTAATTAGCTCTTTAGACTATGTCTCTCTTGTTCACATTTTCATCTTCTTTTTCTTTTTTCTTTTTTCCCTTGGCTTTCCCCAAACCCCTCTCCCCCATTCCACCTTGTCTTTCTTTGAAAATAAAGTCTTTTGTGGGTTTACTTCCAAAGATGAGTGTGAAATTTGTAAATTATGTACATAAAAGAATGTGTAAAATTGTGTCAAAGCAAGATGGAAACAAAAGAATCCTCTTATTACTCTTCATGTGCTCCACAATAGTTGGGATTTGGGAGCAACACACTCTCAATGCTACTCCGACACTACTACAACATTACGGTATTGTTTTTAACCCAAACCCTAAAACCCAAAAATATTCCCCACCTACTAGTCACGATTATCATTGTTGTTTTGTTCAGAGCTCATGTAGTGTGGTTGGAAGTCCACCGCATAATCAAAAAATGAAAGAATGATCAACCCATATTTCAATGTAGTGTTTTCTACTAAGGGAGTATAATCTCTCTCTCTCTTTCATATATATATCTTTTAGAGGGTGGGACCTTTGGGCAAAATGCTTAAGGGGGCTTGAAACCCATAGATTAGTCCCTACATGGTTGGGGGGAAAACTCATAGGTTCTCACTCTTTTCTCCCACCCAAAGAGGAAGTCTCTTGTTGGGAGAGACTAATGATGTAATTTTCATGTAGTCCCCGACATTTTGAGGAATCTTCACCATGTTCACGATGATACTATGAGTGTGAGTTTAATTTTTGGGAACTTCATGAAACATTTCCTAATTGAAATGTTGCTAGTTGGAACTTGTCCTAAGGGGTGATGAGAGTTTCTTGTTCATGAAAGAAGGAGGAAAACTCTAAATAAATAATTGTGCAAAAAAAAAATACTAACATATATAAGTGTTTTGGGGAATTAAAGAAGACATAACAATTTAGTCATGTGCTTTTGTTGGCACCATAGTGTGCATACAAAGGTTATGGGTATGTGAGGATGAACCCCTAAACTATCATATGTCTAGAGTCTTGATGGATGTTGGTTGGGTGAGTTTTTGATATCATGATATACCCATGGATACATAATATGATAAATATATAACCTAATTGGTTGATACTAATGTTGTCCAAATGTGTTGCTTTTAATATATCTTTGAGTAAAGATATATCCAAATTTCAATTTGTTTACCCATCAAGAATACATTGGATTAAAAAAATTCCATGAGGTTAGGGTCCAAGTAACCCTTATCATATACTACTTTTGGGATTAAAAAATTGGATATTTAATTTTTTAATTATTTAATTTAGTGATTAAGAAAACTTTCCACATTTTGAAAATACTAAGATAGTTTTCAAGGGCAAATCCAACAGGATAATGCACAAATCAAATGTTAGAACAAAAAATTTAAAGTGTTCGATTCATCCTTGTATACAAATATACATAAACACATTTTAAAAACTTTGAGTAGCCCAATGAAAGTCAAGTCCATCTCCTAAGTAGTTCAAGTGTCTAATGCTAAGCATTCATACACAATAAAACTTTGCAATTAGAAAAATATGTGAAACCACTCTTTTGAGGATTGATCATCATGTTCATTGGTCTATTGACTCCCATGCACATGCCAATAGATTGGTGAAATTGAAAACATCATGTTTAATTTGTAAGCTATTTTGTAATTAAGAAATTGAACCAAACACTTCCATTAGACTATATATGTAATAAAGAAATTTTCTCTGATTGCATTTCCCTTTTAGATTGTTAAAACATAATACAACATTGAAATATGAAAATAATCCTAAACTGACTTTAAAACTATGTAAGAAAATTGGGTCTAACACTCAATTTGCAATTCTAAAAAAATCAATAAACCAGTTTTGACCCTTAACCAAGGTTTAGCAAAATCAAAGAACCTACCCTTAACCGTCTGTATTTTGCTGGTTCTTTCAAAAACTTTTAAAACCATGGGACCAAACATTTTATTTCCAACATTGGATCAGCCCAAATTATAAGTTTGAAGAAAAAGTAAATTTGCTACACTATATGTATGTATAATTGAATTTTAAAAATCAAGAGGAGTTTTGTACCTATTGGAAATCTAGGGTTGAAAACGTTTCCCAAATTGCCCAAATCAATTAAGGATGTGCTAGTTCTAATAGCCATTAAAAAGAAAAGATATTAAAGAATATATAAAATTATTCAAAAAATCAATTTAAAAAATTGCACACACGGAATAAATATTAAAATTGCTCTATTATCATATACCCTAGTGGAATCCAAATTTGTGAAATTACTTTGATTAAATTCCATTTTTAGGTATTCAAAGAAGTGGTTGCTTGTAGGTTTTTTTAATTTGTTGACCATGCATGAAGCGGTTTAAATTTATTTTCCAAGTGATTGTTGTGTAGTTTCCAAACTTGACAAAATATGATCCTTAAGCTAAGTATAACCTTGGGTGGTATTCAGCTTATAATGGTTGAAGTCAATAACACTTAACAATTACCATATTGGCTAAACTAATGCATAGGCCTTTTGATGTGCTACTTTGATGTCCAATTCCATGTAGTAATTAGTTGAGAACCTAGAAGACACACTTCCATGAACTTTAGCTTCTTAACCCATAGTGGTTGCTAATATGGATCATATGTTGCTTTGTGTAAGGACTTGAAACCTTTGTTCTCCAAATATCATTAAGTGATTAAATCAAATGACTAAACAATAAAGTTGGTGTTTTTAAAATAGTATATGAGTATACTATGTATTACAATATCCATAAAGTTTAACTTATCTTTACATATGATGATTCACATATAGAATCATCACATGAAGGGATATTACATTTGGTAGTTTTTCAATTTTCTAGTTGCATTGTGGCAACACTTTGAAGGCATGGAACACCATTTCCTTTGACACCTTTATGGTGGTGGTGTCATCTCCTCCATTCATTTGTTCAAAAATGGACATGTCTTTTTGTATTTGAAAAGATCAATATAATACTAAAATGATACATGTCTCCTTTATGACCATTGATAAACTATATTATTATAATTTTCACATGCTTAATCTCAACTATAACAAAACACACACACACACATATAATACCAAATATAATGAAAGGTAGTGACTCCCCAATGCATATAAAAGTTAAGATATTTTGTTAGTTGGACAAAAAATGTGACATTTCATCGTAATCCTAACATCCTAGGGGCCCCTTGTATATAAATTAATGAATTAGGTTCTCAAAAGATGCATGTTATGATCACGTGTAGTCATAGTAACACATACCATGACAATTGTAACTTTTTTTGGTTTTTCATGTTTTAAATCAAACATTGTATTAATATTGTAAAAATTTAATGTGTTTACATGACAATGTTATTAATATATTATGAAAAAAATTGTTTTGATTTGGAATAAATTTAATGAGGATAATTTACTCAGAAACTCATCAAGCATTTATTTTTGGGGAGATTCCTAGAACATGACATATGTTGGGGGAGGTTTTTTAAATATATATTTACATTGTAATATAATGAATAATCTTTTTAGGCCATAAGATTTTTTAATGTTTGTTTTCAACTTACAAATGAAACATTTTAAAAATATTCCCTTGATGAGCACTTAAGTAGGCCACAAGGTTGGTTCATGTTAACGTGGAAGCACCCTATCATCTTATTAACTAGTATTAACTAATATTAACTAAGGTTAGTTGGATATCCCATTTGGATGAAACCTTTCCAAACTTTTCAGTTCCAAACATAAATATTTCTTTAGGTGGACAAACATTTCCTCCTCATAATTTATTCACAACACCACTTTAATTAAATTCCATGAAATTTTGTTGGTATGCTTTTAACCTTCTTGATTTGGATTACAAGATTTTCAATTTTGCTTCACAATTTTCATGTGGTTGCTAGCTATTCACATATTCATTACATTCCAACTTAAAGAAAGAATATTATTTGGAGAGTGTTTTTGAAACATTTAAGCAAATCAACATCTCATGACTCTTCGCTCTTGCTTACATGTAATTCTTTTGATTCCTCATATGTTTTGGTATCTTCTCCTCAAAACAAAATTCCATTATCTTCCCTAACAACACAACATTTTAATGACATGTACAATCATTGAACCCATGTAATTTAATTCTTTGGTAGCATTGTTGTCTCCTCCTCACCATAGTTTTTAAACCACTAACCTATAATCATTATGCTTATTCATTTGCTCCATTTCTTTTTTTGTTTGCTCATTTATTTAATTTCCAAATAAATGCCTGCATTTTCAAAATTATTTGTTGTGTGTTCAATGCTTCATTTGGCACCTAGTGTATGTGTTACTTTTTTTTCTTATGCAATGTTCATGTTAAATTTGACCATCATTGCATCAACACAATTTTAGTTTCTTTTTAATTATTGCAGTTGCAAATTGCACATCGATTACTTTTGATTGTATGTTCATGTTTTATTCTATAAATTTTAATGTATTGAATTAAAAGAATTGGGTTCAAGCACAATGACACATACCATAGTAAATATCAGCAATGTTTGGTTTTCATGTTTTAGCAATGAAAATTGTGTGAATGTTGCAAGTCCTTAAATTTTTTTTACATAGTGCCCTTTCTAATATATTATGAAAACACACAAAATAATTTGGATTGAATCTAATGAGTATAGAATACTCAAAACCATGCATAAAGCACTATAACTAATGTATTTGTTTTAAATTTTCTTAAAAAAATTATTTTTTTTTTCCAAAATTACATAATCATGTACAATAATTTTTCACAGCTTTACATAATAATTTTGATACTGTCATGACCAAGAAAAAAAAAATCTTTGGCCACTATGTGAAATCACAATAAAATGAAATCAACAAAATTATTAATTAAAGACCACACATGTCCTTTTGTAATCATTTTGAATTTTTCCTAGAAAGGAATTTTTGAATGATTTTTTTAGCAACTTTTTATTAAATATGCCTAAATTTGCACTAATACATTACATGTTATGTTTTGATGATTGTTGAATATATATGAAATTTAAAAGTGTGAAAATTTTGTTTCATTTTGAAAAATGATCATAATATTAAATCATATCAAAATATGGTATGTAATTTAGGTTTTAATTTATTTTATTATAAGTTACACCTTTGTTTGTATGTCATGTACATTACACTTCATTTTCATATCATAAAGGATTCTTGGAATTTTAAAATTTTGAAAAATACTTTGAATTTTTTTTAATTTCAAATCTTTAAAATTATGAGCTCTATTTAAATGTGGGTAGTAGGCTATCATCATCTCAATTATTTTAACCATCATTTTTTATTAAGAGAGTTATGAACTAGTCCTTTGTAAATGTCCTTATTTGATGTAGGTGTTTAAGTTCAAAATTACAACCAAAACTTGAAATCAAATTGTCTTTTCTATATTTATAGTTTATTTATCACCATAATACCTTGGCATCTTTGACACTACTTTTATTATTGGTAAAAAATTTGTAATTTTCAAAATTACTATTCTCAAATAGCAAAATTTGTGAAAGAAAATACATAATCTTTTGGAATATTCAAGAAAATTTGATTTTTGACGCACAATTTTCAAAATTTAATAATTATTTTACAAACATGTGGTGAAGTCATTTTGATATTACATTAATCAAATGTATTCAAACAATCTTGAAAATATTATGAATATATTACATCATAGGTGCAACCCATACAACATATTCATGATCTAATCCCATGAATATGTTGTATGAGATCATGAATATCTTGTATGGGTTGCAACTTTCTGTCAATGTATGTCATTAATTAATTAAATCCATGGGAGGATGAATGATTTATTATCATAAAAGCTTTACAAAAAGTAAAAATGAAATTAGCAAAAAAACAACAAAACAAGGAATAAGAGAAAAAAGTGATTTAATTTGTTGGTAATACACCAATGTTTGCAAATTGGGTGCAAATTGACATGGGCAAGATTTTTTTAACTGTACAAGTTGATCACAATAATTTTATTTGTTTAATTATAATTTATTTTAATTTTTATATAGTTGAAACATGTTGAATTTTTTTTTTAATTTCAAAATTTTAATTACTTAAAGAATTAATATTTATGTTAAATCAATTACATATTAACCATAAATCATATGTCTTTCAACCTATTATCATTATGTATCACATCAAGGTTTTGAAATCCTTGAGATTCTTTTGTGCATGTTGTTATTTTAAAATGCATGTTTTAAGTGTGTTTACATAGAAGTAGAAATTAGAATGATAATTAAATATTTGATTTTCATAACTACTAACAACATTTTCATTATAATCTTAATAGAACCTTTACCTATAAGTACTGACCAAGTTTTGTTATGCAAATCCTTCATTCCTTTTTTGTTTCCTAAACCCAACTTCTACATGTTTTTCCACGCACAAATTAGTGCTATCAAAACATCCAAAATTTGCCAAAAAAAGTGATACACAACAAAGTTCGGGAAAAGAGGAAATGTTACCCCATTTCTTTCCAAAACCCCATAATTTGGAACAAGAAAAGTTTTTTAAAAAAAAATTACCTCATGTCCAAATTTGTATTACTTGTCAAAACATTTACCTATCCAATCTTACCCTACCCACCTATTCAATCCCATTCAACCAACCTATCCAATCCTTACGCTACCTACATGTTTAATGTTATTATACATCCCTACCTAATATCCTTTAACATTCACCTTTTCATTGAACTACATTTTTAGTTTTAATGGGCTATTAAATAATGCATTATTTATGTTTTGATAAATGGATCTTAACTCAAGTTCTTGACTTACACATTTGATTACAAATTATCCTAAATGTCCTAAGTTTGAACATTTTGTAAATGATAAGAACGTGTTTTAGTGTATTTTAAACCATTAAAGCACATTTTATATAGTACATTCCTTAATAGATTTTATATTGATTAATTTTCATAATGTTTATAACTCCAACAAGTGGTAACACTCAATTTAAGATGATGGTAGCTATTGGTGTGTATTGAAAATCAAAATCACAAATAAATTAATATGAAATTCCATTATAATTGCAAATCTTTAGTTAAAATATTAATTGTTGCTAGGCCAAGGTTTTGAAAAAACATCCCAAGATGGTAGGTTGACATTAACAAAAATTCCCAAATCTAAACATCCCTAATAGAATTTCAAATTCATGGGGCATTTTGGTTCAAGGATGACCTATGTTTGGTCAACAACAAAAAAAAACTCACTTAAATAATGCCAATGATGACAAATGATGCAAAATGATAAAAAGATGAGTATGCTAACAAGGAATGACAAAATGGCAACAAACAATATTAGGGTGTTGAAATTGCACTTTGGAAATGTTGGGTGTGTAAGGTTAAACATGATCTTAAGGGAAAAAAAGTAATAGGAGGCACCTTTATATTGAAGGTTAAAGCCTTTAGGGCAATGGAAATAATGTTAGAGGACACCAAAAACACTAAAAGTTACATAGTGGATGTTATTAACATTAAGGTTGAAAATATTCTAGATTATATATTTTGTCAAACTAAAGGTCATTAGGAAACATGGTGTATTGACACAAAACAATCAAGTCTATAGGATTTCCTAAACCAAGAAGAGAACATGAGTATGCTTAGTTCCAAATTCAAATCACGAAACAAGAAAAACACGAACAAAAAGACAACATGTGCAAAACAAAAATCCAATAGGACTTTATTGTAATAACAAAACAAAAACAAAACAAGGTTGTGACAAACTATAATAGGCACAAAACAACCTAGTCTATAGGATTTCTTAAACCGACAAAAACACGAGCATGTTTAATTCTAAATTCAGATCACAAAACAAAAAAAACAAGAATAAGAACACGACATGTGCACAAAAAAAGTCTCATAGGATTTTCTTGCAAGAATTAAACAAGGCTATGACAAACTATAATGGGCACAAAACAACCAAAAGTCTATAGGATTTCTTAAACCAAGACGAGAATACAAACAAGCCTAGTTCCAAATCCAAATCGTGAAACAGAAAAAACAAGAACAAGAACACGACATGTGCAAGATAAGAATCCAACAAAATTTTATTACAATAATGAAACAAGAACAAAACAAGGTTGTGATAAAAAAACGTACCCAAAATTGGTTAACTGGAAGTGAATTAAAGTTTAACTAAGATTTAAATGAAAATTAATTAGAAGTGAATTGAAAGTGAACTAAAGGATAACTACAAGTGAATTAAAAGTTAATTGAAAGCTAATTAAGAGCTAACTAATAGTTAATTAATAATGAATTGAAATTAAACTAAGTTCGTGTGGTACAAGTTAATTACAAATTATGGATGAACATTTATATGAATGAACTCCATGGTGTTGGCATCCATGACACATGGTGGGAAGGGCATGGGGGACGTTAGAAAAGCCCAAAATTCTTATTGACTCAATGAAAGGTGCAAAAACAAACATCATGGGTGTTAGGAATGTTAATGTTTCAATATGTGAAAATTAAATTTCATATTCTAAAATCAATGAAAGTGAAAATGATTTCTGGAGAGTCAATATGATTTTAGATTACTAATGTTTAATAACTAGTTATCTTTTAGATTTTTTAAAAATTAAATTTGAAATATATTTTGACCTTATGTCAATTGATCATCACTAGTAGCGTAAAACAATGCAAAACCCAAGTTAGTTACTAATAAGAATACATCAACAACTATTAATTATTTTATTTAATAATTATTTAATAATTATTTAAAAGTTAATAATTAACTAACTAGTGAGTTACATGTTACTAATTTATTATATTATTATTATTATTACTACTATTATTATTATATTATGTATTAATCATTGTTACCTAATTAATTAACTTGTAACTATTAATAGTTATTACATGTGAAATATAATACCTAGGTAGTAGGAAGCCCTACCCACCTATTCACCTAATTATGTAGCCTACTTAACCAATCCACAATATACATGTATTTAACATGTATATCCATGTATTAATATATTTATGTTTGGAATTGAAAAGTTTGGAAAGGTTTCATCCAAATGGGATATTCAACTAACACTAGTTAATACTAATTAATAAGATGATAGGGTGCTTCCACACTAACATGAAGCAACCTTGTGGCCTACGTAAGTGCTCATCAAGGGAATATTTTAAAAAGTTTCATTTGTAAGTTGAAAACAATCATTAAAAAATCTTATGGCCTAAAAAGATTATTCATTATATTATTGTGTAAATATTTGTTTTAAAAACCTCCCCCAACATATGTCATGTTCTAGGAATCTCCCCAAAAAAATTGGTTGATGAGTTTTTGAGTAAATTATCCTCATTAAATTTATTCCAAATCAAAGCAAATTCATAATATATTAATAACATTGTCATGTAAACACATAAAATATTTACAACATTAATACAATGTTTGATTTTAAAACATGAAAAACCAAAAAAAGTTATAGTTGTCATGGTATGTGTTATTATGACTACACTTGATCATAACATGCATCTTTTGAGAACCTAATTCATTTATTTATATAAGGGGGCCCCTAGGATGTTAGGATTACGATGAAATGTCACATTTTTTGTCCACCTAACAAAATATCTTAACTTTCATATACATTGGGGAGCCCTTTCATTATATTTGGTACTATATATATATATATATATATATATATATATATATATATATGTGTGTGTTGTTATAGTTGAGATTAAGCACATGGAAATTATAATAATATAGTTTATCAATGGTCGTAGAGGATACATGTATCATTTTAATATTATATTGGTATTTTCAAATACAACAATACATGTCCATTTTGGAACAAATGAATGGAGGAGATGACACCACCACCATAAAGGTGTTAAAGGAAATGGTGATCCATAATATACGTCTATTTAACATGCTGCAAACACCACATAAATACACGAATCTATAAATATGTCCTTAATATATTCGAAAACACCACATAAAAGTAACCAAGTTGTGACTAAAAAATTAATCAATGTGAAAGAATGAAAAACCTAGTAGTCACAAACTAATAGCACCATAGTCATAAAAAAAAAAAAAGATTGAAAAGGATGATGACTAGTTGTAAAAATGACAAAACATAATTGCAAATGACAATTACTTGCATATGGTCACAAATTAGATGGTCGTATAATACAAGATTTCTTTCAATGGTCATATTTTGTATACTCATAGTCCAATAACCTTGATTGTGTTTAGTACTTGCCATGTAATCATACATGTCTTTCTAAAATTACTTGAGTTATAGAACCCCACTTGTTCTTACAAGTTGAATCATTCCTCAATTGCTTTGAACAACCCACATCCATGACAATTGTTGAGATTTTCTTCCACTTGGTGATTATAGTTTCAAATTGGTTTCAGATGTCCACTTTTTCAAGGTTTGTGTCAAATTGCTTTTAATTGTCCTCTTTATCAATGATTATGATGTGTTCATCTTTCTTGGTTTTAACAAAAATAGTCTAGATTTCACCATGTTCCCAATGGATTGATGTAATTTCCTAACAACTTCTACTGTTATAGTTGATTCAAAATTATGATTAACAATTTCATCTTTTTTTTAATTTTTTTTTTTGTTCCACTAGTTGTTTAATCATTGGGGTGTGCATCTGGGCGATTTTAAAAACAAAATATAGGTATGAATCTAACAACTACGATTTGTGATTTCTACATAAAAGCTATTGTGATATCTAGTTTTCACTTTGCAATTATTTTTTTAATTTATTAGACAATTCAAGAATTAAGAACTAGGTGGAGGTTTTACAATCCTTTGAATGTTTAATGTTTTCATAGCTAAAAATGATGGTGTCAAATAGTTCCATGGTGTGACGATGCAATGAATCACAACATCAACATGATTAAAAGGTTTCATGAACACACATTGCACTCTATAGGTGAAAGCAAGTGTTAGTATGGTGGAAATGATGAGGTTCATGCAAATTGGTATAGATGGCAAGGTGGTCTAAGTGCATGCAATCCTTTAATATGGTGTGTAAATGAGAAAGCGGTGGTTTGTAAATACATGCAAAGAAAAATGGAGAAAAATGTATGCTTTGGATGTGATGTGCAAAAGACATTGCATGCATTAGATGTGTAGAGGTAGAAGACAATCAGTTGGGAACATTGGAAAAGTTATTCAAATGTTGTCTTTCGAGGCGCTATGGAACATTGGATTATTTTTGTAAATCTAAGATTTTAAATTTTTTGTGTTAACATAAATTGGCCTACCATCACCTTACACCATTCAATTAACATCAAGTGCCATAGGTGATGTCATGTAATATTTTTGTGTGAATGATTATTTTTGGTGTGAATTGGTGAACAAAATTACTATCTTTCCAAACATTGAATTAATCCATATTTATTAGTGTTGTCTAATGCTTGATTGTGAAAGGAACCTTTAGTTTTAATACTTCTTAGTTTTTTTTAGTTTTTTTTGGTTTAATAAAACCTTTGGTATAGTTTTGAAATTTTATTTTACATTTATAAAATCTTCAATTCCAAAAAAAAATTCAAAAAAATTGGAGCTCGGTCTAGTTTAAGACCAAGTTTAGTTTCATCTACATTGCACCCAATTAAAATTAATAACTTCTTTAAATAGGTGCACATGCTCGTGGATTGGGGTGTTAGTGTAGGAGATAATTGGGTAGGATTGTTAAAAAAAAAAAATCTTGATAGACAATGAGACAATTTTTTTTCCTTTGGGAGCGAAGGGGGTGAATTTTATTGCTTTGCCTTGTGGGAAATGGGAAGGGGGAAACCAATGAATTGGTAGCCACCTACACAATAGTTCATTTGTAGTTCATTTAATTAACACATATTTCCATTAGGCATATTATAATATCTAGGCCAATTTGGCATTAATTATATTATATTTAAAAATGTTGAATTTCTTTTGAAGGAAAATAAAAAAATTGATGGAATATTTAAGAATACATCATTTATTGAAGTGACCAAGCTATTATGATATGTGATGATAAAATTTGCTTTACAAGTTTTCATTATAATTTGTCCTTTCATCACAAACATCTAGGCTTTATCAATTTGTTTCAAATTCACAAAAAAATTATTATTTCATGGGTTTGTGTTTTTTGTGCATGAATGTTATGCATTTAAGACATGTAGGATACATATATAAATAGGATGAAAATGGATTAAATATTTTCATTCACATAAAAATATTTTTTCATATGGATGAAAATATTTCACCCTATTTGTACATGCATCATACATGTTTTAAACACACAACAACCATGCACATAAAAAATGAACCAATGATTGAATAATGTTTGCATGATTTCTATTATCAAATCATGGGATGGGAAGTTTGTGATGTTAGTTATGATCACAACCACCTCACATCCTTGCAAGTTAAACATTGATCAAAATACATGCAAGTGAAAGTTGTGAATCAAACTATGAGTTACCATTTTTTTTAAGGGAAAAAAATTATTTTTAAAATGTCAAAAATTCCTTTATTACAAACCTTGAATTATTTTTCCCAACATTAATTATATACACATTTCCAAAATAGTTGCATTTCCAATGGAAAGTGATTATTCTTACAACAAAAAAATTACTCACTTTCTATTACTTGGTTATTATCACAATTTTTCCATGAAAAATTGTGATGACATCAAGGTAATAATAAGGTATCCTTAAAACTAAAAAAATAAGTTTAGTTCTACCTCAATATTAAATCAAAATGTGTTGATACAATTTTTTATTTATTTTTTTGTTTGATGATATAACATGCATCCAACACCATCACAATTTATCCAATAAGGTTTGTCCAAAGTTGAATTATGACAACTTAAAAAACAAGTTTTCATTGTTATAGTTAAAAAAAGCTTTGTACTTACGATAGACTAGCTTGTGACTAAACACTTAAGTGCTTAGGGTAGGGCGAATCCAAAGGGAGGGTTTCATTGTTTTTGATGTCCAAACAAAATTTGAATTACTCCTCTTGACACATTTGACACACTAACAATTGTCAAAAACGAATTAGAAATGAGAAAGTTACGACCCTCCAAATGAAAGAGGATCAAGAACTCAAAAAAACAACCATTGAACAATACAAAGGCTAGTTCTTGAACACTTAAAAAACTCCTTGTATGTTGCTATGTTGCTATTAGAGTTCAAAGCTGATTTGTAAAACTTCAGGTGGTGCTCCTATAGCACTTTAAATCATTTAAAATGAAAAAGAAATAAAAAAGTTATGAGGTTTGAAAGTAAGAGAAAAAAAAATAGAAAAAAATGCGTTTTGTAAGTTGCAAAGCTTATTTTTCTTGTTATTTTTTCATTACTCCTTTTGGTTTGCACTGCAAAGATGATTTCTAAAGCTTCTGACCAACATAAACATTTCAAATTAACTGCAAGTCATATAACGAGCTTGTAAGAGGGGTACACAAGGGGCATTGGAAGGAGATTGTATCCATATTGGGTTTCCACCTTCCTACCCAATCCTGTGAAGGATAGGTCCTGTAGGTAGGTAGGTAGGTAGGTAGATAGGTAGGAAGCATATAAGGTGGTTGCGAGGTAAGTAGATGCAGGCAGATGGTTAGTATATGGGTAAGGGAAGCTTAAATTAGCACTTGCAAGCCTTGATTCACACAAACAAGCAAACTCCTTTAGGTCTTCTTCTATTACAGTTCAAAAACATACTCTGAGGTTTCTGTTAACATCTATTATTTGTTTGAACAAAGTTAACATCACATTGATGGGTAGTGCTCCCATAGCATTTAAAACCACTCAAAATGAAGCACATATGATGAAGATATGAGTAAGTGTTCAGTCATAGACAAGGCAATCGATGATGATGGGCTGGTCTACTCTACATGACTAAAGAGCCTAAACTTGTTTTTAAAAGGGATAGCAACCTAGTTCATGTTGAAGTCTCAATTTTCAGCAAGGTGCAAATTTTGCAATCCAAATCCAAATCAAGTTTCAACAAAAAATCTGAACCTTTGTTTGGTCCACATACCCCGCAAAGCCTAACTTAAAGCATAGACTTAAAACTTGCTCAATACCTTGAACCTACCAACACTACCTAGTGTTTACCACCAAGTGTGATTGCTACTTAAAAGAATATAACATTTCTTGGTAACAAACATTGAATGAATATTACTAGGGGAAAAAACAAGAAATATCTTCATAGGCAACAAGGGAATCAAAGGTACCTAAACCAATAATTTTGCATTATCAAGTTTCAACAACAAAGGGCATTAAGGCCATACAAATTACTCATTGACCCATTTGATCACCTTCTATCCGGTTCTTGCTCTTGTGTATGTACTATGGAGTGGGCCCATAACAATAGGTCTCATACATAGTTAGGTAGGTAGGAAAATAGGTAACTATGTAGGTAAGTAGATGGTTTATACATATGTAAGGGCTGTTTTTATTACCTACCTACCTACTGACAACTTGCTTGTGAGTTGTTAGTAGGTAGGTTAAAAGAAAAAGCAACTGAGGTAACCACCATGGTTAGCTAGGGAACTGAAACCCAACAGAAAACTGTTTCATGACCACTTACCATTCATCCTTCAAAAGTTGAAATCATCTCCCAAGGGGCTTTACACACTAGGAATCAAAGTAGGCCCAAGTTTTTTCAGCCCTGACTCCTAATGTATACATAGCTAAGGTTTTTACTACCTAGCTACTAACCAACCTGCTTGTGGGTTGTTAGTAGGTAGGTTGCGAAAAAGTAACTAAGTTAACCACCATGGTTAGCTAGGGGAACTGGAACCCAACAGAAAACTGTTTCCTGACCACTTACCATCCATCCTTCACCCTGTGCTGGTGCATGCTGGTTCACTGTGGTACCTACGGCCACAGTGAACCAGCAACCCACATGAAGGATGAATGTTAAGTGATGAGGAAACAGTATTCTGTTGGGTTCCAGTTCCCTAGCTAACCATGGTGGTTAACTTTTAGTTACTTTTTTTTCAACCTACCTACTAACAACCCACAAGCAGGTTGGTTAGTAGGTAGGTAGTAAAAACAGCCCTTAGCTATGTATGTATAAACCATCTACATACTTACCTAGAAGTTGCCTATTTTCCTACCTATCTACCTATATATGATACCTACTAGTATTTCCTACACAATAACTGGTTACCAAGATGAAACCAAATATTAACTCAGTTGAGGTTCATCCACTCAGTGGATGATGGTGTGCTGGTGGGCACTGTGTGTTCACTATGGCCCCGATGAGTGTTCAGACTGACAAAATGGATGAAGTACAAGGTACTATGAACATGGCACAATAATTGTATGTGTGAAGGGGGGTTTGGTCTTAGAATTTTTGTTAGTGTAAACTGGAAGGACACATTACCCATAGTGCACAATTATTTCCTTCCTCTGCCCCATGAGCAGGGCAGCTATTTTATTTTCATGTTGGGCAGGAGGGTGGGTGGGTGGGTGGGTGAGCTTAACTACCTATGTAGTACTAAGTACCCTAAGGTCTAAGCATGTAGTGAGCACCCGTAGTTAATTATCAAGGTCGGTAAGTAGGTGAAGGCACTTGGTGCCTGGTTACTAGATAGGTTAAAAAATACATGTGAGTGAATTGGTTTTATACAATACAGCTAGTTAACCTAACCACTGTGGTTAGCTAAGCTGTGGGATGATGGATGATGGATGATGGATGGCAGGAAAAGAATGAAAAATGTTTTGTGTTTCCTGTCCAAACATCATCCATATACTGCATGGTGTGCTGGTGGGTGCTGCTGGTTCTCACTTTTGCCCTAAAAACTCCCACAAAAGAAGAGTCTCTCTCTCACAGATACAAATTCTTTTTGTTGCCCCTTTTTCAGACCCAAAAATAGAATTTAGTGTTAATTTAACAAATTATATATTAAATTCAAATTCAAATTAAATTTGACCTTTTTGATACTAAATTAACACTAAATACCAGCACCAATGTAAAACAATTTGTAGTTAGTTGGTCACCTTATGCAGCTGATGTTATTGTGCATGTTCAACTCAGGACCTTCTGACAGAGTCACTGATGCACTGGCTGTTCTACAACACACTAGTTGTCAGACTATTATAAGTCACCCTTATTGAAGGTAGGTAGGTAGGTAGGTATGTACTAGATGAATAGGTAAGTAGGTAGATAGTGAGTACTAGGTAGGTAAGTAGGTACTAGGTAGGTGTGTATCTCTCTCAAGAACAACTCCCTCTTCATGAAAAAGTCAAGGAAGACAAATATTTCTATTTGTTTTGCTTCAGATACCAAATCTGGCACTTGATACGAACTCGAGAGTTTTCAAGAGAAGAGTAACATGCACACGGACAAAACATAATAATAATAAGTTCATGTTGGTTTTCACCAGTGTTGAGAATTCTGTTGATAAAATGGGCATAATTTCTTCCCCCATGTTATGAAACATGGTAAACATATATTAGAGTTTCTCTGCAAAGTCACCCTGTCTTCACCCTGTCTTTGGGCGTGCTTTCACCCCTTATCCCCTCTTTCAGTGGTATCTGCCAAGTAAAGAATTTTTTTTTATACTAAATCTCAGTATGAAATGCTGAAACTCACATTTAGTGCACAAGGGTTCGAGAGTAATTATAGTACCTAGTTAGTTGTACAGGTAGGAGCAGTGAAAATATATGTAGCAGCACTGGAGGCGCGGTCAGGAAAAAAGAAAGACCGTATGAAACTGAGTTTACCACCAAAATTGCTGGAAAAACTGGTCTCGTCCCTGTTATTTCGTTTTGTACAATTTTCATTCACAGTTACACGTTTGATGCCTTATTATGCCAAAACTGACCATTCTTGCCCCCTAATCGCAAGACTTAATGTATAACTCTATTATAATAATTAACCCATTGTTCTTTCCATGCATTACAATTTGACAATGAGCGGGAAATCCCCCAGATCATGGTAATGGGTTTTAAGTTCCACCCAGTAAGTGTTTAGGAATTAGGGTTCCCCTTGGGGGATCCTGTCCACAGAGTAGGAGATCGATCACCAGATGTGTTGTTCTATTGTTAATCTAGCAATGCAAGCCAAACCTTGACCATCTTGGAAACCCTAGCCTTTGATTTTGTCTCATTGCCATCATTGATCACTTCACCTTTAGTTGAACATACACTTGTCTCCCCCAATTCATCAATTTTTGTAGCACCCATGTTTTCAAGCATTCATTGGTACTTTCAATGTTGTAGGTTAAAAGTCTTTTTGGGATTAGTAGGGAATCATCCATGGGAACGGTAGGATTGATTTTGGGAATCACTTGGAATCCTCCATGAATTTGAAAGATGGTGACATTGAGTCAATCGCCACAAGCAAGGAGGATGGGTTTGGATTTAGGCTTCCTCAACTCTTGAGACTTACTTCTCTTGATGGAATCAAAAGGGTGGCTTGCAAGTGTGTTGTTTTCCAGTTGCATAGACAAGCATTGTAGAAGGAAGACATGCTTTGCAGTACAACAACTATTTGGTATGCATTTTTTAGTGTGATATGTGCACTTTAAGGTTAGAAGTTAGAGGTTAGAAATTCAAGTTATGTGTGATTGAAGGCATCATTGGAGTCCTTATGAACTCCACCGAAATCAATGTTTTAAAAAAACTTACATGATTCAACATGGTGATATTACACTAGCCAATTGAACTTTTAATGACAAGAAAAAACCAACCTTACAATGACTACAAGTCAACAAATGATGTACCAAGAAATCTATATATGAGCATTGCCATCACATTCATGATGCATGGGCAATAGAACTTCCCGGAAGCAAAATTTGAAGTTGAGAATGATGGCAAGATGGTGTGTATTAGATCCAAAGTATGTTCCAAGATAATTGTCCCCAAAATTAGATTCCTTGAGAAAGCATAGGCTATATGGTTGCTCAAATTGGGGAAAAGTTTGAGGAACTTTATTTGAGTAAAAACAATCATCATGGGAAAATGAAAGTTTGTAGTGAAATTGGTGGGAGGGATACCTTGGTTGATTATGTCATTGGTGGTGCACTAATTGAATGGTATAGAAATTAGCTTTTCAATTTGAGCAAGGGTAAATTTATAAAATAAGGAATGAAAATGTGATTTTAAAAAATTCCTAAAAAAATCCACAAAAAATAAATGGTGTCAAATTTTCCATGTTTAGAAGGTGGGTTGGGAGATTTGTGAATGTGATGCTTCAAGATTTATTTGAATTGGTTGTAATGGAGTGATTAATCGTGACAACTAGTTGTCGGCTAACATTTGTGCATATTTCATGTATACTAGAGTGGCTTGTGCCATTGGCCCAAGTGTTACCACATCCTCAACTGATTTTTCCTTCCAAAACCTGGTTTTTTGGAATTTATTTGAATTTTCAGCAGCAGCAGAAATCACTTTAAAATCAATATCTCCCACACTCTGAATCCAAATATTACCAAATAAATTCCATTAAATCCTGCTCATCAAGATCTTTCCAACGACACCAAAGGCACATTCCATTTCCTCCAAAATTTAAGCTACAATTTAATTTAATTTAATTTTTAGTGAAGAAATCATTCAATATTCAAGAACTTTTGCACCACAAGTCCAAACGTCATGGAACCAAGCCCACCCCTCCTTGTCAAGAGCTTTCCCAAGACACTAAGAACACGATCTGAAGTATTATGTAGGCCAATAAGGTATCATGGTTGTCATCCATAACAACTATGTGAGACTAGGAGTCATCAAAATTGAACTCTTGTGCTTTCTTCTTAAATGGTTAAATTTCATCCAAAAGATGAAAACATGCAAACCTAATCCAATCACTTTGCAAATTGACAATTGTTACTGGATGTTAAACTAGAAGGTTAGAAATTGATGATGCATGGGGTACCAATCTAAAACATCACTAGATTAAATCAAACTCAATAACTTGGATTTGGAATTAGGAAAAAGGTTTAAGTTATAATTAAAATAATTTGCAAATGATTTGATCCTATCCTTTGGTTGATTTTAGGGTCCAATTTTTACCAATATATGTTATTTGCACATACCTTTTGTGAGATCCTTAGCCAAAAAATACAAAAGAAACTTGGCAATCAATTCAATCCAATTCAATTCATTGGCCTTTGTAAAAACATAAATTTATGTAACAAGTCGACATGAAACAAATAGAAAGAACTATTGCAAACATTTATAAAAAGAAAAGAATTCCAAAAAATCAATCAATGTATTAGGTGAGTTTATGAATGAAGTTTAATATTTAGAGGTAAAATTACAAAACGTATTTTGTGACCTAGAAAAGCCAACAAAAATTATTCGGTATATAAAGGGATCATTAGATACCAACAACAAGTAAAATGCTCCTAACATTTTAAATCTTTCGCATTTGGGGAGTGGAATTTTCCCATTTTATAGGAAGAAACAAAAGAGGGCTTAGACAACATATGACATTGAAACAATTACCACTATGATTGAGCTTTGCTTTGCTTCACTCTATCATTACTTTGTGCATAATTAAGGAACTCAAATTCATAATGCGATCCATCCTCTACTATGATGCATCAAGAAAATTCCCCCCAAAATGCCCTTTTTTGGCTTCCCTATTTAGGGGTTAACTTTTATATCATGAAAGCCCCCCCACCCCCAAAACCCACTTCTATAGTAGAGATTGGGGGTTTTTATTTTTATTTTTGTAATATTAAAAAAATTTTGAGTTAGCAAATTTAGTCAAATTTACACTAGAATATGTATTTTTAAATTGCAAAAATTACCCAATATTTTTGTCCCAGAAAAAAAAAACCCCCCACCTAAGAGATATAGTAGAGACAGCAAAAATCAACCTGGTTTGGGCAGAGCTAAAAATAATAATTCTTTGGCTCTATTGCAAAAACTGAGCAACAATAATCTGAATGGTGAGAGAGAGAGAGAGAGAGATATATATATATATATATATATATATATATATATATATATATATATATATA
>Ga0116227_10004208_pt1 | contig 31360 bp, 24 predicted proteins | sample S1TSphgellanicum_FD_89693 | JGI IMG/M metagenome (GOLD analysis project Ga0116227, IMG submission 89693) | Host-associated microbial communities from peat moss isolated from Minnesota, USA - S1T2_Fb - Sphagnum magellanicum MG | ecosystem: Host-associated > Plants > Peat moss > Unclassified... | reverse complement strand
TTTTAAATAAAAAAAAAAATTGCAATTTTTTTTATTTTTTTAAAAAAAAAAAAATGATTAAAAAAAACCCACAAAAACAATTGAATTCCCCCCAAAAAAAAAAAAAAAAAAAAAAATCTACCTCAACTAGGTAGCAATCAGCAGGCAAAACCATAGGCACTAATAATTGTCAGTTAGTATTTGGAGCCCCAGAAGTATAGAAAATAATAATAACTGTCACTTGGGAATTTGAACTTGGGGGGAGACTGTTCTGAGTCTGTTTTGGTTCCCGCCCTTTGCACATGAATGAATATGCTTCCTAAAACCCTGCTGCTGGGAGTTCTGAAAGTGTATTTGGAGGCCATGTTACCCGGCGGGTTTCATGGGGATACAATACCCCCCCCCCAAATATGACCCAAGTAACCGGACCCCAAGCTAGAACTACCTTTTACTTGGGTGCCTAATGACAACAACCATGGTTTTTATTATCACTACTTGTATCTTGTCCTATTACTGCAATTAAAAAAAATATTTTTGGCAATTTTTGGGGAAGCTGTAAATTTGGTTTTGGGAGGAAATTTTGGAATTGCAATTTAAATTTTATTTTATTTCCCTGTTTAGAATGATGTGTTTTTTTGGCAAAAGTTTGCCACTTTCTTTTTCTTTTGCTAAAGTTCGCCACTTTTGTGCAATCAACTCATGAATAAGAAGTTGTACCCTTGATGGCCCTTGGGTGGTTATCGATTTTTATTTGCAACTGGTGGTTGACAATGTTAGTTGCTGTTCACATTTGATTTGGTCTAAGAACCCTCTAATACCCACCCAGCCACCCATCATGCAAAAGGGTAGGGTTCTCGAAGTACTCGGCCTTGAACCCACCTAGTCTGATGACAAGGTCGATTCTAGGGTTTAAGTAAGTTTTTAGGGCCATGGTTCCTAGCTTTGTTGGATTCTTGTCCCTATAAGGTATCCACATAGTGGTCCTAAAATTTTACTCTAAGCTATTGAGTTATCTGCAAAGTTAGTTGCAATTGGAACTACCAATATTTTCAGTTTGTTAAAACTTTAGATGTGAGAGCCATAAAGGCTTTGAAAAATTATGTTGTTACAAAACTCAAGTCCAACCAACAAAATTGTTGATATTCTAAGTTTCACCTTGGGTCTTGAATTTTCTTTCAACATCCTTTGCTCTTATAATTAACCAATCATTTTTTTAATTTTACAAATCATGTGCAATAAATGTTATTTAGGCTATATTTTAATATTTACTTTCATTAATATTTTTTCACTTTAAAAATAATCAATAATTCAAAATAAAAGAGAGGATCTAGGCCTGAAACCCAAGCAAGTCCCAAGCCAAACCCAAGTCCACTTTATGGATATCTCTAATGTAAGTGTACATTGTTTAGGGGCTTTGGTGACATGTTCATTATTTCATTGTAATGTAATTGGAATGTCCAAAGTTCAAAGTCTATAGCTTATGAAATCATCACCAAACACAAGTGATTGGAAGCCAATTGTATAGGCACTAGTTCGGATATATAGCCAATTTGGATGAAACACATGCTTACATAGGAGGATAAAGGGTAGGGTATTAAATTTTATCAAAGTGATATAAAACCAAACAGGGCCTTGATGGTCCTTACAACTTTTAATAACAAGGGAGGTAGGGTCTCTTCAACTATCCAATTCTCATTGGAAGTGCTACCCAATAGGTTAGTTTTCAATACCTTGCCCAGATCCTGCCAAATACTTAGGTCATTTCTCAATATATGGTCAATGCAAGTTTCAACCATTGTTGTCTAGTTTTTTTAATTTGAAAGGAATATTCAATCTTGATTTTATTTTATTATTATTATTAGTTTTGGGGGTTTGAAGAAACCTTTTTTGTGAATCTAAAAATGATTTATTTGGAATTATAAAAATTTCAATTTTGGAGACTTCCCAAAATAAAGTTGGACTCTAATCATGTTGAAGACCAAATTCAATTCCATTCCCAACTAAACTTTCAAAAAGATATTGGAACATTTTTTCCCAACTAGTATATAACACCCAAATTAAACAATTGTGTATTAATTGTTATGTATAAACAAAATTTATTGTGTGTGTCCTGAAATTTGATGGGTTTAACAAATCAAAGGTGTGATGTTCCTTATGGTTATCACCCAATGATACTTGCCATTCTAGGGTTTGAATATTAGTCTTTTAGAAAAACATGTACTTATATAGTTAGAAAACATGGATTTATTTTCAAATGATCAATATTTTGGTCCAAGTTTAGGTTTAAATTTTAGCAAAATTCTAATGATTATTGCATTGCCAAAATTCAAATCGAATTTCTGCAAATTGGAACCCTTGACTTAAATACCTTAGAATTTAACCAAGAATCTCCCATAGAACCTACCTAGTACCTTACACTGGACAACATTTGCTTAATTAACTTGTAAATATATCATTTGAATTGGGTATCAAAATTTGTAAATAAGTGTTGTCAAAGTTTTATAAAATAAAACAATATCTAGAAAGTTTGGTTCCAAAAGAAAAAAACAATGCCCCGAACACTAGTATTTTCAATTAACAATCCAATTGTATTGTATGAAAGAAAAGAAAAGAAAACTATGTTAATGTACTTGAAGAAATCACTTAATCATGTTACCAAAAGAGAAAATCACAATGTGGGGTGACAAGAGCACCTTAGACCCAAGTTGGTAAATGATGCATACTATGAACCATGGTGCTTAGACAACCTTCACACTTGGAGGCAACTCATTGGTAATTCTATGCTATGAACCCAATGATCAACACACCACTTACATATGAAATGTTAATTAACATGAAAATCTCACGTGGATGCTTTGTTGGCACTTGATGGTAATGCAATGTTAAGGTAAACATTTGCTAACAAAAAATGTAATGAAATTGAAGATTTACATGAAAATGTCCAACATTATGTAAAAGGTCTTAAAAGGTTTTTATAAGTCAATGCTATGGGACCATGTTATCCATTCCATGTGGCACTATGATTGCACCTATCACTATTGTAAAAATAAGTTTTTTTATTCAAATTTTTAGTAAAAAAATTCAAAATGATAGGCATAAAAAGATCACCTTGTAAATATGGAAAATTCGATTTGGATCCATCATTGTGATTGGGGTGGTCTTTTTAACTAACAAAGTAGGAGATTATTTAATTGGTCATTCTAATTGGCAGCTAGGGACCATTTGATTGGTTTAATTTTTATTTAATTTTAAATCATTTTTTTGAGATTATTATTATAAAAAATTAGGTAGGTAAATAATAAATAAATTTATGTATGTTATAAAAATGCAATAGATAGGCGATAAATTTAGCCTAACCTATTTAGTTTAACCTACTTACTACCTTAATCTTTTAGGCATGCACATAAGTTATAAGTATAAAGAATTGAACTAGTTTCCTTCACAATGATAGACTAAGTCCTTATCAATGGACTACACTCCCAAAAGATGACATTTCTTGTCAACTTTTTTATTTCACATGTTTATTTCAAGTCATTATTTATGCTAAGTAAATGTAAAAAAAAAAGTTAATTATTAGTAGGTTTGAAGTAGGTTGGTAAATACATTGTAAGATGATAAGTAGGTAGAAGAAGTACAAGGTAGGTAGACTTAGCCATGATTTCTTTTAAAGATTTTGTGCTATAATCAAAATAGTAATCATCCAAAAAATAATTTAGCTAGATTTGGTTACATATTAAATATGAAAATAGGAAACAAAAATCTTTTTATATTCTTGGCTACCTATTGGAATTTATCATACAAATTTAACAATTTGGAATTTTTTCCTTTAAAAATTGGCAAATTTGGGTCATTTTTCCATGAGAAGTCTTTTGTATAAATTGAAATCATATTTTTAAAGTTGAAATTTGGGGAAATTTTGCTAATAAAAAAATTGTTGGACCTAGGTAGATCTACATACTAGTTAGCTAGCTTGACCTATTAACTAACATAGGATGTCCAATTTGATTAAAAAGCCATTAGTCATTCTAACCAAACATGTTATTTTGTTTTGTTCAACTTGATTAGATGTCCCATTTGATTACAACCTATTAGCCTTTTTGACCAAGGCAGTCAATTTTTTGTTGAACTCAATTAAATGTTCAATTTGATAGATAAATAGTCAAATCAATCATTCTAATTGAGTTAACTAGATAGAAAATACATATGTTCAAGCAACAAACATTTAGTTGAAATGGACACGTCCATTAATCAAGGTGGATGAGGAAATCAACTTATACAACTTCAAAAACCATGAATTATAATAGTGCACCATCACTAACCTTCTTCTCAACAATAGAGATGTTCCACAATACTACTACACCTATTACCATTGCTAATTTTCATTTTCAATAACAAAGAAGTATGGATTGTGCCATGGATTTGTTTGGGCAATGTTGTGACACTTTAACAACTACATTGACCCACTTGATAAAGAAGATATGCTCATTGTTTTGAATTTGTGCTCAAGTTCAAGTTTCGAAACTTATAAAATACATGTACAATTTAAAAAATATTTGGAGTACTTAGCACAAAAACCAAACATAGAAATCAAAAGTAAAAACCACTTGTCAAATTGTTTCTCAATGCATATTTGCAAACTGATGTTGTCAAAAGTTTTTCTTCAAGAAATGCAACAAACCATTTAAGAAACTTGTGAACTAAAACTTTGATTGAATTGCTGAAATGCATACAAGGAAGCCAAGACATTTGAATTGTGAACACATAGAGACCATGTCCTTAATCAAGTTCAAGAAAGACGAACATGTTGTTGCACTTGATAAGATTGACTCATGAGATCACTTTGAAATTGCTATGACAAAATGGAATTTTTTTTTACAAATGTCATGTTTGCAAGATTATTTCAAAACATGAAAAATGGCCCAATGTGTAAAGAAAAATGGCGATCAATTGTTAGAGATTTCAAGAATTTTTTTGACCATATGTCAAGAACATGACACAAACAAAAAATACTAATATCTATGAGCTTACAACACAAAGTCCCAGTACACCTCCCTAATTTTTTTAATAAGAACGTCATTGATGTTGTTTTGGAATTGTTTTGGAAAAATCAATCAACCTTTTGTTCATGATCTCATGAGTGATTTCATGAAAGACAAAAATGATGTAATAGATATGATTGGTTTAAGGAAACAAGTTGAAGGATCAATTGTGCAAATGAACCACAAGTTCATAATTGTGAATCACAAGTAGATCATAGTCATGGACTTCAAGCAAATCCACCACAAGTTGATGAGGACTTTTTGTTTCAAAATTATGATGCAAGTAATTAAATTCTTCAACCACCATTAGTTCCACAATCACAAAATGTTCACTTAAGTCATTGACGAAAGTTGCAAGTGCCATCCTAACAATATTCCAATTAACATTCTTATGTGTGCAACACCACATGTAGTGAATAAGGGATCTTGAAATGCAAGGGCTGGAATATTAAAAATTGCAGGAATCATAAGCATCAAACAAAATTGATGATTTGTGCACAAGAACATTACAATGGCAATGCAAAAGGGAAGTCAAATGTTAGTCAATTTGATCAATTGAATTCATGAGGTTTGATTGATTCTAAAGGACAAATGCATAAAACTTAGGAAATTATAATGGATAAACAACTCGATAACTTAAAAAAAAGTGGAAAGATCAATGACACCCAAAAGAGTTTGGTTAGTGTAATAATAAGTTTAACACAAATGATGAACATTATGATTGCAAGAGATTATAAAAGCTTAGATGGCACCAACAACCACCTCCAACTAGTATCTGACATCTAACAAATGACAATTATTGAATCAAATTTTGATGCAAGAGGAAATTTTGTAATCATAATTTGAGTGTATGAATTGATTAATTTTATGTTGCCCAAGTTAGTTGTTCAATTCCCTATGCATTCTCTTTTAAAATTTCTTGAGTCATTTTATTGTGTGAAAGTTTGTTCACTCATCACCAATTGATGCACCATATTTCCAATGTTAACATCTTGTGGATCATCCAATTGTACAAACACATTGTACAACTTGATAATCCTCATTCCTCTTTGTATGCTAAATTCATTTTAAAAATGTACTAGATTGTGTAACAAGTGAAAACATTCAATAGAAATGAAACACTTAAATCAAATTTGGTTAATAGCTCATAAAAGGTTTTTCAAAATACCAAATGCATTTTCAACAATAGGACAACCTTTTGAAATGTTTGTTGAACAATAATTCAAGGATCAAATGATTTTTTTTTGTTTTGAAAAGGGTCATTATCCAATAAATCAAAGGGTAGATTTTGTCACCCAAAATGTATGGAGGAAACTCATGTTGTGAACCTCTTTCAATATAAAAAAGCCCATTGTATTGTGCTTTCCTATGCAAACTAGACTTGACAAAACTTAGGTATCATTGACATTATTTGGAAGACCCACAAATATTTTAGTGAACTTTTTGTTGCAATCCACAATTGTTTAAGCCACTTGTTTTGTGATAATAATAATCTTTGGCATATTCACCTTTGGGTTTCAAGATAGATATGTGCGTACCATCAATTGCACCTTGCACATTTAGAAGACCACACCATAGTTTAAACTTCTCCACATGAAAATCACCATGGCTTTTCCTTGAGGCCAAATAATCAATCTTAGTATGCATCAATAACAACAAAGGGAAATTCAAACAACACAAGAGACATAATGGACTTTTCAATTACAAAAAATTCATTACATGTCAAAAAATAAAAACCATGTGCAAGCTAGTAACTTGCATAACAAACTTAAATATTAATTATAATAACTTGTAGTTTCTATCTTGTTTTTTTATGAATGGTTTCAAAATTTGGCAAAAAGTTTCCAATTAGTCCACGAAAGAAAAGAAATAGTCTAGAGAAAATTGTGTTTGAGAAGAGGGGAAGAAAAAGAAGAAGAATTTTGAGCTATGTGAAAAGTGAATGAGAGCTTTGAATGTGAAAAAAATGAGCAAGAGCTTCAAAAGTGAGGAAAATGAGTGAAAATCTTGAACTAGAGTGAAATGTGCTATAATTTCAAGTGTGAAGGCTTGGTAGAGTGAAAAAATCTAGAGCTCCAACTAAGTGGATTGAAAAAAAACTTCAAATGCAAGTTTCCTAAAGTGTAAAAACAAAAGACTCTAGAGAAAAATAAATGAATGCTTCGAGTGTGAAAGCTTGGTAGAATGTGAAAATGTAGAACACCAATTGAAATGAATGAGAATGAACTTTGAGTGCGAACTACCTACAATGAGGAAATAGAAAACTCTAGAGAAAAACAAACAAGAATTTCAAGCGTGAAAGCTTGGTAGAGTGCAAAAATGCAAAGTGCCAACTGTTAATTGAAAAGAATGAGAAACAACTTCAAACGTGAACTTAAGATGGGTTTAGGGGATATGGGAATTTTCTTGAAGTAATAATATGATTCAATAGTCCCCAAAAAATTCAAAATTCAAAAATTCAAAATCCAACTTGAAAACACAAAGGAAATAAACGAAAAGTTTTTAATTGTGAACAATAATGAAAACGATATGCATCCATTTTAAAACTTAAAACTTAAGGCCACTCAAGATGCCAAGGTCAAGAAATACCACGCTTATCTATAAGTTAAGTTCATAAAACTTGTTCTATAGCGCCAATTATTGTCAATATTTCTTTGGTTTTATGTGCTTTTTAGATGGTTTCAAAAAAAAGCTTCCTAGTCATTTAGTACCTATGTCATTCTCCAATGTGTTTATTAAATGGTCATTGGTCAAAGATATAAGAATGGAGTTAATTACGATGGATGGGTCCGTAGTCCAAACATACCTTACTACTACCTTGGCAAGGTTGACATTAATTATATTATTTTTAGAAATGTTGTTTTCAAAAAAAATTCAAATAATGTTTTTTGAAGAGAACTATTGAATCTCAAGAATATATTATTTATCAAAATGATACTTTTTTAATTAATTAATTATTTGACAAACATATGTCAAAGCTATTGATTAATTAAAATAAAAAATTATTGTACATATATTTATGTATTACCATTTGAAAATCATTGTAATCATGAACAAATTATGATAGATGAAAAATATGAAAATTGAATGCAAAATTCATTTAATCCAATTATAAATTTTGATTTGGGTTTAAAACTTTTGAAATTGATCAACTTTTGAGCAAAATAATGTCCATTTTGCAAAGGCCCCCTTAATTTTTGAAAATAAGAATTTGTTGATGATAAAAAAAAAATTGGGTGATTTGGAACTATAAGTGACATTTTAAAAGTACTCACAAGTTTTAAAATTATGCAAATTGAATTTTCAAAAAATGCAAAATATGTGTGAATTTCAAAAGTCTTTTAACACATTTACATGTGGTATGATGTAAATGATGTACAAAGTAAAATTGTTGTTCATAATAGAGGAAATATATCCATAAAATACTGAACATATTTTGATATATTTGAAATTTCAATGATTTTTCCTATGTCAAAGAATTTACTTGAAGTAGAGCTTAATTGCTAATGAAGAGTTGACATCCTTTCCTTGAATGTTTTTTGTGCACAATGTTTGCATAGCCTTGTCTTGAAAGGGCAAACACAATAATAGGAGCCATCCATGCCCACTTGGATGAATGATTTGAAAGCAGGGAGTTAATTAATTAGGTTGATGTGGTAGAAGAGAATTGATTATTCAAGATAAATCCATAATTCATAGGCCTACATGAAAAATATTTTGATTTTTATGACCCAAAAGAATGTCACATTATGTTACTATATAGCTTGGTGTATTTAATTGTTTACAATATGAATATGTCATTTTTGAATCATTTCAAAACCATTTAAAAAAAAGAATATGTGAGAAAAGCAATGGTTACACTATTTTAAATGTTTAAAAAAAAAACCTTATTAGACTCATTTCAAGTTTCCAAATGTTTCCATATAATGTTAAGTGTTTTGAATATAAACATATATGAAAAAAATCAAAATCAACTTAACCTACCTCTTTCAAACATGATAAAAGAATCAATTCATTACACTTGCAATGTCTTGTTTACACCCTTGTGCTTTGAATATTTGGAATGGGTATTATTGGTTAATTATGATTTCCAAGTTACCAATGTATCATTTTTAGTTTCTTTATCAATGTTGAATAAAATAATTGGTGCAAATATTCTTGTCACGTGTCCATAAATCCTTGCCCAAGTTTGCATTGAGTGAATCCATCTTTATTTGCATTTTACATCCTCAAATGTTGAAGCTTGAATGCCTATAAATCATTCATTCCTCTTGGACATAAGCAAGATGGGTGGTGCCACTATGAACCACTTTGCCAAGATCAACTTGGAAAGTTAGACCAATTTAATTGAGTTTTAAAAAATTATTTTAATATTTATCTATTTGTTTATTGACTTGCACCATGTGGGCTATGTCTTCACCATCTAAGCACGCACTTATGAAAAATCATAAACATCTAAATACCTATTCTACGTATTGGCAATTAAAGAATACATGACCCCAGTAAAGTTTCAAATACTACTTGACAACTTAAAGGTAATGTTGTCATTAAAAAATTTAAGCAAAAAGTTTTAACTTAAGTGTGTTACAATTTATTGTGAAAGTTTGATTGGTCTTAAAGTTTGATAACAAATTGAAGTGCATAGCACTTGGTACCACCCAAGGATGCTTTCATGTTCTTGACATTATTGAAATTTATAATAGACCATTATTACCAATGGTCTTAATTAGGGCACCATCTTCATTGCTTGAAAGTGGAGTTTAAAAAACTTATTGCAATAGATTTTTTAAAAGCTTTGCATGAACAAGTTAAGTTTCATACAATTGTACCTCCCTCACATGGGCATTTTGTGTGTGAATGATGATAGATCTAGATATATGGTCAAGGTTCAAGTCATGTGTTGCATTGTGTGTTACAATTAAACATCCTGTTTTGCAATCCTTGTTTAATGAACTAAGTGTCAAAAGGGTTTGATAACCTATTTAGAAGCTAATGGCATCACAATTGTGAAAAACCATGAAGACACTATAAATATTGAACATTTAAACTTTGTTCAACAACTATAGTGAACAACACAACAAGATGATCATTGCTTTGGAACAACTTGTTAAAAAAAGGTAATTAGACCCAATACCATGTTTCAATTCTTTGGTTCTATATATGTGTTTAAGAAAAATCATGAATAGTTCAACAAACATTTTTGTACAAGGTTTGTTTCTTTTTATTACCAAATCATACCAATCAAACTATTGAGCATATGATTGTAGCAATTGGGGGTTGCAATTGTGTGATAAAGTGGACCTTTTTCCTTCCAGAAAAATGTTCACAAAAAATGTCTCAACTAATTTGGTGGGGAAAAAAAAAATTATATTTATTACTTGCCTTGTTTAAATGCTTAAATTACAAACATAGCCTTTTATCTTTAAATCTCAATGGGTGCCCATGATATTATTGTCATCAATAAGCTACAAATTGGCATTTGGAACATGTTACATTAAGGTTTTGAGGTTATAGAAATGAGTGATCAAACTATGAGAATGAAGCTTTCAAATTTGCTTGAAAAATATCACTCGAAGAAAAATTAAATTACATGAAAGATGATAGTATGATTAATTTGAGAGGAAAGATCACAACTTTGAGGGATGTTGTGAGAGTTTAAGGTTGAAGGAGCCTTTCTAACGCCCTTGTTTGGCACACTATCTCTTGTTAGTTGTATCCTTGAAATGGACATGACACATGAATTGATGCACATGATTTCTATTTGTTCAAATGAGCTACTTCTTTTTTTTATACTTGTAATTTGAAGTGTTTGAATGACATTTATTGATCATTTAAATTCATCTATAGTTCAAGTGTGAATTGCCTTGAATGTCAATGGCTTTTGATGGTACCTTAAGAGCAAAGAATCAAAGGTATTGAAATTCTATCAAGTTGTTAAACTTCTATTTGTGGAAAATACTTTTATTTGCATGTTTTAGATCTACTTAAGACATTTGGCTAGATTGTGGCCATAATGAGAAACATTCAGGAGTTGTGGTAATCTCATTTTGGGTCTTCGCTATTTACATTAACAATTGTTGTTTTTGAAATGACCTACATTTGGATTCCAATTGATAGATTATGCATATTCATAATGTGTCTTGTTTGCTTCTTATTGTTAGAGAATAGGAAAGACTTTTTTTTTTTTGCTATTTTTGTGCTCTAGTAACAAAAATCAATTTTTTTGCAACACCAATTTCACTTTGATACAAAAGCAACATTGGTTGGACATTGCTACATAGAATGGGGTATTCCTATTTATGATGGAAGTATCCTACTGGGCTTGTGTTCTCTTTATTTGTCCATATCCCAAGTTTGCTAAAATTCATGTAGTGTGTGTCTATTGCAAAGAATGGAGAAGTGTTGGTCTACAAAACAATTAATTTCTTGTGGGTTCTTGTTAACCACAAGCTAGTGGTGAGCCACCACAAGCTCCCAAAGCAGGTTCTAGTTAGACTTAGGAACTCTCAAGTATGATCCTCTCAACAATGAGCTTCTACAAGGATGGTTTTAGGTCATAATTGCTCCATTGTTGTTTAATTACAAAATTTTCTTTCCCATCCTCAATTAGTTGAATATAATTGCAAAATTAAGTGCTCCACTTGAGTTTGTGACAACATACGCAAGTTGCTTAAATTTAATCTTGTCAGTGAAAAACCTATTTGCATCATGTCTATTATTGGTATGTTTTAATGAAGTCGATGAACTTTAATCTTGTTAATGTGAAACCTATTTTCATTATGTCCAAATGCGTTGGTATGTCTCAATAGAGTTGTCGAATTTTGATCATGTCAATGAAAAACCTATTTGCATTGTGTCTGATGTAAGTATGTTTGAGTATTAAACCCATGGTAACTTTGCACATTAATGCAAGATGCAGCGTGAAAATGTTTGAGAGGGAGACAAAACTTTGGGGCAAGTTTCAACATGAACACAAAAAGAGAATTGTGAAATGTCAAGGAGTTGAATTTAGGGTCTGAAGTTAGATGACACATTTGATGGTGAGAAATTGGGGTAATTCTTTGTAGATTTGCAACTTGGGACCATGCAATCATACAAATTAATTTGGGTCCAGTCATTGTTTTATGCCAATTCCATGAATCTAACTTTTGTCTTCTGCTACTCCACTTTGTAGCTGATTATCACATGTGTATCCTGTATCTTCTTTGACACTGCAAGAACTTCCCAATTTGCTTGTTGATGTAACAACTTCTCTAATGTCGATGCTTGATGTGAAGTGTCCACTGTCAAGGATTGTTGTAAATTCTCCCAATTTTAAAGAACCCTGGTTGATAATCGTAACACACATATGTGACATGGCAAGGCTCTTGAGAGTAAAGAACGGCTTCATATAATTGCTTGTTTTGGAGTATAGATACCTGGTCATGTAAGGAACTGTCTTCGTTGAATTATGAAATAACCAAACCAGGGCAATTCTCTAAAATGGTTTATTATTCAAATTCCTGGAACTTGGTCATTGTGCAGACAAAAGGCATCAACTCTCAAGGTCAAGTTCCATGTAGCTCCTGGATGGTGATTTAGTGCATCTATCACTGATTGCTGTGGATTGAACCCCACATTCTTCTAATTAGTAACAATGGATGTTAGCACTACAATCCTTGAATCCAATGAATGCTCTTTGCTTACCCATGGCATAGGTAGACCCCTTAATGTTTGTGAGTTTTGTAGCTAAATTATTTTTACAGATAGTTGTTTTCCATCTTCTTCCTGATCAGTTCTTTGTTCGCTTGATGATTTCTTGTTCACCCTACCCACACACTTCACTGTTTGGGAAGGAATGTGGGTCTTCTAGAGAAATGTGAGGATTGGATTCATACTACCTTAGCATGATGATTTCTTGTTGAGACTACCCACATGAATCACTCTTTGGGAAGGGAGGTGTGTCTTCCAGGGAAATGCAAGGATTGGATTCATACCACTGTAGCACAGGGACAACTTCAACACATGTTTCTGGAGTAATTAATTTTGGAGATTCCATGCAAAATGTTCCTGAATAGTCCAAAATATTCTTTATATACCTTCACAAAATTCTGTTCTTTAAAAAAATTATTTAAAAAAGATTCAGCATTCCTAATATAATTAATTTCAAACTGCCAAGTTATTATTGTAATCTTACTTGGCTTCAAAATGCTTAAGATGGTTTATCTATCTATTTGGGAAAGTAGTTTGTTTGTTGTGTTGAGATTTCCCAAACCTTGGTGCCTTTTGCCAAGCTCTTGGTACCATTGAAAAGCCTTGGATGAGTTAGGGGTGCAAGGTGGGTTTGACAATGTTTAGACATACAATACAGGAGTTATTGGATATTGAAACAATTTTTCATTGAAAACTTAATAAAATCAGAACAAATTTTTTTTAGGGCAATTTGGGTGAGCTCTTGGTATTGGTGGAAAGCCCTGAATGAGTAGGATTATTAAATGGAGGTGATTTCATAATGTTTCTAACTTAAGATGTGGGAGATATATTTTGAGTAATTTTTGTCATTGAAAATTGAACTAAATTACAGAAACTAATTTTGAAAGCAGAAATTAGTTGGGTAACAAGTTCACACTTGAGCCATCGACACATACCACACTAGTCAGAATTTTTGAAACATCAACTCACTGCACTTGTTGGTAGTGTCTCCAGTGAGTTAACCCATTAAAGTCAGGGTGGAAGAATTGGTCCACTTTTTAGTGTATTTTTTGGCTTTCTCCTATGTTTAGGGGTTAACACTTATGCTTTAAATCATTTGGCAGATTTTTTGAACTATAGTGGGAGAACACCTTACTACACAGAAATTTTCCTTCATGAAGGGCAAGAATTTCAAAAATTGTATAGCCTAATGCACTCAAATGCACACACATGTTGCTTTTCAGAACATCTGGTTTCTGTTTTTAAAAAAATTCCCTGGTAAAATTAAAACTCAGAAATTAGCTTCCTGCTTCAGTGTTGGTAAAGCCCAGGGACCTTATTACTAAAGCACTAAGTCTTGGTAAGGCCGAGGGCCTTATTACTTACAAGGAAAATCAAAATTCGTAAAGGTTTCAAACTTTAGAATTCCAAGGATTTTCTTACCCCAAAACCCAGAAATCTTACACTCTTGTGCCATCATGCCAAGCTCTAGTCAAAGCAAAAACATGTGCAGCAAAAACCAATTTGTCATTTAACAGAGAGATTCTCCATTTCACGCACTCCTCCCTGATCCCTGGAAGAGACATGGCCAAAAAGATATATTAAATATTAAATGTTCTAAAATCAAGTGCTTCTCGAGATTTTAATAGCCATAATTCGACAAAATTTGAAAAAAAAGTCGTCCTTTCCTATACATGGATTCAAGTATGTGTAGCCAAAAATGTAGAAGGATCTTTGACCTTTTTCTTACTTGCATATTTAGCTTGTAGCCAAATTTGGCTAAGTCTTCCAGTGGATCATAATCTCCATTTTGGCTACATCACAAAATTGAGCAAAACAACATCGCACTGAAGCGTCTCTTGAATTGAAACAAGAGACGAGGAGGCGGGGGCCACGGGGAACTTTGCGATCATTTTGTACCAATCACGTAAGTTTTCAAAACAAAAGAAGGAAATGAAGGCATCAGATCTTTGCTAGGCGTGGCCCACTTTCTGCCCACCTCCAACGACTTTCCAACTTGTTAGAGCATCGCCAACAAAAAAAAATATTTCTCGCATCCAAGTTTAGTTATTTACTTTTATAGAACGCTTTGACGCGCTTTGTTTCACCGTCTTTTGTGGGCAGGGTATCTGGACCCGTTCCTAGTAGGCTTGTTAAATATCGATCCATTCGTTATAGACTTGTTAGATCCATTCGTTACAGGCTTGTTAGTCTTGATGTACTCAGCAGGCTTTCCAGATGCAACTAATATCTAGAAGTCGGTACCCAATATTACGATCTCTTGTGATCTTGTTGATGGCAGTAGTAGATGTGTGTAATTGTAGCTCCATGAGATCCTCCCACGCTCTCCGCTCTAGTCTCCACATCTCTCTAGTGTAATTACCAAACGCGGTCTCACTGGGCTGCTAGAAATTCTCTCTCTCTCTCTCTCTCTTTCCTTTTTTTCATTTTTTTGGGGGGTTAAGACAGCACTAGAGATTCTCTTCTCTGTCTTTTCTTTTTTTCTTTTTTTCTTTGGGTTAAGTGTCAAGACAGCGTTTTTCAAGGTTGATCAGACATCCGCCATGGAGAACATCAGGGGGAGTACTCCACTGGCGCCTCAGAAAAGGCCCGCGAGTAGCAGGTTTGGGCGAGGGGTTGCCTGTTGCCTTTGCTTTTGTGCGGTGCTGTGCTTGTTTTTGGTGTCTCTCATCATTTCTGTGGGCATAGCGGCGTTGATAATCTGGCTTGCGCTGCACCCACATTCGCCTCACTTCACCATAGAAAGTGTCCAGGTTCCTACATTGCAGGTGATACAACCACCGCCGGCGGGCAGTCACAAGAATCAAACTTCAGCTCTGGTGGATGTGGACATAATCTTCAGCATTGAAGCCACAAACCCCAACAAGAAGATCAGCATTTACTACGAGGCGATCAATGTCTACACTTTGTTCAGCGGGACACAAATTGGACAAACTACGCAAGTGCCGGCTTTCATTGCAGGTCATCAAAATACAACTTTTCTGGTGGCTGAGGTGAAGGCACAGAATTTTCCGGTCACACCTTCCGTGAACACATCGTTACTGTCGCAAATCGCCCTAAACGCCATCTCTCTCCAAACTCATGTTGACGTGAAAACCAAAGTGAAGTTTGGCATCTACAAGTCCTTCTCTTTTTGGGTACACTCTCATTGTGATATTATTGTGACACCACCCACGTCAGGCCATGTCGCTGGACACCTACAGTCGCATAGCTGCCGTATGCTATCATGATCTATCTGCTCCACTCCACTGGTGTCGAAATTGGCATCCATCTGGATTACCCAGTTACGTCGATAACCTAAGTCAACATATACTGGCATGATCTATCTGCTCCACTAGTGCCATATTCCGCATCCATCTCGATTACCCAGCAACATTGATTTTGCAAAAACCTACATCGAATAGATCATCTACCCTCTCTGTCTTCCACAAGTCCTTCATTGCACATGGAACTGATGATTGGAAACAATCTAGAGCAATATTGTAAACTGATTCACTGGTAAAAATTCTCTCTGAAGGAAGGTTTCGAAACGTAGGTTTTTTACGAGTGGATGTAGGTTTTGGAAAAACAAGACGGCCATCCAACTGATCAATCTATAGACACAGTTTTCTAGATTTGGTCCAGACTAGAACATGTAGAGAAACTGGTTCATGATTTCAGAAGCAAGCTTCTTTCTTCATGTGCTTCTTCTTGTCACAAAAGCAGACTGGGGACTTCCTTGAGAATTCTAGCTCTTTGCTGGCTTGCTTGTATTTCAAAAACTGCTCAAGTAATTTCAAAAGTGGTCGGGGTGTTGTTGAATCAGAAGAGGGTTTTGGTCACTCATGTATTTGGTGGTTCTTGGATTTTTGTAATTTTTTGGGGAATTCATGTTTGTTTCCAACAATGTTAGGTATTCATGGAGTTCATAGATCCAACTCCCATTCCATTGGGGTTTTCTTCACAACATGGGCAATGTGGCCCCAGGATTGAAGACCTCCCATTTTGTACAAAACAAAGTTTGACAACTTGTGAAGATTGTAGCATGTTTTGGGCTTGCCTAGCTGTGTGAGGGGCAACAGGGACAATTATTTTGGAGGATTTGGACAAAATTCTAGGCTACGCACATGTCAAGATTCTTTGTGTCCACAGAGTGAATTCTCTATGTAAATATCGGACCTATGACTCATGCTGGGCACTTCTTTGTCAAATATTTATTTATTATAGAAAACAATGTTTAACAACTTCAAATTTAAAGAGACCATTTTTATGCACAAAATTGTGCATTCTAGCTCATGTGAGGCTATATGGCAACAAAGGCAATGGATTTGGTAAGTTCTATGACCATTTGGAGGTTTTTCTTGTTACATGAAACAGGTAAATTGGGGTTCTTCCAGAGTAAGCAGTCCTTCAAATTACCTGTTGTTACTATCATATGAATATTTGGACAAGAATTCAGATTTTCAGTGAGCCCTGTGTGAGGGGACACACTAGTGAGTCTACTTGGGTATTGGGTCAGCTATATCCTCTGTACAGGGGGCTCCAGCTATTGACATGGATGTAACCCAGTCAGCACTCAATCTCTTCCAATTGATGCATATGGTATTCCATCTTCATGCGGGGGTTTACAACATCCTCCAGTTAGGATCCCTGACAAAAATGAATTTGGGATGAAAAGTAGGCATTCAGTCATGAAACTAATGCAATTCATCAATGTGCTATCCAAAGGTTTTTTTGTTTGAGGGTACTACTTCAATTCATGAAACTAATGCAATTCATCAATGTGTCATCCAAAGGTTTTTTGTGTTTGATGGTACTACTTCGATTCATGTCAGCAATAGTGGTGCTGAACAGAGAACATTATCTGGTGAGGGAGAGAGAATATTGGGTTATTCTAAGTTATTGGGTCGAAGGCATCCTTTACCTTGTTCCCTTGACCATCTTCCCTTGTGTGGATATCATATCAGTCAGTTTGCGAGCATTCATTCAGTTTGTCAAAAAGGACCCAAAACATCTTCCGACCCCCCCCCCCCGCCCCCCCAGGTAGGATTGAAATTCTCATCATGGATGAAAAAACAGTGAATAGGACTTGAACCCAGCCAGTAGGCGAAGATCAAAGATCTAGTTTATTACGGGCCTGGTCCAATTTATTTTGGTCCAAGACTTGAGGTTTTAGACCAGTGTTGTGCAGATCTTTGAATTTTAAAGAACTGTCGGTTTCAATTGTTTCAAATACCATAATGAATCAACAGATTTCATGAAAGAATCAATGGTTCTTTGATTCATTTATATTGTTTGAGAACCACTATTATATACCAAAATTGGCTCTTTGAATATTTCAAAAACCAACGGGGTAAGTGGGTGTATACCTAGATTGATAACCAAACGGTATCTTTCCCTAATTCTAAGAAGCGCCCAACACTGTTTTAGACCAACAATTTGGTGAATAAAGTCATTAGAAAATATTATCTTCATGGATCAGGTTCAAATCATCACTAAAGAGAATGTTTGAATACCATCACAACATTCAATATTGTACATAAGGTTTGAGACTTGATATATTTCAAAACCTTGTAATGAGATGTGATTGCGGGACCTTGATTGCAGGTGATGATGAAGCCCCCACAAGCAGTTGCAATGGTCTTCAAACGGGAGGGGAGAGAAGTTGGAGTTTGAGGGAGGTTGAGGGAGCTGATGGGCATGGTGAAGCAAGCTATCCTCGGTGCTTCCATGCTCAGTTGTAGTCAGAAACAATTGAATCTTGGACGTCTTTTTGAATGCGTCAAAGGTTATGTCTTAGAGCAACTCCACCTGTACTATTTGGCCTTGTAGCAATGTTTATGACATCCAACATTGTGTAAAGTTGTTTTCCAATCCTCACTGACAAATGTTGAAAATGGAAGAGTGATGTGGTGAGAGATCATTTAAAGTTAATCACCTAGACCAATCATTATAATCAACTAATCAAGAATAGTCATTCTACAGTGCAATGACTTTTTACAAGCAGGTTTACTAACCCAAATGACATTTACTAGCTCAAACTGGCATGCATATAAATGTGTCATGCAAGCCACATATGGAGCTCCTCTTTCCCAATTTGAATAAAGAGGCAAGCATTGTGATATCAATTCATGCCCCTACTGGACTGTGTGAATGTGCATCGTCATGTTCCTCATGGCCTTGCTGGGATGTATGCATAATAATGAGGTGAACATGGCTTTGCTGTGATGTATGCATACTTTAGATCACCATGGTAGGCATGGTTGTCTACAAGTGTTCGAGTATATACGCCTAGCATAGAATGGGTACGGTGCAGAAAGTAAGGCATTGAATCGTATGGGAAACTCACTTTTTTAGCAACCACAACGTGGACTCTGGGTTGACATTGCAGAAGAGGGCACTTCACTTCACTTCAGATAAGCAGCCCTCACTGAATTGGTTCCAGTGGGAGTTGAGCCCTGGCTTTTGAGAATTTTACTGGCTTTGAAAAACTTCAAGAGTTCAGTGTCTTGTGGAGCATAAAATCTTTTTGTTGTACCCTTTTTCTGAATCTGTAGTTGCACATATAGCATTCAATTTGCATCATAAACTTCTTGTTGTGACCAAGACCCTTGATGACAGCTTTCTGATGCTAGGTTTCTGCTTTGTATCTGGGATCTAAAGGAGCCATCTTCAACTTTTTCTTGGGAACATTTGAGGCAATGACGAGTATGCTATCCTCACAAATGGTTGTGATGGATTGCAACCCACACAGCAGCAAATTTGAGTAGAATTTAGGGATGATCTTGCAAAATCCCTCATATAAATCCATCCTTTTCAGCTGCAACTATGCACATTTGTGGCAACAGTTCTCTATAGAACCATAGTGGATGGGCTAATTTGCATGCCCACTCCTCTATAACCATTTGAACCTTTGCACTTCCCCAAGAGGATTAAAACTACATTCTCACTTCCACTTCCAGTGGCAACTCTTACTCAATAATTTTGCGCCCTGAGGAGAAGTAGGGGGGCTAACTTGAATGTTGCACTCTACATGGATCCAGACATGAGGGGTTGTCCAACTCCCTATTTTCATACCTACCTTGACATCTACTCTACCTAGCAATCCTATGTCATTGTTGCTTATATCTGTCTGCAACGCAGTTCCCTGACTGTCTGTGAGCTGAGAATTTGTGACATTCAGTCGAGCACTCAAGGTTGTTGTATTGTCAACAGCCTGATAGAATCCAGGTATGTTGCATTGCCCAACGCTTGCTCCTTGGTAAGTTCCATCAATGCTGATTTGGCTGTAAGATATGCCAATCTTGTGGTTGGGATTCTGAGCTTGAATAGTGAGAAGAATGTCAGTGTTCAAGATGGGATTCTGGATTGGCTGCCCAACATTTGAACTATCACCATTGCCTGATGTGACCTTCAGCTTTATGACCTGGGCATCTTCTACACTATAATGTGGAATTTTGGGATGGTAAACTAACCAGAGAACCAAAGCTGCTGTACCCACAGCAAGGATGAGCAACAGAAATATAGACAAAAACACAATCAAGCAACAGAAACACGCATTTCGACCTCGCTTGTGAGCTGGTGATTGCAGAGGAGGTCGACCTACTACTGTTGGTGGGGGGTGGGGAGGACTCAAATAGCCTGGAGCAGTGTATGCTTTGAGTGGTTGAAAGTTTGAAGTTGCTTGACTATAGCCTGTTGTATCAGATCTTCCTGAAGGACTAAGTGGCTCATAAGGTGCAGGAGGTGCTGTTGGATGGAAGCTATCTGCCAATGAACTCGGAGACAAGATATCTTCATAGTGGTCACTATTTATTGTCACAGGATGGACCCTATCTGTCATTGTATGATCTGTAGAAATTTCTTCAGAAGCATTCAAATCGCTCTCTGGTGTGACAGGATGGACCTTATCACCCATTTGATGTATAAAGCAGTATCCCCCAGTGATTTCTTTGCTCTATAATATTGCGTGGTTGTCACACTGCATGCAGGCAAGCACATGAGGGATTATATTGGGTGAAACCCATTCTAACAGTCCTGATTGACTGAGCATGGACACACAAGGCAGGAAGGGGAAAACACAAAACAAATGTGAGGGATGAAGATAGAGGCAATCTTCAGAGCAAGACCCCAATTCTCTAGCAATTTCTTCTTCCATGTGGTGAGTTCTACTTTTTCAGGAAGGTCATGTCTCCTCGACGAAATTCATAAAAAGTGATTGACATCTTCTCAATGATGTAATTCAAGAGCTTTGTAAAAACTAAAATCTCTGTACTAACATTAGTGTGGGCATGTCATGTTTAGATCTGGCAGGCTACCTCAATCACGCCACACAGCTCCCTGAGCTGCAGCAGGAGGGGACTAGCTGAGCCGAATTCAACATAGTAATCGTCCACGGACCTCCCTCACCACTTGTGACTCCAAGCAATTATCTGCCGCAAACATCCAGGACTTCATTAACAACAATCCGTGAAGAGGTCAAGGGAAAAAAGCAATGTTCAGCGTACCAGTGCATGCCACCGACCTGTTTCAAGCGGCTGCTAAATCTTTCGCTCAAACCCTCAGGGCACATAAAAAGACCAAGAAAACAGCAGTTGGCTGAATCGGCTTCAGTTTTGCGCTCTCGCATGGAAACGACTTCTGCGAAAATTAGCAAGGCCCCGCTCGCTGCTCTCGTGTTCTCACAAAGACTAACTTGTCCTCTGAAAACTAAACCTTCGTTTCTCAGCTGAAGGATCATCACTCGTGCAACTGTGAGTAGGTCGACAACAATCTAAATAATATCTCTTGTTTAGTCTCATCAACGGTCTAGACACAAAGTGATCACGATTTGAACATAAACTCGATCATATTCTGCTTCGAGAAATTCAGTGCTCAACGATGGGCGAGGTCACGTCGCTCCAAACTGACCAGATCCCGCAACATCATACTTCAAACTAGCACACAATATTCTCTCATTCTCAGCTCTCACAGATAGGGAAAGAAAATCACAAGGTCTATCAGAGAAGAAAGAGGACCTGCTGTTACCGATTCTGCAAAAGGGGGAGAAAAAAAGGCGATTAGAAGCCAAAGGCATGCCCCCCGCCGCAACGCGAAACTCCGCACAGGAAAGCAGAACGAGTACCGAACCTGCTTCTTCTACAAGATTGTCAACGAATTAGACCGACAAGTACCGCAATCAACAACGACAACAACACTCCCTATTCATGAGTCTACCAGTCACCTCGATATTCAATGCCGATACTCAACAGAAAATTACCCCCCGGCAAGTCAAACCGAAGAAACACGAAGAAAAAATGCGAGGAAAGAAAAGAAAACAACAACAACAACAACGGAACCAACGGCATATACAGCATCAAAATAAAAAACAAAGAACCAGAGAGGTGCGAAAATAATGCATACTCAAATGACGAGTTGTGTAGCAGAAGGTTTATCTGAAGAAGACACTGCGTTGTTTTTGTTGGAGAGCGAGAGACAGACCGGAGACGAGAAAGGAAAGCGGAGCGAGCGCATTAGGAAGCGCGCAAGAGAGACGCGACCGCCATAGCCAGGGCCGCGCTTGCGACGCACAAGAAGGAAGCCCCTTGTTTGGAACATTCAGTGGACACAGGAGACTAATGTTTCTCGCCCGGAAGGAAGTACCAGCATTTGTTTTTTTCCTGGCGATATAAATATATATATAGCCAAATAGCGAAATTGAAAATTAAAAGTGCTAAAAAGAAGTGCTGTAGCCTTTGATTAATAATTGACACAGGGGGTATCCTTCCATTAATTAGATGTGTGCTTCACGAGTACCCAGCCCACCCCTCTCTCTTTTTTATTGGCTCCTCACACCAACAACCAAAAAAGAAATTAAAACCTAAACAAAAACTAAAACTCTGCAACTTTATAAGCTCCCCCAAAATAAAAGTTTGTATGTGAAGATATAGTGGCGACACTTTGGCCCACTTATGTAGGTGAAGGGGAAACTTTGGGCAAACCATCTAACAAAAGAGGGGGGGGGAAAAAAAAAAAAAAGCCTGAAAATAGTACTTAACATTTTTTTCTGCCTCAAACTGAAATCAAAGTGGTTTTGCTCTTGTTGCACTTTCCACCTTATTGAAATGTCCAAAAAAAAGGGTCTCTTTCCCAGGTTAGAAGTACCATATGGCAAGTTCCATATTATAGAACGCTGTACTTCTTTGTCCAAGCTCTTTCTCCAAAATGTGAGTTGAAAGGAAAGAGAATAATACTCTTTGCAGCATATAACTGAAGGTATTGTTCAGCCTTTGGGCTTTTTTTGGCCCTGAAGTGCGTGGCTTGCCAAGCTATCATGAATTTATGATACAAGATCCTCACTATTAAATATGTCCTTGGATATTTCTTTGGTTTTGTCGTCCTTCTGTATAATTTCAAGTTTATGCTTTTTTCACAACTCTCCCTCTTTTGTCACAACTTTTTGGTGTGGCCCCCCTAACATGTAGGGCGAGGGGGAAGGGGAGATCCAAGTATAACACATTTCTTCCTTTGTTTCCAAAACAAGGTGTAGGGATCTTCTGGGTGTCCAGAAACATTTTTTATGGGACAAACAAAAAACATGCCCCAAACCTATTCCACCAGGCTATCCATTCAGGAGATGCTTGCATGCACACCATCATGTCACAACAGCATTGGGTCATGAGCACTATTATAATGATCTATTTATGGCCTAAAGGAGAAGTGAAGGAGAAGGTCGTTTGCTATCTTTGTCAAATTTCTCATGTTGAGAGAAATTTTGTGCAAAAGTAGTCTTGAGAAAGGCATGATATTTTGAGTTTCTTGGTTGGATGCTGTAAGCCCAGTTAGTACCAGTGTTGGGTAGTTGCCCAGTTTGGCCAATTAGAATGTGTGATTCTGGTTCATGACTGAGTCTGATTTTTGGAACTGGATTAATTTTATTAAAACCCTACAAAATTCTTATAAACATTTGGAAAATGTCGAAAGGTATTAAAAACAAGAAAGAATTTAAAGGCCATCAGGTAGCACAAACTAGATGTCAAAAAATCTAGAAACCAGAACTGGAATTATAGAAAATGGATTTTTTTTTTTTTTGAAGTTTTGGAATTGAGGGTTAACTGGCAGTTAATGATCGATTTCAGAACAGATTGCTTCGAACCAGAACCTGAATTATTTTTATTTCAGGAATGGAGCAGAAATGGACGGGGTTCTGTTGTTTTGTGGAACCAAAACCAATCTAAAGTCAAGAACTGGCCAACATGGGTAGGACTTTGAAGAGTACAATAGTTTGCATTCCTACAAAATAAGGAAACAAACTAGGCGAGGTACTTCCTCCTGCATCAAGCAAGTGGGTCTCTGAAATAGTATGAGTGGTCCCACATTCTTCACATTATTGCTCCTCCAGCTGGCCTGAGACCCCCCATTTCCAAGCTCGAGATTAGATCCTTGTTTTAGACCCATAGCTAGTTTCAGCATAATCCTTCTCCATGTAGGATGAAGTGACCACTGTTTTTCTTTTCTTTTTTCTTTTTTTGGTATCCATTTTTTGGCAAAATTTTAACAAAAAAATTAGCAAATTAGTCAAACTTTCAGCAGAAAAAAAATTTTCCAATTTTTTCTCAATTTCCATACAAAAAATGGCGAGACAGCCCCAAAAAAAAACACAGAAAGTAACAGATTATTTAAATGTCATCACCTGGGCCCAGTCATTATAGTTGGCTAATAAAGGAGAGTTATTTCCCTTTGCCAGACCATTGGAGCAGAAACTGCGTTTGACACTATTTCAATGCTATCCAAAGGAGTGTGAACAGGTCATATTATTTGCTGTTGGTGCAGGTGTTCTAATAGCAATCCACCCATATAAACATATGATAAATGGGTCAATCATTATAACCAGTAAATAAATAAATAAATAAATAATAGTAATATTATTGTGTGATGTCTTCTATAAGCATTCTATCATATGAAGATTTATTACTTGCCCAAAATCAACATTTAAATATTACTATGCAAACCCTACCTAATGGAGCTAGTCTGAAAGTGGCAAACTTTTGAACATGGAAATATTTGTGTGCACAATAATAATAGTCCCTCACAAAAAATTCACAAAAGAGAGCAGAAATTTATTTATTGTCTTCTTTTTTAAATGGACAACACAACAAGTCAGCATGCAGCAAAAGCTCCAACAGATAAGAAACAGCAGCTCCCTTGGAATTGAGCTAATTACTGTTTCCATGGCCAGCAAACCCTATTTTTTGTCCCTCTTGTGCAAGTCAACAGCAGTGCAGCATGCATGAAGGGGCCAACATGAATCATTGCATCAGTCACAGGGATGTCATTTAATTCAACAACCTTTACAACATATGCACTATTGGACATGTCAAAGAAAACTGCATCTGCTGCATTTTGGAGTTCAAAGAATGAAGGTTATTTCTCAATTTTGGGGTATTTATTCAACACTTTGGCAAATTTTTCGAATTTAAGAAAAAAAATCAAATCATATTTAGACCAGATTTTTAAAAAATTTAAATGCACAAGATGAGAGTTTGAAAAGAAAAATGAGATATCATAATGTCGAATCCATGAAGTGGTGGGGATACGAATTCCCTATGTAAGCAAGTGGTTCATCATATTAAGGCTATGGCCTTTTCTAGCAAGTTCAAAATGAGTGTTGGGCAGGTATCAGAAATGGAATGAGAATTGACTAGGAGTTTAAACCAGTTTTCATTAAGAAAATTGTTGGATATCATTCACAAAGATATTTGAGTTGATGTTTGTTTGACCCATAAGGTTTCAATTAAGTGAAAACTGATCTTTAAACCTTTGTCCCCTTATATAAATCTCAAAACATGGATACTCTAACACGGTATTTAAAATAGAACAAGGTATTATTCTCAATTCTCAGCTTGGTATCCTGAGTTTCCAAAAGAAAAAATATAAGATTTTATGCAACAACACCACAATTATTGAGCATTGAAACTTTTTTTTCACGTTTCTTCATTCTCTAGGGAAAAAAAAAAAAAAACATGTGGCCTCACTTTGTTATTCAATTTGTTTTATGTTTTGGGCTTATGCATTAAAGCTTTATGATCCTCTAAAGTTCAAGAATTTATTTGTTTTTTTTTTAAGTTGTCTTTATTTTTTTCTTATTGGTAAGTTGAGTTTTTTTTGGGGGGCTCTTATTGTGTCGATGTTCGACTCTTGTTGTGACATTGTTGCTCAACTCCTCTTCCAACCTCTTGCATTGCTACTCACTATTCATTCTTCTTGTGTTGGTGCTCAACTCCTCTTGCAGCATTATTTTTAGATTCTTCTTCCAACTTTTTTTTGTGTTGTTATTCAGTTGTTGGTCAATTTTTCTTTTGTTGCTAGTTTTTTAAAAATTGTTTGGTCAACTCCTCTTGTTGTACTAGTCGATTTTTTTTATTGTGTTGTTTAGTTCCTTTTGTTGTTGTTTGACTCCTCTTGTTATTACTTAAATGCTCTTGTTATTGTTGAACTCCTCTTATTGTGCTACTTGATTTTTCTTGTTATTGTTTAACTCCTTCTCTTGTCACTTAGTTCTTCTCTTCCTATTGCTCAACTCCTTTTGTCACTAATGCTTCTTTTGGTTTCTCACTATTGATTTTTTTGGCTTTCTAAATATTAAACATCCTAAGATTTTTAATTGAGACAAAGAAGGTTTTTTCTTTAGTCAACATATTAATATATTTAAAATGTCATTGACAAACAACCAATTTGAAAATTTTGATTTGTAAATAAAAGTTAACTTATTAATTTAAAAATTGATTAGAAATCACCTTCTAATTTGGTGGAATTAGTTAGAAAGGATTTAGAGTTAGAAAAAGAACTAAAGCAATTTGAAGATTCATTAGAAGAGGATAAACTTGTGAACATATGAATTTATGGAAGAAAAAAAGTTTTTTATTTTTTTCATTCTTTGTTATTTTTACCATTTTTTTATTTTTTAAAACTAAAAATAATTTTGCTGGATATAATTGACCTTTTGAAAACCATTATGTGAGAACCACCTAGGAAAACTTACTGATTTTAAATTTGTGACAATCAACACTTTAAAAACTAATCTTAAGGTTGCGAGAATCAACACTTAGAGAATTAGTTGAATTTGTTTTTCAAAAGTTTGATATCTTGATTGGTTCTCTTTTATGGAGAAAAAAAACTGTTAAAAATCGATTCAATTCTTAAAATGTTAAATGAAAACCGAAATCAACATTTTTCAAAAAAGTTATTAAAAAATGAAAAATAAAAAATTTGAGAATAGCCCAACATTGGTTCAAACCAACATATACAAATGCATGTACAGATGTGTTGCATAAGTGGATGAATTGGACTAGCATTCCCAACCCTCTAATTTCACATTTTAGAATGCAATTTGAAATGGTGTTCTCCTTATACAAAAATATCTCTTTTTGGAATTTGATCTACAATATGTACACTATGTTGAGAAACAAAATCCAATTTTCAAAATGTGAAATTGTGATAATTTGTGACCTAAAACTACTCAATATAAATTGAGTTCATCATTTTCAATGTTCTTGATGATTACACACATCTTTGCAAAAAAAAAAAAAACCTATTATGACATGTTTTCAATATAGACCAAGACCTTACCATCACACACCTTACACTCAATATTACTATTTTGCATACCATCTTAACCCAAGAGTTGTTGCACAAGGCTACATAATAACATTAAATAATCATTTAAGTTTTGTTTTTCTTAAAATATTATTTTCATTAGAAAAAATCACTATATACTCAATTGCAAATACACATTATGGAGCCAAAAACCATGTTGAAGAGTGGCCACAACTATCAAATTTTTTATGTATGTTTTTTTTTGACATTTTAAAGGTATCTCAATCATTCCAAATGACTAATATGAATGTTGAGGTATTCAAATTTTAAAATAATTAAATTAAATCTCGATTTTTGGTTTCAATAAAAGACATTTGAACTTTGTAAATAGTTAGATCAAATGTGGTTAATTTTGCAAAGGATTAGGTAAAGGATTTTTTAAATAAAATAATTTTGACGATAAAAAAATTTATATGATATAAACCTATTATTTGCATTTGAAAAACACTCAAAATTAAAAGACACGGAATTTTAATTTTTTTGAAATTCAAAGTATTATAAAAAATTTAAAATTCAAAAGTCTTTTATCACATGTAAATGGGGTGTAATGTGCATGGCATACAAAACAAAGTTGTAGTTTATGATACAATGAACAAAAACCTAAAATAATTAGCATATTTTGGTATGATAAAAACTATGATAAAATTTCAAAATGAAACCTTAAATCTAACCAAATCTACACATTTTGAAAAAGTCATATTATTTAACAATGATTAACAAAAAACATGTGTTCTATTGGGGCAAATACATGTATTTTTAATAATGTTACAAAAGATTTCATTTAAAAGAAAATTGTATGAAAAAGTAAAAAAAGATTCACAATTTTTTTTTATAAAATAATCCCATTGGCTCGTTTGTGTGTATTTTCACCCACTCAATAACCTTTGGTCAAATAATATGAAATTTGCAAAATGAAAAACATGCACACTGCCTTGTCAAGGGCTTTTTGAAACACCAAAAGTGTAGTGAAGAACCCCATAATTAGGGATGGTTAAAGGTAAGGTCACAAAATAAGATAAAACAAATGCCAATTTTTATGTATTAAAAAATTTAATGAATGTTATTTTTCTTGGATAAAGGTTTTAGAAAAAAAAAGTAAAATATTTTGGGAATGTTGTTTTCAATTATGCCTTTTGTTGGAATGGATATTACAACAAATCACACTAATAAAAAACCCCCATTTTTTACCAAAAAGTTTTCAACTAGATGTGATTTCCAACTATGTTGCTACTAGAACTTTTTCATTTATAAATAGAATAATGAAAATTATCAATTAAATCAATTGAACAATTAAATTGGTATATAGTTGAAAGCAATTTTCAATTAGGTGATATTTTGTCAAATCCACTGAATATTTTTGGCATCAACAATGCCTCCAAATTGAAATGTCTACTATGTTGGCAAATAGTGAAAAACATGTCTTGATTAATGGGTCATTCTTGGAATTTTTTTAATATTTAAAATTCTTTAGTTGGCACATAATCTAGATGGTAACTAAAGTTCAACTATTTTGATGACACCATCAACACATGTGTGAATGATAAAATGTATTAAGGGATGGATGAAATGCAATTTCATTTGCAACTTTGTTACAATCATTTGTCAACTCAACTAAACAACTAATAGGTGACTTTGTTTTTATACGTATGATATATGTTAATATCTATGCTAAATTATAATAACATTAAATTATATGTAAATTTATTTGTATAAATGAATAGTTATGTTTAATATAATTTTTGTAATGCATATAAAATTTGAATATTTTTTTAATATATAAATTAGTAAATGTTCATACATCTAATATTTGATTTTTATGTGGACAAAATTTAGGTTACAACATATCAAATAATGATATCTATCTATGAAACAAGGTTGTTTGTTTGTTTTCTTTTGTTCGTAGTTATGAGATCCACCAAACTAGGATGCTTTAGATCACGTTCTTGGACACTTTGGAAAGCTCTTGAGAACAAGGGGTGCATGGGCCTGGTTCCATGACGTTTGGACATATGGTGCAAAAGTCTTAGAATATTGAATGATTTTTTCACTAAGAATTAAATTAAATTGTAGCTGAAAATTTCAGAGGAATTGGAATAAGCCTTTGGTGTTGCTTGAAAGATCTTGATGAGCAGGATTTAATGGAATTTATTTGGTAAGATCTAGATTCAGAATGTGGGAAATATTGATTTCTAAGTGATTTCTGCCACTGAAAATTCAAATAAATTCCAAAAAACCAGGTTTTGGAAGGAAAAATCAGTTGAAGACATGATAAAACTAATATAATTAATGATTAAACTGTGAAATTCTAATTTCTATTCATTTCTTTTCATGTGATAGCTTAATATTTATTATAAATTATGATCGAAATTCATCAAACATTAAAATACTTGTAAGTTTATTTGTGAAAATGGACAATTATGTATGATCATTGATGTAATTTTTTGGGTGCTTTTAGACAATAATATTTCAAAACTTGAAATAAAATTAAACAAAACTTTGATATATAAGTTGAAAAAAATGCATATGTTCATGCCTAAGTTTAGACTTAACCCATGCCTAAGTAATTAAATGGTTGCCTACAATTAGGCACAACATACATGGATAAGCCTAGGTTATGCCACGTGTCATTTAACTAAGTTCATTCCAAACCTTATAAAAATACCACACGTGTCATCCCACCATTGGCCAAATGCATTGACCATCATAGTTGCAACATAATTTCTTTTCGACTTAATTTCTACTATGGCTGATTGGGTGAAAGCACACTAAAGGTGAACCACTTTTGTTAAAAAAAGGTGATGTATAACAAGTATTATAGAACAAAGTAAACTAAAATTTTGATGGCATCCTTTGGCGAACTTAAACACAAGCAAAAAACTTTAGAATTTGCACAACATTTTGGAACTCAAAAGCAACTTTGAGTCAAAATTAATCTTGATCCAATGATTCAATGAAAAGGATTGAATAAAATCAATGTACACATAGTATATAACTTACAATTTTTCAACGGCCATGAAGCCTCATGTTTGTGATTCATGAAACATTACCAAACAAAAGGAAATTGAAAAAATAATGCAATGTCCATCTATAAAATCTCCTTCTCTTTGATATGGTATTGGTTATTTCCTAAAAGGAAAATATTATCATGCATTCATTATTAAAAAAATGCCAAAAAACACAATTTTTGAATGGAATTTCATCCAAAATTTTTAATTTTCAAATTATTCTATATTTAATTGATGTATATCAATATCATACATCACAAAAAAATTCACCCAAAAATTCCATCAACAACCATACTTTTAAAATACACATTCTATTTTCAAATTCTATGATGGGTATTATTTGGTCACAAATATGCTCCATACATTCAAATTCTTCAATGTTTGTTGGAATTTTCAAAATAATAGATTAGATTAAGTCTAAAGCTAATCAAATATACTTAAAACAAGTAAAAATAATCCAAGATGTGATGTCCATACGTTACCAAAAATTTTAATTATAAAAATATTATACTCATGATTACAATTTTGGAGGGAATTAGTGTGCTTTCACCTGATTAATGGTGGAATGTTTTGAGTGTACCACATGTCACCACATCATTGGATAAAAATTCAATTGACTTAATTGAAATGTAATCAAAATTGTAACTAAATATTTTACTGATGTCATATGCAATCAACAAATAAAGTTCATCCATTAATCGAAGGAAGTTGACAACATTTTGCGACTAGATTGGTAAAATAGTTTGCAACTAAAATAATTAATTATGGCTATTGATGTGGTGTTGACTTGTGGGAAACTTTTTCAACCGAAATGTCATTATCGACTTGTATTTGTTAATTTTTTTATTTTATAGTTGAAATGAACATTTTTAGTTGCAAAAAATATTTTGCAATTATTTTTATCACTTTCAATTATGTTTTATAGTCAAGATGTACTTGAAAACGTAGTTGCGAACCGGGGGGGGGGGGGGGTTCTTTTTAATTTCTCTTTTTTTTCCTTTCCTTTAAATTCCCCCCTTTTTTATGGGGGTT
>Ga0116227_10004207_pt1 | contig 31363 bp, 35 predicted proteins | sample S1TSphgellanicum_FD_89693 | JGI IMG/M metagenome (GOLD analysis project Ga0116227, IMG submission 89693) | Host-associated microbial communities from peat moss isolated from Minnesota, USA - S1T2_Fb - Sphagnum magellanicum MG | ecosystem: Host-associated > Plants > Peat moss > Unclassified... | reverse complement strand
GTTTTAAAAATCATGAAATTATCAATAATATTTTATATTAAATAATTAAAATTTAATTAATTTAGGGTTTAGGGTTTAATTTCCATAATAGTTAGTTAATTAATTAGCAAGTGAATGGTTTGGTAAATTTGTATTTCACTTGAGAATAACCTTGTTTCATTAGGTATTAGTGAAACAAGTCACTGTCCGTAACAACTGGTCCCCGTTCACTAGGGGGTTAAACAATTTAACTAGGTGAAAATGTTCAAATTCACTCAAAAATCTAGTGAAACCCAGAGTGAACTAAGACGCATTTCCTAGTAGTGAAAACCAAAATACAAATAGATATATATTATAATGAAATATAAAAACATAAACATAAAAAGAATAAAACAAGGTTATAAAACAAGATTGTACCTAAAACTAGTGTTGAATAGACTAAAAATAATGGAGGGGTTTTACTTCTATTTATACCCTTTAATTTGGGGACTTAATTCAAGAAAATTTCCATGGAGGTTTTCATGTGCCCATTGACCATGGAAATTTAAGATGTTTCCTAATTATAAGTGAATTAAAACTTAATTAAAAATGAATTAGGAATTAACTAGGAGTGAACTAGGAGTTACCTATGAACGAAGTAAAAGTTAATTATGAATAATGGATGAACATCCATATGAATGAATTTCATTTTTCATATGAAAGTGGTGTTTGTGACAATTGTGTTTTGAAAAGTGCTAAGAGTCTGGGATTAGTTTAAACCCCCAAAAAAAAATTCATAGTGTTTTTTGGCATGATTTTGGGGTTTATAGTTTCCAAAGAAGACAAACTATCTAACCCAAGGAAGATACAATCCATAATCAACATGCATATACGTACCCACTAACACAAGTGTTCAATGGGTTAGTTCATTTTACATATGTTTCATTAAAAATATTGTTTTTATACTTGCCCTTACCATTGAATTCATGAGAAGGACAATATCGCTTTTGTGGACTACATAATGTCAATAGGCTTGGAAATTTACTAAACAAAACTATGTAGAAGTTCCCATTTTGATAGCACTCAATTGGCAAGTAGAGTTCCATGTACATGTAGATGTTTCATTGTTAGGAACAAGAGCTATGTTGGTTTAGTCCCTAATAGGGAGACATGACCAATTTATAGTTTATGCTTCACGATTATTGAATAGTGCAAAGTTCAAAACTATAATACCACATAACATGAAACATTAGTAATGGTATTTATGCTTTATAAGTTCAAACATTATTTTTTGGGTAATAAATTTAAGTTTTATGTGGACCACATGGCCTTGGTGTATTTAGTGAACAAACCATAGGTGTCATATATGGTCCACATTGTATTTAATGAACAAATCATTGGTGTCAAGCCATATTGCTTGGTGGTTATTATTATTTTTAAAATATGAATTCATTATAACTTATAAACCAAGATGTGCCATGTGGTAATAGATGCGTTGTCTAGGTTTCTAGATCCTAAAAAACTTGTTGGTGTATTGGATCAAATTGTCAATTCAACCTTGTTCAATGTTCAATGTATATATATGGGTGCATGAAGTTAGATAATATTTGGAAACTAAACAACTACTAAAGCCGATGACATTGGCATAAAGGCAATAGCTAGTTTGACGAGCAAAACCTTTTATTATCAATAATGGTGTAATGTACAAATTGGGATGTTTGATTATAGGTGAAGTTTTTACAATTTTGAACTTGAATCACATGAAGGTATAATGAGAGGCCATTTTGTTGCTAACATCACATCAAGAAAAGTGATAGATGCAAGTTATTGGTGGTTGACAATTTTCAAGGATGTGAATGAATTTTGTTATCTTGTGATGCATGTCAAAAAATAGGTGGAATGACAACATAATATTTGGCTAAATTAGTAACAATTTTACTTTTAAAACATTTCATGAAATGAGGACTAGACTTGATTAATGAACTCGTTAAACCTACATGAAGGTACACATGCAACAAGTGCACACTGGTGGTTACAATTATGTTACCAAGTGGGTGGAAACTAAAGCCTTATGTACCAATATTATAGTTGTAACTACCAAATTTCTATATGAGTACATCTTAACCAAGTTTGGATGTCCTTTAATCATAGTTATGGACCAAGGTGTGAATTTGATTAATGATGCCATTTGCTATTTTGTTAAACATTTTTAGTTGAAACATGTGAGTACCACAACCTACTATCCACAAGGGAATGGTCAAACGAAGTTTACTAACAAGGTTATAAATACTCTATTGACAAAATTAATTATTGAAAACCAAATAGATTGGGATGAACATTTAACCACAATTTTACTCTTTTATAAACTTGCATACAAGGTTGCCATTGGGTACATAGGTCTTACCAACTTGTGATATGGACTACCTTCATAGATGCTGATATAATATGTTATGCCAGTTATTAGAAGGGACCACAAGGATGTAGATTTAATGCATGTATTTACTAGTTGAATCATAAATCTTGAAAAAATACAAATTAATTGACTACAAACATAGGAAACTACAAACACTAATCAACGAAACCAAGTTTTATGGAGTCAATAAAGGCACCTAAAGAAAAAGTTTTAGTTTGGAGATCATGTGCTACGATTTCCCAAGGGTAATATGTTTCATCTTGGGAAATTTACTAAGAAGTGTTTGGGTTTTTACATACTAGTGTAGTATTGTTTACCCAATAATACTATTTTTTTTTTGTTATTGTGAATAAGTTTGATCTTAACCATGTGCTTGTGAATGTGAATAAATTAAAGTTTTATAATCACATTGACACAAAATTTCAGTAATCACAACAATCAACTTTAGTTTACTAAGACAACAAGATAATTTGACCATTGGTGGATCTATAGTTGAAGATGATGAGAAGTTGAATGGAGTTGAAATGGACAATGTGTGTGTTCCAAATGTTGGCTCAGGTGTACACGAAACATTGCCTTTTAACGTAATGGAAACAATTAGGGCTCTATTAAAAAATGACACAATAAATGATAATAATGACAGTAACTCATGAATCATTACTTGCATTATCAACCTTAAACAATAATTAAAAAGGTGACGCAACCTCTGTCTTTCACATCTTTTATTATTCTAACCATCTTTATAAATTATATTGTTGTGCATTGTCATTTTCATAGATCACCATGAGCAACAAAAGTTTTTTGGAGAAGTTACATCTTGCATAGGAGAAAAAACAAGAGACAATGCACAATCAACATTAGAGAGAAAAATAGGACACATATGAAAGAAAACAAATGCAAGAAGTAATGTACATTGAGCCTTTGCAAATGTTTTTTCCAGACATAGCATTGCCACCACCACCACCAAAAGCTTCATCACATTGTATCTAGAAGAGGTTATTTCTCGGGCCACATAAACATGGAGGGAAGTGGGGGCAATGTTTCATCACTTACAAAAACACAATGCTAGAGCAAGAACACAAACTACCCAACTTGTTGTAATTTTGAATTCAAATGATGAAAATATTTGGCCACAATTTCAACCTTTGTAGAAAATTTGACAACCTACACCGTCATCAAGATCACAACCAAGTTTTGCAATGCCTCCTCCTTCTTTTGAATTTCAACAACCTCACACTTAACCTAATAATATGGCGTTCATAGATGCAAAAGCTAAGTAGGTAGCTAAAGTGTTAACAATGGACAAGGATAAATATGTGTTCATTCCTTGTGAGAAGATGTATGAGTTTGACCTAAAGTGCATATTTACCTTGATGAATATGGGTACTACACAATGGCAATGGGCTAATAAAGGATGGTTTATAGGTTTGTTTGAAGTAGAATGGAAAAAACCCAAACATCATTTGTTGGTGGAATTTTTTAATATTTGGAGGAAAAATGATAATAAATTAAAGACATATGCAAGAATTGGAGATAAGGTACATGTGTACTTGATAAGTTCATTTTGGGAGAGAGATTCAAGATCTCTACTATATAGGGTTAAAGGAAAAAAAGTAGGTAAAAAAAATCAAGAACAAAAACAACCTACAAAAAATAGTTTTACTTGATGCATATGTTTCCACAAAACAATGGAATGTGGCTAAGTCTTGGGAGCCATATAATGTAAGATTCCCTACTTTAATTCAAACTACCTATGAAAGAAAGAAGGGGTGTGTTTTTCCAACAAGTATTTGGAAGACAATTTATATCCATGAATATCCCTCATAGAAAATAGGACAAATTTTACACCTATTCTTTTAGAATGGGATGGAATCATGTTCATCACTAATAGAAAACCCCTCATTTTGCAACTATATTTTCAACTCCATCTTGTTTATAAACATAGTTGAACATAACAAAAATATTTTGCAATTGAAATGTTTTTCTCAACTTAAAACCAAAAAAAATTAACAAGTACAAATCGATAATGACATTCGACCAATTGAAAGATTTTTCCACGTGTCAACACCACATCAATAGCCATCATTAACCATTTTAATTACAAACTATCTTACCAACCTAGTTGCAAGATGTTGTCAACATCCTTTGATTGTTGGATGAACTTCATTCGCCAACTACATATGACATTAACAAAATATTTAGTTGCAATTTTGACTACATTTCAACTATGTCAAATGAATGTTTAATAAATGATGTGGTGATGTGTGGCACACCCAAAACATTTTACTATTGATAAGCCATAGTAGAAACTAAATCGAAAGGTAAATTATGTTGCAAGTATGATGGTCAATGCATCTGGCCAATGGTGGGATGACACTTGTGGTGATTTAATAGGGTTTGGGATGAACCAATAGTTAAATGACACATGGCATAACCTAGGGTTATTTATGTATGTGGTGTTTAATCATAAGCAAACATTTATTACCCAAGCAAAGGTTAGGTCTAAACCTAGGCCCCTTAGTCTAAGCTTAAGTTAAAGTTAAACCTAAGCACCTAAGTTAGGCCTAAACATAAGTAGCCACTTAGTTTAAGCTAGGGCCATACCTTGGCATTAGGTTAGGCCTAGATATATCACAAATAAATCCTATTTCATTTTACCTTAACCTTTAAGCTTGAGCCTATTTCATTTAACCTTAACCTTTAAGCTTTAAGCTATTGGCTCATCCCAAATGGTTATTACATCTTCATATTTATTTTGATTCTCCATCATCCTAGTGCACTTGTTTAATATATAGTTTGGATTATCTAAATGGAAGCCAAACAATATGGGATAAACATTTTAGTTGTTATTTTGGGAAAATAAACTTAACAACACACATAGTTGTGCAACTAAACATTTATAGATCTTTCTCATTTCTTGTCCAATTTGAGTGATGTAAAATGCTATAAAAGCGCCAATGTAAGTTGTAAAAACAAAGGAGCAACAAAAAATAAAATGAAACATGTCAAAATTAGATAATACGTTTTTTCAAATAATGACCCATTATTTTAAAATGTCATATCTTTTTCATTTTGTGTGATTTTTGGGGAAATTGAGTTGACTTAAGTTTGATGATGCCCCATTTTGTGGTTACCCATTGGTATCCTTTGTGGTGCATAATGTGGATGTGAATACACCTCTAATATTTTGTTGCTGAACTGATTGGATGGATGAATATATCGACTCTATGGTCCCAATTAACATCCCAACTCCATGCCTCTTAGTCTGTTCTGGACTACAAGAATTTTTAATTCTTGGTCTTGTGATTGATCCATTATTGTTTTTGCCACATTTTGTAACTCCGCATGTTTAACAATACCTATTCTGATGTGAAAAGGCACAAAAGGAATATCCATAATTGCATGTCTTTCCTCACATAATGCATAGATTCTTGAAAGTAATTTGGCTACTTTTGAATCCACAAATTCATGATTTTGTGTTTTGGTTATGCACCTTGTTTAATCCAATTCTAGATTTCCTTGATGTGAGTAGACTATGGTACTTCATCTAACATACTCACCTATGCATTTGCATATTTAAATGATCATAGGTGATTTTCTTTAGTTTCTTTATACACATTGATATTGGTGTTTTCTTCCACCTCCTAGTCTTCCACTGGTTCATAATAACTTATAAATGTAGACTAGTACACAAACTTGGATTGTATAACTCATGTAATACCCCTTCCTCGATTAGTCACCAATTTTGGATTACTTGAAATTTCTTGCGACTGATCAGGTATTACAAAAGTCCTTGCTCCATCTTGATCTCTGCGACTCTAAACCATAGATTACGATTGAAAAATATATTACACCCACTCATTTGAGTGAATATTTGATAATATCTCTTTCCATGGACATCGTCATTTATAACTATGTCTTCTCTGAAGACCACATGTCCATACTTCATGCCTTACCACCTCTTGTGGTAAAATTGACCTGTGTCTTGCAGGTCATTTTTCTATTTTCAAAACTCGTAACATTAGATTCTGATATGTGGTTTTTGTAGTTCCCACATATTTTTCTCCATTTTCAAGGTTGTTTTTTTATTTTTCTTTCAATAACTAAACAATTTGCCTCCAAATCTAATTGTAATTATAAACTTCGGGTCACCATTTGATTTGTCTTGTTTCATATTCCTTCTTCTATAAAGTTTGTAAATCATTTTGCAATCCTTATGATCTTAATGCTTAGACCTTTAATGCTTTCTAGCATACCCCTTTTAATTTTGAATTGAAAATTACACCATTATTTTGAACACCTTCATATATAGTATAAACAATGAAAAATGTAGAAAAACCCTTTTTTCCCTTTAATTTAAAAAAAAAATTCCCCAAAAATATGGTTGCCAAATGGTAGATGTGGATTCAATTCCTACAGAACTATTCCACACTTACTATAACAATAGATTTGCACTATAATATGCACACATTCACAATTCTTACCTTGACTCTAAACACACCTACCTTTGTAGCTCATTAAAACACCATATTCATGGTTATTTCATATAACTAAAATCTATACTTCAAAATACAATGTAAAAAATCCAAAAACATAATTACAATCCATTTCCTTATAATTTTGATACTACAAAAAATTCACACAACAATTTGGATATGAAAATTAATACAAAGGTTTATATTTCTCCTATTTATTGAAAAATTTAATCAAAATACAACAAAAAATTCCATGTTCTATTGAAATGACCTTTGTGTTCTCCTAACATGAGATCATCGTTCAAACATCACTTGGGAACATGGGTTCCTTTGATTCCATTATCACGTTCAAGTCCCTGAGTCCTTATGATTACATTCAAGATAATTGTTTTTTTTGGCAATAATTTAGTCAAAAAGTTTATCTTTTTAAAATGTTGGTCGAAGGGGATGATTGTGGAGTCAATTTAATTAAGTGAATGCAATTTAGGGGTGATTTGGAAAATTCTTGGATGATGTTTGATCATGTCAAATGTGTTCAAGGTTGGATGACCATGGCTTGCCATGTCTATGACCTTTTTTTTGCAAAGTAGTGTCTATTGCTATTTGCAATATGTAGTCAAAGGACACTGAAGCCCAATGTCTCCTTTGGAAGAAGTTGAATGTCAAAATATTGAAAAAAGGTGTAACAAATCCAAATTTCAAAGGCTTCATGGTGGATAGTGCCCAAGCAAATTGGAATGTTGTCTGTATTGTTTATGGGACTAGAGATTCCATTGTTAAGTTGATTGAGAAGGGGTGTACTTGTCTTTTCCATTGGATTCAATCACTAAACATGCACACAAAGCAACTCATTGCTCCAGAGGTCCAAGATTAGCACAAACCTATTTGTTATGATTATTATAAGAAAGAAAAATCCTCAAAAGAAACTAATGTTTTTGTTATGTTGCAATCTGCTCTTGGTGGTAGACCTCTAGAGCTACTACCAAAGGTGCAATTCATGAGCTCAACAACTAGTTGAACTTTTGGCATTTTTGAATGAGGCAATGGGGAGGATTCATGCTAGATGTAAGAATTTTCTACACCACTATGTACATTGAAAATAATTATTAATATTCTACTTTTAATCCACTTTTTGAATGTGAAATTTTTTATGGGAGGAGGAAGCTAACATGTCGACTTATAACCTATTGAAGACAATTCACAACATTTGGCTCCGGGAATTTGGGAAAAAAGGTGCCTACCTTTATGTCATCACCTCAAATATGTGTAAGCTTTCAAGCAATCAACATTGTATTATGATTTCCTTCATAGTGGTTGCTCAAGAACTAGTTCAAATAGGGATGAATTGTGATTGTATAAGGTGAACCAATCTAGTGATCCATTACAAATGGTTGTTATTGTTGTTAGATTAACTTCAAGTTTTCATATACATCGAAGATACCCCACTTGGAAGGTGAAAAGGTATTTGGATCCATCAAATGAAAACAAAATTTGGCCCTTGGATCAGAAGGCAATTCGCATAGGCATGATCATGTAAATTTCTCCCATCCATAAATCGAATTCATTTCACGCAACTTTGCACCCAATGGAGATGTGGGTTAGTCCAACCATCCACAAGAAGGTTTCCCAGTTCTCATTCATAAATGGTAAAGAGGTGTTGGAACACCTTTGTGGTGATGATGTTTGGCACATTGAACGATGTCACCCCAAGTCCAATGCCCAATCTTCAGCATTGCAAAAGGACACAAAACATTATTGCAAGGAAAAAATCATTTCAAGGAGAAGAGAATGAGGCATTCATGCTATTAATTATGTTGGTAATTGGAGTGTTGCGAGAAATGCGACAATTGAGCTACACAAGTTCTGGTTTTGTCATGACGATTAGAGTTGTGTTGGAGGCACCAAGAAAAGTATGCAATTAGTAGGTTTATTGTGCCTTCTTTATGTCATGTGTTGGAAAAAACAAATTTCATCCAAGATGAGGTGAGGACATCAAAGAAAGTTGGTTTTTTCCTATTTGAGAAACCGAAGTGTCATCTTAAAAATCTTTTTGATGATTATGCATTTTTTGTTGTCAATAAACTAGCAAATGGAGATAGCTAGCCGAAAATTCAAAATTCAAAATTATTTGTCATGCTTGAGATTCAAGATCTCTATTCAACAACAAAACAAGTGGGAGGTCAAACGTGTTTTTTTGGCAAACATTTTACCACCCACTAATGTCCCTTCTTTCGACTATGGAAAAATATATAAAATCATTTTAGGTCCAACTGAAAATCATAAACAATATGAGGTTACAATTGGTAATTTCCATGCTTACTTGCATAAATTTTGTGTCAATGATGATAGCTTCATTGGGCGGACGTAGCAAGTGGGTGCATTGTAAGCACTTATATTACATATTGCAACATATGATGTTTTGTGGGCTAATGGAAATGTTCATTCATCATTTGATTTAGAGTTGGAATGAAATTCATAAATTAACAACTAGAGCTATAGTGGTAGAGTAATTAGATATAACCAGTTTCAATTTTTTGATTCCTAGGAGGTAGAAGCGATTTTGTTTCTAACTAAAGTAAAGTAGTTTCAATTTCATACTTGTTGGTTAGACATAAAAATGTTTGTTCAACTAAGGTAGTTTGAGAATTCTAGTGTTTTAAATGATGTACATACACAATATATATTTTTATTAATATTCTGAAGTTAATAAGTTTTATTTTAGTTAGATTGATTGCCATACATAATACTATTTAAAAAATCACAAATTGACTATGTGTGTCACAAAATGTATTGAAAAAATTTTAACCAAATAATTACCAATAATTACCAAACATCACCAAAAACATTTTAAAATAAAAGTTGTCTTTTTGCATGAGTCTTTTTGATTCAACACTAAAAGTTCTAAAACTTTAAAGGGTTTTAATGTTTGGGCTCCCAAGAAAATACTTCGAATTCATATCCCTTTGGTCCAAATATGTAAAACTTCTACAAAACAATTTTGAGCAAAATATTTGAGTTTAAGTAGTTTGTTATGAAAAACATCTCAATTCACATATGGGGAACACAAAATTGAAATCAATCCTCATCTTCTCCTTTTGACTTTTTGGTATATGTCATAAGTACATTGTTACAAAAAAAACTTTCACAATCTTGAAACATTGCCTATTTTGGTCAATAAAGGGAAAGTTATTTGTAGCCCATTAAGGTACTATAGACTTATAATGAATGCCTAGTCCTTTAAATCCTTGTTCATCTACTTGTGTTGTCCAAACTTTTTCAACAAATAACATTTTCATATATATTTTCATCCAAAAAGTTCATTTATGGTTCATCCATCCATATACACATGGTAGAATATTTTGCCACATTAGCAAAAATTTTGTCAAAAGTGGCAAGGAATATTCTTGACATATTCCATCCATGTCATCAAAAGATCCTAAAAATATTTCAGCTTGTTCACATGCTCATGTTCACATTCATAGGCTCACAATATAACAATCCTGATAAGAAGAGCAAATAAAGGAAAAGGTTTCTAACCCAAGTGAAGAAGTGTAAAAGTGATAAACTTGCACTCTTTTGATGAAACTAATGATGAGACTAACTCCTTAATAATCCCTTTCAATGGAGCTTTGAAGGGAAAGGGTGATACTAGGGCCATTAAGCGCCCTGAGGTAAACAAAACCTCAAGGGCACAAAAGGAAGAAGTAAACCAAAATGTGGCAACAAATGTGTCCGAATGCTTTTTAAATCTCCTAAGTTCTTTCAAGATCCTCATGGCACACACAACAAAACCATGATAATCTTGGGTCAAGTTGTGGTTGGATTAGGTGTAACAACATCCACCTGGAATGGGGGATCTGCTAAGGCCGTCATCAAAGCTAGGTTGCCCAACTCCTTCATACGGAAAAAAATCAAGACAAAGTGGATATAACTATGGTTGCACCAAGTTAAGGCATATTTGGAAACCTAATGCTTTGAGTTAAAAAATGAGTGGATTTATTTCATTTAGACATTCCTTAAGGAGCAATTGTGGGATTGGTGGATGTCTTATCAACAAAAAACACACAATCTACTTCATGTTTTCACATGGGAAAAAATTCAAGTTATGATTAAACAAAAGGTTCACATCGAACCACTTGGTCTTGAAATATAGGATGGAGTTCTAGAGCTTGTCCAAGGATATGAAACATATTTTTTGGCTTATTGTGTGTATGATTTCAGTTGGATGTTAATTATCATCCCCCTAAAAAAGGCATTTGCTAAGAAGTTGTTTTTCCTACATAGATTAAAGCCTTGGGTTAAAAGATTATCTACCAGCGAACAAACATTCTAGAAACATGTCAAGGTTTCATGAAGATGGTGGAATGCATGGAAGACAAAGGTCCTCCATGTCACAAGGGTGAAACTAGAAGTGAGTCACCCAAAAACAAAATGTTAACCCGAGTAATGGGAACAAAGGCTGAAATAAACAAAAGCGGGGTTAAGGTAAGTTGGGGCTTCATAATGACAACAAGAAGCTGCACACTAATAGATTTTGGCCAAAATGTAATCACTTTATTTGTAGCCACATGCGATTATTAGTCATTTGCTAATACACCTTTGGACATTTTTATAATTATTTCTTGTGTTGGTGATATTTGTGATTACATTGGAACTAGTTTGCAACTATTGTGGTTTTCATCCTTTCATGTGAACAACATTTAGTTTGGTTTGCATTTTAAAAAAACAACTTATGTCCCATTACTTGCAAATGTGACCAATTTAGTTTCAACCTTATGAGTATGCAAAGGTGTATTTTGTGTATCCTAAAGGGTATAATTGCATTTACAAATATGACATATGCTAATATATTTGAATTTATAAATGTATACTTTGAATGTATATGAATGACCATGTTACATGTGTATTCAAGGATTATTATTAGCATTAAATGGCCTTTCTATTATGGATACACTATGTATATATTTGAGTATATTAAAGTTTTATGTAAAACATTTACCAAGTATATTGTGGCCATATTACAAGTTTATCCAAACTGTTTTATTATTGTATTTACTTGTATTCATTATTTTACAATAAAAAAAAATCTAAAATTATCTTTCATAAATTTTTTTAAAATAATAAAAAATAACTGAAAATATATCTAGAGCTAATTAATAATAATAATAATAATGATAATAAATCTATGAAATTTATTCATTTATATTAATAACTGAAATTATTTTCAAAGGACTAATCTAAATATTGAAAATTAAAATTTAATTTATTAAAAAATTATTCATTTATTATAAAGGCCATAATAGCTAACAAATGCCATAATAATATAAGTAAATAATAAAATAACTAACTTAGGCTACTTGTAAGTTACATTATTATTATTATAAGCAATCAATTATTAATTATTATTAAATTATAATAATTATTCAAATAATTATTATATATTTTCTAAATTTATAATTAATAGTTAGGAATTATTATTTAGTCAATGATAATATCTATCTATGAAAAAAGGTTGTTTGTTTGTTTGGTTTTGTTTGTACTAATGAGATTCGGTGAACCATGATGCTTCACATTGCGTTCTTAGTCTTTTTGGAAAGCTCTTGAGAAGGAGGGGTGCATTGGCTTGGTTTCATGGTGTTTGGACTTGTGGTGTAATTTTTTTTGAATATCGAATGATTTTTTCTAAAAATTAAATTAAATTGTGGCAAAAAATTCTGAAAGAATTGGAATGTGCCTTTGGTGCTGCTAGAAAGATCTTGATGAGCATGATTTAATGGAATTTATTTGGTAAGATTTGGATTCAAAATGTGGGAGATATTGATTTAAAAATGATTTATGCACTTGAAAATTCAAATAAATTCCAAAAAACTAGGTCTTGGACGGAAAAATTAGTTGAGGATGTGGTAACACTTGGGCCAATGGCATAGGCCACACTAGTACCTTATTGAATTTTTTATTTTAGAATTAATAATAATAATAATATTATTATTATAATAGATAATAAGGAAATATAATAAATTATTATATAAATAGAAAAATTATTTTCAAAAGAAAAATAATTATTAAAAATAATTAAAAATATTAAAAATATATTATAATAGCCCATAAATAGTTATAATAAATGAAATAATTATATGAATAATATAAATAAAATAGCTAGGCTTGGCTACCAACTAACTACAATAATAATTCAATTAATGTTATTATTATTTTAAATGTTTATTTTTATAATTATTATTGGCTAAAATAATAATGGGAATAAATATAATAAATTAGCTTAGCCTAGGCTATCTATTAATTATATTATTAGAGTTTTAAAAATTAATATTTAATATCTATTTATGAAAGCAGGTAGTTTGTTTTGTTTTGAAATCCATCAAATTGGGATGTTTCATATCATGTGTTTTTGATGTCTTTGGAAAGCTCTTGGTGAGGAGGGGTGCATAGGGTTTGGTTCCATGACATTTGGACTTGCGATGTAGAAGTTTTTGTTTATTGAATGATTTTTTCATTGAAAATTTAATTAAGTCGTAGTTGAAAATTTCAAAAGGATTGGAATGTGCCTTTGGTGTTTTGGAAGGATCTTGATGAATAGAATTTAATGGAATTTATTTGGTAAAATTTGGATTCAGAATGTGACAAATATTGTTTTTGAAATGATTTTTATTGTCAAAAATTCAAATAAATTCTAAAAAGCCAAATTTTGGAAGGAAAAATCAATTGAGGACATGGTAACTTCTCCACTCAAGGATGTGCAATCCATACCGCCTCCTCATGATGGCAACCTTGTATTTAACTAGGTATTCCTCATTTTTTTGCCTCACGTAAAGTATGCCTTTGATTTCAATTACAAGTTTACATTTAATGGCATTTACATTTGGTCGCATTTGTCTTTGTTCATTACATAGAAAAAACTTTAGTTTCAAAACATGAAAAGTCAAATGTGCCACAAAATTAATTAACAATTTTAAAGTATACAAATTTGGGTGCAACTTATGTAAAATTTCATAAGGCTTCACATACTTGGAAATGAAATGTGAGGCTAATCCATTGGGCATCTTAAAATCTCGAATGTTTAACCACACGTGTTGCCCAACTTCAAATTTCATGTGCCTTCATGTTTTATTGACATGCTTTTTTCACACATCCTTGAGTGAAAAAGTTAAAATTCTTGTGCATGAATTTCGCAAATCATGTTTTGTTTATGAAAAGGGGATTTGAACTATAAAACCTAGTTCAACATTATTTGGCACATTTGCAACCCTTGTTTGACATGGTGATCGAAACTTCCAAGTTAAAGTCAAAGTGAACTTCAAGGAAATAAGAGAAGGCTACAATGGGGAATTGATAAAATAAAGAGAAAACATTAGTAGAAAGCACATTGGTTTAAAACCAAAAAAAAAATCATAAATGGTCTCTTTTGATCAAGAAAAAGCTAATCCCACCATCATGGATCAAAGGGAGAAAAGTGGCAAAAGTGCCCAAGGGCGATCACGTCAACATGGATCTTGACATCTCTAAAGTGGGGGAGAATGGCATGCCTTTATAGGCAAACTATCAAGTGGAAGGATTTGTTTAATTGAGGCCCAAGTCTAGACCACCGGTAGGTGGCCCCATGGCCAATTGGTTGGTGAGTTTGAGTGTTGGGCTAGGTTTGATTCCCGGTTTGAGAGCCACTCATAAGCCACACAAGTGCCGACAAGCAAGCGAGGGTTTGAAAAAGCTGCTCAAGGAGATGTCCTCAAAGCATCAAGTCCTCAAACTAGACAAGTGTACAATCATCATCCAGCCATCAAATCTTCTAGGTTAAATTGTTTTTTGAAATCCAACGGACGACATGGTTCGCCGAAATCGGACGTATGGAATATGAATTCTTCTTCTGCCGCTTCTGTTTGTCGAGCTCTTCGGGTTTTTAGGGTTTGGAGCTCTAGGGTTTGGAGATCGGATTCGGAGAGTCCGTGAGGCATTCGGGCACGGAGATTGTCACGATGAGGTCAGTGAATTGAAACATCAGAACTGTTAGATACAGAATAAAACCAGTTAATCCCAAGAGGAGTTTGTTGTTTTTGTTGTCGCTGCTGCTGCTGCTTCTATATGAACTTATTGTCTCTGACCTCCTGTTGTTGATGAAGGTGTGGTCATTCAATTCAACTGCATAAAGACGTAAGATGTGAATTCTTTTTGCTTATTTTCGGGTGTTGTTTTTTGTTTCTTGTAAAATTTGTGTTTCTAGGCATCTATTCTGCTGAAGACGGGATTATTGCAGTTGAAAGTCTTGTGCCATCTTTCAATTGCTTTCGGGCGTGATGAAGAATTCGTCTAAGTAATTCGTTTAAGGAGCTGTATGTTTTGCATTGCAAGATTGTGTTACTGTTTCTAAGTAGTAAGGATTTTTGTCTAGATCATGGTGTGGAGTGTGGTGGCTTGATTTTATTTTTTCTGGTTTGTTTGCGTGTGTTGTGGATGCGAAAAAGATGAAGATAGAGAGGGAAAAGCATGCGTGAAGAAATGAGTGGTGCAGGCGACTATGTGCATTTCAAGGCCCATGTGCCCCTCCATCGTATCCAGGTAAGCGTGCACTTGTGTCCTCCTTTGAGAAACTGTTGCTGCGGGCATTAATCTTTTTCTTTTGATAAAAGCACGATCCGCGTTGAATCTTGTCTTAAGCACAGCATGTGATTTTTCATACACAAAACTAGAAAAAAAAAGTCTTGTAAGGTGGCTGCTGGGTTCTGGGGTTGCAGATTGGATCCAGTGGAACAAAGCACTGGCGCTATTATGACTTTGGCCCTAAGTCTGTGCCACCTCTTGTCTGTCTCTCTGGTATTGCTGGCACAGCTGACGTCTTCTACAAACAAATCCTATTCCTTACTGCAAAGGTATGTGAATGTCATGTCAAGCTTCATGCTTTTAGGCATTAGGCATTCAACTGCTGCATAGCTAACTTTGTTGTACATGACTGAAATTGTTAGGAATTGTTGGAGTTTTCCATTCTTGATGGAGTCAGAATGTCTCCTATTAAGAGAACTCTTGCAAGATTTTCAGGGAAGGCAATAGTGTGTTAATGTTCTCTTGGATGCTGCAGAACATTATGAGAAGCTCTAGCCCATGGGGAGTCCATGCATGTAGGAAGGGGATTAGTGCACATTACTCTCTCCATTGGAGTAGGATAATGGAAAGCAACACTGGTGCACACAATTTGCATACACTGCCATTTTTCAGTACACAGAAGTGACCATTGCATGCAAGTTTATCATTGATGCTGGTTGTTTGAGTGAAAACAGGGCTACAGGGTGATTGCAGCAGATGCACCTCCGATCTGGACACACCAGGAGTGGGTCTCATCCTTTGAGAAATTTCTGGATGCCCTGGGGGTGCACCATGTATGAATCTCACTAGCTGAGAAGAGAGGGGTTTAGGCTGCAGAGATATTAGGAGAGGCCTAGGTGTTTGTCTTTCACTGACAGATGCATTCTTAGTAGCCTTGTGCCAACTTTGTAGATGTTGTATACTAATACAAAAAGAGAGCTGACTTGGGAGACTGTGACATTGCAGGTACATCTGTATGGAACCTCGTTGGGAGGGTTCTTGGCGCAGCTTTTTGCACAATACCGCCCTCGTCGTGTTAAGTCATTGCTGCTCTCCAACACATTTGTTGACAACTGGGCATTTGAAGCAACCATGCCATGGGCATCTCTGTGAGTGTGTTATTTCCCTCATGTTCCCTAACCCCAGCATTGTCATTCGTGTGAACTTGAATATCAACTGATCTATATCTCTGTTGCTGTACAAGAGAAGGCTTTGTTCCTGGTTTTTCTGTGATGGCTGTTCCTTCGCATGTAGGTTAGATGTGATTGACGTCCTTTAGTTGAAGAGAAGGATCAAATTTCTTTCCCCAGTGTCACTTCATCAGTAAATGAGACTTGTAGACATGATTACAAGCATGCTTCTCCCCTCTCAACAATTCATACCCTCAGTCTAGGCATGAAATCCGAGGGTTATGTTTCTCTATCATCTGGTTTTAGACCCTCTTCTACTCTGACCTGCTCATGGCTGATGACTGTCTTTTGCGGTTGGTTGGCAGCATAAGTTGGACACCAGAATTTGTCTTGAAGCGTTATGTTTTGTCAGGGATTCAAGATGCACCACAGGAACCTTTAATTGCCGATTCTATTGACTTTGTTGTGAATCAGGTACATTTCTCCAAGCCACACACACTTTTGTCCAGTTACCAGCCTACCTTTTGCATCTTTTCTTTTTTTTCCCTCCACATCCTGGCTGTGAGACTAGAGGAACTAGTTTTGAGGCTTAGAAGGTTTCCAGGCTTGGGACCTGATGTATCAGCGATCCCTTTTGGAAAACTGTCTACTGGGAACAGGAGATACTAGAGCTTTATACTGAAGGTTGCCATCTGCACAGCTGGAGTCATTGTCAAGAGAAGAGCTGGCATCACGCTTGACTCTGAACACATTGCCAGCAGCAGTTGGCCAGATCACTCTACCTGATTCAGGAGTCACCATCATGGATGTACGTTCTTTTCCTTTTATGTATATGAGGTAGAAGAGAATTTCTCTGCAGTAATCTTTCTGTACATATTGATAAAGAAGAGTATGTAGGTCTTGTGGGCATTGGAGGTTAATTGTTTGCTAAGTTCAGCCCAGGGTGGCTTATATTGCAGACAAATGATTACTGCGCAGTCCCTTCAGTTCTGAAAGCAAAAGTGAGTGCTCGCTATCCTGGAGCACGTGGAGCTTTCCTCAAGTCAGGTGGTGATTTTCCCTTTCTTTCACGTGCGGATGAGGTCAATCTTCATGCACAGGTATAAGTGTGCTCCTTTCAACACATAGTGACTTCTGCACTAGTTCCTTATATATAGAGACAAGATTGCTAGGGTCAGTTTGGTTTACAATTAGTGGTAATAGAGTGATGGTAAGATATCTGATCTTTTGGCACCTGCTCCTGTTCAGATGTGATGCTATTTTCATATGTTTCCATTTGGCATCTGGCTTGCCATTGCTTGAGCACATACACAAAGGAATAAAAAGCCTCTTTGATCCAATGTCCTGGGTTTGCATCCACCAGCATGTGAAACTCAGGTGAAAGATGCTCTTGCTGGGAAGTGTCAGGACCATCATAGTGAATGGAAGTCATGTTACTTGGACAGATGCGATGAGTTAGCTGGACACACAGTCAGTTGTCAGGGCTACTACTCTCACTAAATGAGTAGAGAGGATGAGTCGGCAACTTGTGCCTGATAACTAGCTCCTTATCTAGTTCTAATATTAGTCTTCCTGTGCAGCTGCACTTGCGACGGGTTGGAATTGAAGGGCAACCACAGCTGACATTGAAGAAGCCCATATCTAAAGATAGAATGAGTGGTTCTTCTAGCAGTGAAGAAATTATTGAAGGGGACAAGGATTTTAAAGGGAAAGGTGTTGGGACTGACACAAGATGGGTTGGAGTCAAAGGGCAACCCCAGCCCACACTCAAGAACCCAACATTCAACAACAGAAGCAACATTTCATCTAGCACTGAAGAGATTTTTGAAGTGGTGAAGGATTTACAAATTAAGGGTGTTGGGAGTCATACAAAATGGGTTGGGGCTGAAGGGCAATTGCATCCCACACTGAAGAACCCCACATTCAAAGCCAGGAGCAAGAGTTCATCTGCTAATGAAGAAATTCTTGAAGGGGATGATGATTTTGAAAGGAAGGGTGCTGGGGGTGACCCATTGCAGAATTTGCGCTCAGTTCATCCCTCTCCAGGAGATAATGGATTCGTTCCAGGAGTGGGGCTCTATTAAGCTCTTCAAGGATCTCTGTGGGAACAGAGTGCTCCAAATATGTGTCACTGATGTTGGTCTTCAAGTTGTGGCTGAATCTGGAGACCTGTTATCTTTGTTTGTTTCCTTCTTGCTCATATCTCAGGTGCCATCAATGATTTGTCAAGTCCCATAGGGGCCTACTTCTGGTGGCATGTTTTGCAGGTATTTGTTGTTGGGGGCACCAGTCATGTTTTTCAGGGGTCTCCTGGGTGCATTGATTATGATGAGCCCATGCTCCCTCCTGTGCATAAGGAGTGTAAGTTTTGTCTGTACAAATACAGATGCATGTTGATCATTTGAATGATCCTTTAGTCCTAATTTTTAAAGATAAAATGGAAGTTGAATCTGAAATTTGGCATCCAGTAAAGTTTCAAGCATTTGGTATCGTGGATCTGATCTGTAATATTAATACATCTTATTGTCATTTTACATTTTTGAATGATGTCTCACTATGCTGATTTCTTTACTGGAAAATTATTGTTAGTTTTTGTGTCTTTCACTTCTAATAGCTTGCCATATCTGGTTGATATTCTTCAAAGTGTTTGGTACAGGCATGGTAAACAAGGGCGATCGTTGGGTAATGGCTTTGGCCTTCACAACAACATCAAACAAAATCCACGAAAAATGATGTAACCACAGAGTGTGGTTAGGTCAGGTGATAGATTAAAAAAATTGATATAAAGAAAGACAACTAATCTATTCCAAAGATTATGCTAAGCAAAAGGAAAAGAGTTGACTCAGGACTTGAGACAAGAAGCAAATGATCAAAGTGAGCGCATAACAAGGCTTGAAACTTAGCCAGCAGCCCATGATTGAAGACTAGTATTCTATTACCTATAATTAAGTTATAATTAGCAGAGCACATTATGATACAAAGAATGTAATCCATATATTTATAATCACATTAGTATTCGTATAATGTAAGTTCATTACTGTAAATTCACTTAAAATTTTATTATTAGCCCTAGGATGCTTTGGTAATGGACATGGTTCCCATGAAAACTCCATGTGGCACTCACCTGTTGAAGCTGCGGGCGACAGAGGCACAAAGGTACGTAAGTACACCGGCATGACTGACCTACTCCACCGTGGTCCAGTTTCCATTATGTGGCATCGTGTAATTGGCAAAGCTATTCGCAGAGGCTTTGCGACAGCTGGGTTGCCAGGTGTCTAGTCAGACTGCCAGGTGGCAGATGCAAAGCCCAGGCTCTTTCCCCTGCCCTGTGGAAGCTTGCCATTTTGCATGCAACGCTCTTCGAGGTTCGATCAGTCGTTTGTAAATAAGTAGTAGCAGCAGCAGCGGAATTTGTATCAAGTATTTGCTTCTGTGGCTTAAAATAGTAAAGGTTTTTCCTTTTCGTAGAGAGAATTTCAGGTTTTAGAACTCTTATCTGGCAGAAATTTTTGGATCCGTTCTCGAATCTGGTCTTGGGTTTTGGGTTTTTGGAACTTGTGGGTTTGGCAGCCAGGGGGAGCTTGCTGCTGCTGCTGCTGCTATTTGGGAGCAAGGGAGCTATTTGGGTGTGAGCAGGAAACGTCGAATACATACAATACAAAACCTTAAAAAAATATCATGAGTTCAGAGGGAGTGACACAGAGGGGTGGTGGTGGAACCAGGGATGGAGCTCCTCCAGTGCCGGATGTGACGGACACTAAGTATATGGAGAAGAGTTACAGGAAAGCTGCGGAAGTGATCAAGAAGCCGGGAGTACCCAGTTTGCTGATTGCGGTGGGCATTCCTTTGATTGCGGGTATTATTGATGGGCTTGTGTATAGTCCGAGTGGAGCTTGGTACTCGCAGCTGGAGAAGCCTTGGTGGAATCCTCCGGGTTTCCTTTTCGGTGCAGCGTGGAGTGTACTGTACCCAGTGATGGGACTAGCTTCATGGCTGGTTTGGGCTGATGGTGGTTTCCAGAAACAAGGATATCCATTGTCTCTCTATGGAGCCCAGCTGGTCCTCAACTTGGCATGGCCTGCTCTCTTCTTCGGAGCTCACTACATTGGGCTTGCACTTTTGGATATCATCATCCTTACTATTGTGGTTACCTTCACCATCTCTGCCTTCCAACCCGTCAACAATGTTGCTGCTAACCTCTTGAAGCCTTACCTGGCGTGGATCATCTTTGCATCTGCTCTCACCATAAGCATCTACATCAAGAACTTCGGCTCCAAAGGAGCAGCGGCTGCTTCATAGGAGAGCACATAGAGTAGGAAAATCCTGATCTATAGCTTTGAAAGTCTGTGAAGAAAAAAAGAAAAAAGAAAATAAACAGACACAGACAATCATCCGCCATGAATTGATATCAAGCTTGGTTTTTGTACATGGTGTGTGATCTTGTAGTAAATCTGAGATGTATAGAAAAAATGTGTATAGTAGTGGTAGTGCAAGTACTACTACTGTAGAGGAGGAGGATATTTCCATGTAAAAAAGAACTTGGGTTGAACTTGGGTTTGTTGTTCTTCTTCCCTTGGACAAAAGTTGTGGGTTTTTTTCTGAGTGCATTTTAAATTGGCAGATGGAAGGATGGATTGATATGTTTTGAAAACAGAGCCAGCTTGTGGGACTAAAATTTGACATGATAGGCATGTTTTGAAATCGTACCAATTTGTACCATCTGTGTTTGAAATAGTGTTGAAATTTCTATGATTCTGTGTTCTTTTTTTCTGGCAAATTTTTTAATATTCTGTTGAAGATGTCTATTTTTTAAACCAAGGATTTCCCAAAGAGGGGAAATTTTGGTTTTCAAAGAATTGACGCCAACTACCCTCAAAAGTTCTGTCACCAATGGATTACTGTTAAGAGAAAACTTGGGATAGTTTTCTCTAAGAACTAATTGCTACCTTCTCCTACTTCACAAGATGCTTATCACCTACTCCTTCAGAAGCCGTTTGCTGCTTACTTCTACTTCACAAAATTGGGATAGGTGCCTCCTAATCCTACTTTGACAAATTGGGGGAAAAAAAACACTGGGTATGAATTTTGAAGCACAACAAAAATAAGTAATGAAATAATTATAGCAACAGACAAAACTACTGAAATTGGAGAATCGTGTTTATAACAACAGAAACAGCTATTCAAATTGTTATCATACTTAATAGCAACAGAATTTTTTTACCACCCCAACAAGGCTTTGTGTACCTATTATATGGGTCAAAACAGAAAGACAGAAAGCCTCCAAGCTTTGTTTTTTTTAAAAAATCGTTGTATGTTTGAAATTGTTGCAATATTGATAGAATATGATCACATTAGCCAGTCTCTCAAATTGTACAGAAAGGAAACACAACATCAGTCCTGTATATAAGGAATAAAAATTAGTTAGTATGCAAAACTTTGTTGTGTATTTAATTGGTAGTTGGGTTAGGCTATGCATAGGTTGAACCAAGATAACCACCACCCTTCACTAGGCAACTGGAACACAACAATAGAAAGACTGTTTCCTGACCACCTACCACCAATCCTTCATGGTTCAATGGTGGATGCTGATTCCCATATCTTATAGGGACGCTTCCTCCCCTAATGAGTTCCCAAAAAGGCTTCCGCCTTTCCTTCAACTTGAGACCGAAGGCATGGTAACCATGAGACGTGGGTTGAGGCACAAGTTGAATATGAGAACCAAGACTTTTTACAAAGAGCAAAGTGAAAGAAAGCTGCCTGTAAGCAATTAAGCCAAGTGCATGGATGTGAAAGGTCATGGGGAAAATCTCCTGAAGACCTCATCACAAGGAAACATTTATACATTTCCTTTGAAGCTCCTCACAGGGAAAGTAAGTCACAGGGAGAAGCTCATTGAGACCTCATGACAGGGAAACAATTATACATTTCCTTTGAAAAAATCACAAGGCTCTTAAGGAGCCTCTGACATTCAAAACATGATTTGGGATACAATAAGATAAATCACAGGATAATAATGATCTTTTGACACAAGTTATACAATTATACTGCTGGATGCTCAAACTACTAATTAACAAGGAGGTCACAATTGTTGTGGAGTCAAGCTCTAGTTTAGACCATGACTCACCTTAAAGGAATCCTGATTTGAGAATTTTGCCAGTTTGAGGAAAGGTCCATAACATCACTACTTTTTTTCCTTTGGAGCCACCAGAGCCTTCATGTAACAAAACAGCTGCTTGGAGGCATATTTCTAGAATCGACAGAAATGAACTGTCTATTCTCTGTCTGTCCAAAAGTTTTTCCCCTATGTATTCCCTGTCAATTTCTCTGCCGGCCAGAAAATTAGCAGGATGGATATAAGTGTCCCCTGAGGCTACAGTGAAGGGCACAAACCCTCCAACTTTTGACCCTAAAGACCGAGTAAACTGAACTCTACACCTAAACCCTAAATCCTGAGAGCTACACAGTAACACTTTAAAATATACAGAAAACAATTCCCATCAAATTGAGCTAAAAACTTCTCCTGTTTGCAGCATATTTTCTTGAGAAGTAATCAAATGACTCCATATCTGCTGTTTGCTCAATCTCATCCTCTTCTCTTTCTTCCCGCTCCTCATTGGGAACAATGGAAATTCGGTCATTTTCTGCTGCTGAGTGTGCCCACTCTTTGAATTCTGCTGAGGTGATGAGGTCATCAACAGCTTTCTCAGTGATAGCTGTTGCCTTGTACTCCTCTTTGCTCAACGGCTTGATGTGAGGGGAGTTGTGAAATGTGGAGAAAAATTCCTTCCCTGGTGATTTTGATGCTCCATCTATTTTTTGCACTGCACAAGTAAACACTACCATCAACAGATTGATCTCAGGCAATGAAAAAGATAACTCGCTTCATCAGAAAATATTTCTCGAGGCCCTCTAATGCCCTTATACCCTCCTATACAACAGACGTACAAGGAGTTGTCAAGGGTCATTATAGCATGAGACCATATGACACCAAGATAGGCGGGCAACCCATCTTTACTGCATCCAAATTGGGAATTGTAAAGGACATACAGGAGGGGCCTAGAGGAGCACAGGATGGGTCAAAATATAAAAGAAAAGATTGCATTGTATTACCACAAACACTCCTCTCTGAGACAGCGGCAACTTGCTGCCACAATGCAAGCCCCTCTTTTGTGGGTAAGTTTCTGAGCCTATCCCTGTTGCTCTTATCATTGGACTGCTTCTTCCCCTGCTTCATGGTGTGGAGTGATGAGGGTCTCTGTACAGCTCCTCTGTTGACATAACAGAAAATGATGAGCTCTTGAAGGTAAGTTATGCAATGTGCAGGTTGCTTGAACTTGTATTGAGTAATCTCATTCTAACAAATTTGAGGTTACCTAACCACCAAGCTCTACTTCATATAATGGTATTGACTAACAAGATCTGGAGAGATTGGAAGACTTACCTCACATAATGTTTCTTTGTGCTTCCCAATATCCACTTCCAGGAGGATATCACATAACTGCAGGCAGTGAAAACAATTTCAAAACTTGGAACTTCTCTGTAATGAAACAAAAACCAGTGACTGTTCTGCTCCTGAATGAATCCTGCCTGAATGGACCTCATTGAGACAGCCTTACCTCAAACCTTGCTGCCCTACTGAAATTTCACTCTAAACTGTCCCTACAAAAAGAAGACCTTACAGGCTGAGAAAACTCAGATAGCTGATGAAAGATAAGACAACTAGATTGAAACCCAATTCAAGGTCCCTTCCAACCAACCATAGCATGCCCAAGACTCCAGGAGAAGGAAAGACTTACTCTGACCAGATGCCATGGAAAAACTCCACAAACTCAATATTTTCTAATTGCAAATTCCCCACCAGCCATGCAATAGTTGAGCCCAGCACCAATGCCAATAATGCAAACACTGGGTCATGGGAAGTCTGCTCAGGTATACAAACCATGTTGAGAAAAGATACAGATAAGGTTAAAATCTACAGTAGTACAGAAGGAAACAAAGCCACTGTTGAATTCATATTAAGTACCTACTCCAAATAAAATGGCTAACATGCAGTGAGAAGCTGAAGTCAATCCATGCACTTTTCATTAGTTAACATTAGAGAAAAGAGTAATGATGGGGTTCCCGATTACTAAAGTGAACAAGCATGTCTACTGAAATTTACAGAACCAAACTGTACACTCAAACTTGAAATTCATATCAAGATCTAGTCAGACAACAACCAACAACCAGACAAAGGCTACCAGAGGATGGAGTCTAAAAAATGTGCACAGGAAAGCATGGATCATTGAAGGAAAGGGTAGAGACAAGCAAGGACCTGAAGTAGCATTACACAACCAACAATACGGATTGCCCATTTCACAAATGTGGCAGTTCCAGCATCTACTCTTCCATCTTCTGAGAGGACCAGTTTTCGCACCCCCCAGAAGCCCAACCATGCTCCAATCAGGCCAATTGCCACTGAAACAAATATTGCAACCTGCCAATAATTTCCACTAAAAGTAATAAGTCCCTGACAATGCAGCTGGCATGCCACAGGCAAACTGACCCAATTCACAAAACCTAATATCCTAGGACAAGGTTTGAGAGCATACAGGACTGAACATATCTTCACCGAACCCAAGCTCCATTAGAACAGTTGAGAGAAGGCCACTGAAGTAGTTCAGCAAAACTGTGCCCAGCCCCACCTGCCATCCCCTCCATTTTAACCTCCTCTTTTGCCAAACCAAAACACAGTATAAAAGTGACCACAACAAGAGAATCATAAACTGTACTTGAAAGAAACATCTCATACCATTGAGCCATAAAGGACAATGTACATTGTGCTCTTGCGGCCAGTTGGAAGCAGCTTCATACCCTGCATCAAGACCAAAAAGTAACATCATTTAATTGTACTAACATTTGTGTATTTAAGGCTCACAGCAGAGACTGCACAAGAATGCTTGGTGATGGAGACCAAAATATATATTCAACAGGAAAAGAGGGAAAGTGATAGCCATATATCATCTTCATATTGCAGCAAACACAGATTTCCCAACTCCAGTGGTAGTGAAATACTGATACCAAATCCCATATACTGGAATAGAGCTGAACCATTGACCGTATCTCCAACAACAGCATCTGGAGGTTCTAGGTTAGTGAAGGAGAGAATGACAAAAACCTGATAAAGGAGAACAAGGACAACCAAGAGAACACCGAGAGTCATCGCACTGCTGTAATAGAATGGCACCCAGCTACTTACTACTGGGGCCATCAGTAACAATGTCATCCCTAATGCCAAAAACACCAGTCGATAGACACGTTGTTCTGGACCCAAGGAAATCCATCAATCAGTACTTGCTCAAACCAAAGTGCTATTTTACTCGCAAGAGAGTGAAAAAGCAAAAGAAGAACAAAAAGCCATTTATGGACAGACACAAGCATGATGGGTTTTTTTGCAAGATTGTGATCTTGTCCACTGTCTACACCTCTGGAAAGTAATTTCGACCAAAACAGGATTGACCAGAGAACTTAAAGACGTTGAGCTTGGTTAGACATCTTACATATAATTGAACCAGGATGCAACAAAGCAAATCGTCATAACCAGAGGGCAGGTTGAAAAATTGTATGAAGAGCAGACATACCTTCCTGGACAGAAATATCAAGTGAGACAACTGGTGAAACCAATGTTCGGATGTCAAGAAACCTTGTCTCGAAAGGCGACATAACCCCCGTCCACGAACCTTTTTCTATCAGCTGCCAACTTTCTTTGGCACATTGAGCAAGGCCTAGTGAAGCATTCCTACAGGATACCATGCAAGAATCCCAAATATCAGAAACATGTAGAGAGACCAAATGCTTGTTTTGTAAATCAGTCAGGCAGGCAGGCAGGCAGGCAGTCAGTCACAAGAGATAGCATGCAAGTCTCCAATCCTGTAACCCCACAATGTGCTTTCCTGTGCTAAAAAATTAGAGTCAGGGGGGCATTGAGCAGTGGGACTCACTTGTGAAAGCACAATTCCACTTTTGCATGGGAGGGCTCCAGTGCATCAACTATTACCCGCATTGTGTCAGCAAATTTGCCAATGTTCTTAAGCCGTGACTGCCCAGGAATCCGAACACGAGTGCATGCACTGAGGTCTTCAGGTTTCAGCCCAGGTGAACTTTCTACATATCCATCGACCTCAAGCATCCGCAATGTAGCTGGTTCACCAACAGCCACATCTGCCAAGGCCACCATGATGAAAGCCAATCACTTCTCAGCCCTTTAGCAAGGAGCAAAACTAGACCAATTTGCAGCATAACTAGGCAGAACAGTAACTGAAGGACTGTAACAATTGCTCTGATATTAGAAATTGAAAGCAGTTGTTGTGCAGGAAGTTTGGTTGCACTCCCTAAACCCTAAACCCTAAACCTGAAACCCTAAACAGGCAACCCATGCTTGAGGAAAGAAGGAACGTTCGACAAGAATTTGCAAGCACCTCGAATAGAAGCATAGCGTTCGTCGCAACGTTCACCGTCGGAACCTCGGTAGGCAGACGCCGCCAATGCACAGCAAACCAGAATCGAGAGCCAGTAGTAGTAGAAGAAGAAAGGAAATGGCGAAATATTGGGCCTAGGCTTCATGGTATCATGGACATGAATCAATCTCCTTCCCCTCCTGTTCTTCGATTCCTCTATGATCTCCTTCCCCTTCCACCAAGATCTCTGCCACGCTAAAACTAACTACTAACTACTCACTGGCGGCTTGAAACCAGAAGGAACGACCAACTCTTCGATTTCCATTCTCTACGGATTGACTGATTACTCGCAGAATTATTTCTCCCAAACATTCTTCCGCCCGCAGACCGGCATTCCTGTCCCATTTCTTCACTCAAGTCTAGTATAGTTCTCTTCACAAACTGAAAACCCTAAATGTACTCTATTCTGCTGATCGATCATCACATGCACACAAACAAAAGAAACTCTTCTGCCATCGTCGAATCCGAAACATCCGAAATACTTAAACAAGGATTGAACTCACCCACTCACTCACTCACTCACTCAATCACGTTCTTCCTTGAAAACACCTCCTTCCACCCACCATGCGTCAAATTGCAGTACACTGAAACCCTAACCCTAAGACACAAAAATAAAAAGTCTGCAACCAAATGCAGAAGAAGAAGACCAGAAAAAACACTCAGATATAGAGACTACTAATAGCAAACCACCTGGACCAATCATTATGACAAGTGTCAGGCTTTCCGATACCCTTTACCAGTCTTCTCAGCAAGCAAACTGTGCAAAACAAATGCTGGGCCAAAACCATTTCGCTGAGCCAAACTAGCATGTTTTGACTTTTCTTCATCCAAAGTTTTTTTGTACCAGGTCACATTCTGAGCACTGCTCCAGCCCAAAAAGTGGGTTGGTATCAATGGGTAGGAAAATTGGTTTTCCATTGGCTTCTAGTTCATTATCTAATTAACCATGGTGGTTAGGTCAACTGGGTTTTTTTTTTGTTTTCTTAGGTACTCACTCAAGACTCTTGCAAGTAGGTTGTTAGTAGGTAGGTAGTAAAAACAGCTCTTACCTATGTATCAACCTGGCATCTACTTACCTAGTAGTTACCTATTTTGTGAGGTAATTCTCAAGATGTAGGACCTACTTTTTACAGGACCAGTAACCAAGGTGAAACCAGATGTTAACTTAAGCTGAGGTTCATCCAAAATTGAGTTACAACCATTGTTGTGCAAATATATTGTTTTTGATATATCCAAGGATAAGGATATATTTTTAAATTTTTATTTATTTATTGGGAGGGTAAGGATATATTAACATTTTTTTTCATTATGATTTTTGGCAGATGGGTAGGGTATGGATATCTTTTATTATATATTCATGGTTGGGATAAAAAAATGGGTATGCATCTTTTAATTTAGTTAATTAAAACTAAAAGAAATTGTCCATGCTAAAATAGATTTCAAAGGCCCAAATTCAATGGGATGTAATGCATAAATCCTTATGTCAAAATGTAAAGATCAATTAAAAGAATGAACTTAATTGTCTAATTCTAAACGTACACACAAAATGAGAATACTATGAGGCCTTTATGAATAAAATATACTTTTTATATTCAAGATATAATCACCATGTTCATAATATGTTGACTCCACATCTTCCACTTTGAAATTTCAACAACACAATGCACCCTTCCCTTCTTGCATACATATTTTCAAAATGCTCAACTAGTCACCTTCAATCCTTATATGGATACATATAATTCCTAAGGAACTCAATTCAAGAAACACCATTTGGATTTCAATCCCAACAACTTTTTAAGATCTTGTCTTGACATATTACTGATGATTTAACCTATTATTGTTTCCACTTGGTACAATAAACAATGAATTGTTATAATAATCATGCATTTTGCACATCCCATGCATAAAACTTATCATAAAAGTACAAAAATTACACTTACCTTTTCCATCCACCTATTAAATAATGTGAAGTTAATTGTTATTGCATAGAAGAGCATGGCTTGTATATGTATATTGTTTAAGCCACGACAAGATAACAACCAACAAAGAACATCAAAATGTACATCAATACAAATATGATTTAATTGACATCAAAATTTTAATAAGATTTATGTTATGTTACTTCCATTATATGGGATATCATCATTATAAAGGACCTAAAAAAAACTCCTACCATAGATTATGTTTCTAACTTGCAAGTTGGATAACAAAAAAAATTCCTTTCAAATAATGTGGTTTGATCACATATTAAAAGGCCATGTGGCCAATAAACATGACACATAAGTACATTTTTGTTTCCATGTTACATAGAATTATTCAAAAAATAAATAAATGATGAGAGGTTTTCCCTCATTGGCACTAGATGGAATAAAAACAATGTAGAACAAAGGGACAAAAGTCATGTGTGTCACAAGGGGAAAAAAAATATGCATATAAAATCCAAATGTTAGATGACATGTAGTTGATTTGACAAAAATGGTGGAAAGAACTATGGGTCCACAAAAAGGCCAAAAAAAGTCATAGAAAACAACAAGATGGACATCAATAAAAATATGATTCAATTAACATATGAACTATGATAAGATTGATGTTATGTTACCTCCTTTGTATGGGATTTCATTCCTACTATAGTTTTTGTTTATAACTTGTAGGGACATCCAAAAAAAATCCTTTCAAATAATGTAGTATCACATAGAAGCCCATGTAGGTAATAAACAAAACACAAAAATATATATTCTTCTTTTCATGCTACATAAAATCATTAATAAATAAATAAAAAGATTTTTTTCCCCCATTGGCTTTAGATGGAAGAAATTAGATGTGAAACAAAAGGACAAAAGTAATGTGGGCCCCACAAAGGAAAGAAAAACATGTAGTTGATTTGATAAAAATTGTGAAAAAAATTGTGGGTTCACAAAGAGGCCAAAAAAGCAATAAAGGAAAATAATTTTTGCATTGTACCATATTTACTCCATTGGTCAATAGGAGCAATGTGTCCACAAAAGGTCAAAAAAACAAAAACAAAAAAGCTTGTTCTTTTCTTGCACAAACTTTTTTTTGAGGTGGATGAAACTTTTTAAATCCATTACATAGTTCTCCTTTTTTGGGTTCTAGTAAACACAATGCACAAAAAATAGCCCCAACAACATAATAAATTCAATAAACAAATTATTTAATTTAAAAAAAAACACATTAAAAGAACACAATAAACCTTTCAACAATAAAAGGTGATTGTTTGGTGTTGTTGAAACCTAATAGCTCCAAATACATAAGTTTAACCTTTAGCATGAGATGATTATTTAAATGTTTTTCTAGCCTTTTTCTTGGTCTTGGACAATGATGGAAGATTTTTTTGGCCTCTTGCCATGGACAAATGCATTGTCAAGTGAAGTCATTTGTTAATCTATGTAAGTTTCAAAACAACATTAATAGCGAAAATTGGGGAAAAAATGCCATTGTGAGACAATAGTGATACAATCAATAACACATAAGAGTAGTAGTCCATATGGTGGCGTAGTTAGGGTTTAAAATTTTAATTTTTTTCACCCAAATGTTTTTCACCTAGATGCTAAAATAAATTTGCTTTTGGGTAAAGGTATTTAAAATATATATCAAAAGTTCTAAATAGGTTATACATTTTTCAGATTTTACATATCCTAGGATATGCACCTTGTGAAGATAAATTTACTTTCAAAACCTAAGTTAAGATATACAATATACCCTATCCATACCTAGTAGGTATATTTGGGTAAAAGTTATACCCGCACAACATTAGTTATAACGGGCATCCAATGGATGGTGCAAGGGTGGGTGGTGGTTCATTCTAGCCCATAATTTTACCATGGGTGAACTAATATTTATATTACTACCAAGGTTACAACTTACAACCCCAAAATTATCCTATATAGTAAACGAACGATGGTCCCGACCAAATGAAGCTTCCTTTAAAGCCGTGCGTTTGGTCGGCTTCCCCTGAATCCGTCCCGTCATCCATCCAGCCGGACTCATTGGTTCTGGGTATTTGAAAATTTTCAGAATCAAAAGAATCATTGGGTTAGGGTATTTCATAAAAAATAACAAAATTACAGAATCATTAAATAGTCGGAGTGGGAAATGCGAAAGACCGGCCGGGGGGAATCGACGGGTTAAAGAACCGGAGTGGGAAATGTGAAGGATTGGTCGGGGGGATCGACGGGTTAAAGAACCGGAGTGGGAAATGCCAAGGACCGGCCGGGGGGCATCGACGGGTTAAATAATCGGAGTGGGAAATGCCAAGGACCGGCCGGGGGGGATCGACGGGTT
>Ga0116227_10004206_pt1 | contig 31364 bp, 26 predicted proteins | sample S1TSphgellanicum_FD_89693 | JGI IMG/M metagenome (GOLD analysis project Ga0116227, IMG submission 89693) | Host-associated microbial communities from peat moss isolated from Minnesota, USA - S1T2_Fb - Sphagnum magellanicum MG | ecosystem: Host-associated > Plants > Peat moss > Unclassified... | reverse complement strand
TTTTTTTTTCTTTTTTTTTTCTTTTTTTCCTTATCCTCTCTTTTAATCTTTTTCTAATTTTTTTAATAATTCTTACTATTTAAATAGTTTTAAGAGTTTTTTTCTTGGCCAAATTTTTTTTATTTTATTTCTGTTTTTGCCAGTTCGTGCATTCACCGCACAACGGGTAGGGTGGTTGGGGGGGGCGCCCTTTGGGGGGGGGGAGGGGGGGTGGGGGGGGGGGGGGGGGATATTCGGAAAAATCCAAATATCACTCGGTATCACTTTTGATATTCATTGGATACCACAAACTATGATATCCAAGGTGATATCCTTATCATCAGGTCTCATATCTTTGAGATTTAGCCATGCAATATCCGGATTGAATATCAGATATCACATAAATGATATTTGGCCAGGATATCAACTCTTTAAGCTATTTAAATAGCAAGTATTTTTTAAAAATTTAGAATTTGATTAGAAGTGAGGTTAGGGAAAAAAAGAAAAAAAAAAGAAAAAAAAAGTTTGAAGGTTTGAGACCTAGCGCCATTCAAACATGGCCACTTCAAACCCTATGAATAATATTGCTACTTTATAGAGGGGCTCAAGTTCACACTTGGGCCTCATCTTTTTTTCAAATTTTTTTTGTTGTGATTTTGTATATTTTCTTTTTTTCAAGTTGCTTTTTGATTTCATGCCATTGCTTCTTGCTTTTGTGTTGTTCTTGGGTGCCTTTGCATTATTATTGGTTGTCTTCTCATTGTTATTTTTTGCCAAGTTGCATTGTCGGTTCTTGCTTACATGTTGCTTTCGAGTTATTGTTGTTTGCTTTTTGTGTGGTTGTTTTTTGCCTTCATGTTGCTATTAATTGCAATTGTCCTACTATTAGCTGCCTTTGTGTTGTTATTTTTTGTCTTCAGGTTGTTTCTTGCTGGGTTGTTTCTTGCCTTCAAGTAGTGAAAACCACCTTGAATATTTTATGGATACTACAATTGAAAAAAATTGGAAATTAGTTTAAGATTAAAATTAATTTTTTAAAACATTTCTACAACCAAAAATCAACACATATAAAAAATGATATCCACGCAACAATGTTTAGAACCACTAGTTCTAGTTTTGATTAAGATGATTTTTGAAATGGAATCATGTCTGATTTTGAGAACTAAAATTGGAATTGGATTAATTTTTTTAAAGAATTAGACCTAGACTCTACTTTTTAATTTCTTTGTTTGTGAATTTGGAATTTAAATTTAAAAACATGTGATTGAAATTAGGGTTAGCTAGAACTTAACATTAATCAATTGCTAGTTTTGGTTTGGGTTTGTAAGAACTGACCTAGAATTGGATCAGAACTAGAACAAGAATTGTTTTTGTTGAAGAATTGAATTAGGTTCCAAATCCCAAATCTGGATTCCAAATTCCACTTTTGTGTTGCATCCAAATGAGAACTGAAATTGAGACAATTCTAATTTATTTTTTAGAATCAAAATTGGAGGTTCATAAAAAATATGACTTTTCTAACATTGGTAATAATTAATGTTGAAACCAGGGTTTTAAGGTTACATTCATCTATCGGTTTGTTGGAACCATTTTTGTTAAAATTGGCACAAGAACAAATTGTGGAACTAGTCTTTTGCTAAATCTAAACCTAAAACCAACATCGTGAAAAAACACTTTTGAAATGAAAGGTAGGTTCTTTAAGTAGGCAAGTTGATTTTTAAAATAAAAGTTGACAAAATCAAGGTTTAACTTCAAAATTAAATATTGGTTTTTGTTACTAGTTGAATTTCATATATATATAAACCTTGGTTTTAATTTTGGTATAAAACTCCATACTTATGGGTGTATTCCCAATTTTAAGAGCTAAAGGCACAAAGATAAAAGTCCTTTCCCAAAGATGGCATGTGACATGTGACATTCATGTGTTGATTAATTAATCCATTTTTTTAATGTTTTTGTGTTTTTTTCAACAATGTTATAAGTTTAAATATTTTTTTATTATGCCTTCGTAATACATAATGTATATTATGCATCCATGTTACTTATCACATGAAAATAAATACCTTTTGTTCAAAGAAAAACTTCTAATGTTGTTCAAGGCTAAAAGCATGTTTGAACCAAAAGTATTCAAATGTGTTGTAAAAATGAATATCACAAATGTCAGTTCCTTTTGCCTTTTTTATTATCAATATTAGGATCTTGTACAATTTTGAGAAGGAATGGTGCACGTTTGAAAAAATAGGGACTATTCCATTCCCAAGGTTTTTTTGAAACTTTACAAATAATGGTTGACAATTTAAATTATGGTGTTCCCTTGTGATTTTTTCAAGATATAGGATTGTAATTTTAAGAAATGTGGCTATTAAGATTGTGATTGTACTCCTATACATTACTTAACATACTTGGGAATGTGTAATGTGTACATGGAACCAAACCTTGATTTGAAACTAGGTTAGCGGTTCTTAGATTTGGAACATGGTTCAAATATGCAACAATTTTGAATTTGAATGGGGTCAATTGCATTCACAATTTCCCCCCACCCCACACCACCCCCAAACTTATTGTTGTATATTTGAATTGTTTCTCACACAAACAATATAAATAAAAACCCTTAGCGAAAAAAAAATTCATAAAACATTATGAAATTTCAAATATAAATGAATTTTTAAAAAGAAAATGAAGAATTGGACCTTGGATAAAATTGGTTTAGGGGTCAATTCTAGTTGAAGGGTAATTTACAGTTATGGGTCTAATTTTAAGGTCAATCTTGCTATTGATTCTTTTTAAAAATTCAAGATTTTGAATTGGTGGTTTGGGTATTTGAGAACTAGAACCAAAACCATTAGTTCTCACATGCCTTAGTAGAAAAGATGATAACATTGTTCAGAATGCAAGAACCAAAATGGTTAGATGTGGGATTCGAATACCACAAAACAATGCTTCCAATCCATTTGTCCTCCATCTTCCATGGTGTGGTGGTTGTTTTCATTCACTTTGACAATCAAAGCAAACATAAGATTGTAACAATTAATGAAATGGAATTCAATTTTCAATGCAAAATATACATTATTGCCATTAGTGCCCAATAGACAATCATTTTCAATTTTATTTATTGAATTCAAGTTATGAAAATTGCTTTAATGACAAATGGCATAACTTTTCCTTTAACTACAAGATTATTGCATAATTGGTTGAGGCCATCTTCTATAAGTGAAACAACTACACTTGAAATCTTCTTCTTCTCATATGGTTTTCATTTAAGTTTTTTGTAGCATCTTTTTTTGAAGTGATTTTCATATCGGGAAGAAGAAAGATGGTCCTCCCTTGGTAACTTGGGTCAAAATTTTATGAAGAAATTTTGGTTGGGGAACATTAATTAGTTGTGTTGCCTAAGAAACAAGGTAATGCCACCAAAGGAAGAAGACATTGTTTCTTAGGGATTGTGATATCATTACCTTCCTTATGCAACACTAGTTAAATTTTCCTAAGCGACAAAACAAGTGCTCCCTAACCAAACCATTGGTAATTAAACCAATGTTGCATGGGAAGACAATGTTGGTTGGTTGAAGGTTAACCAATTGTCTTCCTTGGGGCAACTTGTTTCAACCTTTTTCAAGGGAATTCTAGGTGGGGAACATTTGTTGGGAAAGTGAAAGTGGTAATGTTACCTTCCCCAAGCAACTTTGGTGTTTTTTTTCTAAACAACTACTGGTCCCCAATTGGGCCATGTGTTACTCATGTTAAGTTGCCTTGATTATGGAGGATTGTGTTGTTGAGGTTAGGATTTGAGATTCTCTTCCTTATGAAAATTGGATATTATTTGAATTACTTCTTATTTTCATAGTTCAATTAATTTGCATGAAATGTTTTAGAATTTTTGAAAGGTTGCACAATGATTAAAAATTTGGGAACTTGGTTTCAAACATTGCAAATTAAATGAAAAGTTGCATGATGGGGACTTATAGGCAAAAAACATTGCTCAATTGGTGAAAATCTAAAGAAGTTTTTTTAATGGATGAAAATTAGTTGGGAAAAAGGTTGCATAATGGATGAAAATGATTATTAAAAGTGAAATTTAGTTATTGTGACCTTATTATAGTTATTGTAACAATAGGTAGGTAGGGACTTACTTGGGTAAGGTGAAATGGACTTTCCATGCCTACCTCTTAATTAATATGGGAAATTATACTATGGTAAATAAGGGGGATAAGGGTAGGAGCACTACATTAAGATTTAGCTAAAGGTAGCCACCACTTATTGTTGTAAAGGGGAATGCTATTTAAGGTAAGGGGAAATTTGGAGAGGAAAATGCAAAAATATTTGAAATCACTTCAAGCCTTTTTAAATTGAAATAAAAAAATTACCACCTTCCAAGTACATGCCTTATTGCAATATGATTTTCTTGTATTCATACATGTATTTTATTATCATTGACATTAATGGTTTTTTTTTTTCCATTGTTTGTCTCCTCAAGTTTTTTTTTTCTTTACTTTTTATGTATTACAACTATAATAATCAATTTAATGGGTGTAGATCTATAGTTAAATTTCTAGCCCTTGTTGGACCTAGAGTAAATACTTTATTTGTCTTTCCTAGTAGAGCTACAATTTTGAGTTTATTCTACTAGATCTTGAGAAAAAAGACTTTTCCAAATTACACTTATGGTTGAAAATTTGAAAAAGTGAAGTTGTATCATGTATGAAAAGTTGAAATGAGATGGCACATTTGTTCATTGTGCAATGTTCAAAAACTTGAAAGGCAAATTTGTTGTAACTTCCTTAAACATTGTCTTTGTGAAATGTAACCAAAGTCATAAGGAAAGCAAAATCACAATTCTCTTTTCCTTCTATATAGTTTTTTTTTTCATGTGCAATTTGATTAGGAAAGTCATCCATCCAACAAAGTCATTAGAGGAAAAAGATGACTATTGGAAAAAATATTTGAACCTAAAATCTTGAACTCAAATAACTTATTTTTAAACACTACATCATGTCTCTTTATTTAAAACATGTGATATATCATTGATATTTAGAATTTTTATCATAATTCAAGTATAATAATAAAAATTGAAAAAATAATTTTGATTTGGGCACTTGTCCTATAAAAGCATTGAGATTGTGCTACATTTGATTTGTTATTCCCAATTAGTGTTTGCCCTGAGGCACATGAAAGTTGAGACTATTTTTAGTAACCAATAGCCTTGAATTGATTACTAGACATAATTAACATCCTTTGTACATCTATAAATCCTTCAAAAAGTGGATGCCTATTGGTTCTCATCCATACACAAAATGGATATGGAAATTTTTTCATCCACACACAAAATAAGTTACAAACATTTTAATATATGATATCATTAGAACATGAATTCCAATCAAGAAGAAATCATATGTCAACAAGTTAGTTCTTAAAATTGGAACTATGTATTGAATAGGTGGTAGTAAAATATTTTAGATTTTAGGATCTATAATTAGAATTTAAGTGTCCAAAAGCCTCATGCCCTCAATTGAACCTTGTTTGGAGTAAAGTACGAAGCTACTAACATTTGGATGAGCTTTCTTGTAGCTCTAACGAAGGCCTTACATTTTGTAAAGTGGGCCTTATGTCTACAACATATCTCCAATTAAAAACAAGATGTTAAGATTGTCATTGAAATTGCCCTAAAAATACACTGCATCAAAAAAAATCATAATTGAATATATGAAGACAGGTAAAAATAGGTTCTCCAACAACCCCTATAAATATGAAAAATTGGACAATTTAAATTCCAAGATAATGTAAATGCCATCATCTAGGCCCATCATTATAGCTAGTTGATCAAAATAATCATTTTGTTCATTGGGGCTTTTGGAGACCTCTATATCCTTATTTAAATTTATAGGTCCAAAACAATTATCATGCAATTGTACTGCTTGGGCCAATTTGACAATCCATTGTCAAATATTTCATTATCAAAAATTCAATTTGACATTCATTTTGAAATTAATTTTATATTCAAGAAAGGTTGAGGTATTAATTATAAATTGACATAGGTTGAATATTAATTAGAAACAAACTAATGCCAATTGAGCTTTCATGAAGTTAAGGGGGTTAACTAGTGTGTTTTTAAACACTAAGAAAGAATCATTTTTATTTTCTATAATCAATATGTTAACTTTTTTGTGTGCACATACTAGAAAATCACTTGATTTCTTTCCAAAAGTACTTAATAAACAAAACACATTGAATGAGGAAAAAATAACACAAGTAAAAAATATTGAATTTCTTTTCTTGGGGAACTTTTGACATAATTACTACTTATTCATCTTTAAAATCACAAAAAATTAATTAATGTCAAACTAGCCCAAATACTATGGTATTAATTGATATTTGAGCTAGTTTGGCATTAATAAATCTGAAGTTAGTCTTCATTTAAGGACCAAGACCACAGTTATGAAAATTGAAAGAACTTTCTTGTGGGAATTAATTTGTTACCTAAATAGGTCTTTGATATGAAACAAAATTTTAAAAAATTGAATCTTATCAATTAAAGAAAATTTAGATAACCTATTGGGCATATTCATTGTTAGGGTACCCAAAAGGATGGTCTAACGTAAAAGGACTACAAAGGATTATTTTGGATTTTTATTACATTTATTATTTCATGATTATAGTGGATTAGTGTATGACTATAACTAGAATGATGTCATATTAATTTAGTAGAAAATAAAATCTAAATTGGACATAATAATTTGAGTCCTTGTCTTAACTATAATTTTCATCTTAAAATAATAATAAAATATTAAACAATGCAATTGACTTAAATTTTCTGTCATGGATAAGTAATGCATACATCTATATAATTTGGCAATGTTCATATAATGCATTTGATTAAATATACGACATAAGAGTTTTAAAGGTCATTGAATCCATTTTGAAAAGGCTGCCAAGAAAATGATTCCTTCTTTTAGCCATTCGATATTCATTAGGTTTAGAGTTTGTGGCCAAAATTGACCTGCCATCAAAAAAGTTATAAAATGCTCGGAAGGATAAAGATCCTATGTTGTTTTTCCTATTATTCCAAAAGAAATACAATTGAGAATATTAAAACAATAGAAAGATGAATTTGTTTTGGTTAAATGAAATCAATAAGGCCCAAGGGAGGTTATAAATAAAATAGTGACATTCATTACAAATATCAAGATTTAATGTTGTTGAAAATTTATGGGGTTTAATTCAATCATCACAGTGCACATTAAGAGAAATCGCATTTGTCGAAACCACACTACCTTGAAATTAAAGCTCAAGAAACAACTCATATACAACTATTAATAAAATAATGAATATTAATAAATAAATTGACACATCAGAAAATTAGTTAGTTACATAATAATTGTAAGTGAGTTGAAAATGGGTTTTTTATGTGATAATTTATACACATTGTACATACATATGTAATTCCTTAGCATAAAATGATCGCCAAGTTTTGATGGTAGGTGCCTACTTTAGTACCTTTTTGAAGTCAAGGGCATCCTACCCCAGATTAAAAATGTGTGCATGTGAATGAAAGCAGGGTAATTGTTAGTAAAATCATTTTTACCTAGTAGTAAATAATGCAAGGAGCACTGAATTTTTTTAAAAACTTTGTTGTGTATCAAAATAACAATGTATTAATGCATCATATTTCATCATGCATTATGTTATCATGCATCATGGTATATCATCAACATAAATTCTACGATACATATATATTATGTAAGGAAGGGTGGGGTAATTTTCAAAATGACTACATGGATAATAAGTTTTATAAATAAACATTTAAATGATTGTTTCTATACCATAATTGTTAATGTATCAAAAATATCAATACATTAAAATTTCAAAATACATGGATAAGATATTATCACATTTCCAAGTTTATGGTTAAGGTTAAATAATTGTTAATTTAGTACCAAACCACCAATTCACTATTGACACATGGTGTGAACAATACATTGAATTATTACTAATATTTCACACTTGAGAAATAAATGGCTATGTATGAAAACTCGACATTTGATATACATTTAACACCACTTTTTAATCATAACTAATTATAATTTGTCACATTTTTTTATATGCCAAGGATTTATTGATATATTAAAGATTTGTTCAAACACTAAGGATTTTAATCAATCTAAACGTAGAAAGAACAAGAATTTTTTCAAAACAAATAAACAAAAGGTTGCCACATTTCCAAGTTTATAGGTAAGGTAAAACAATTGTTAATTTAGTGAAAAACCATTAATCTACTATCAACACATGATGTGAGCAATACATTGAATGTACTATTAATATATTTTCACATTCAAGAAATAAATCATACATATGAAAATTTTGACACCTAGTATATATTTACCATCATATTTCAATTATAGCAAATTATTATTAACCATACGTTATTGATACATTAATGATTTATTGATATACTAAATATTTTTTGATATACTAAGGTTTTTGCAACATGTTTAAATATATACAGAATGATTTTTTTTTCAAAATAGATGGACAAGAAGTTGCCACATTTCCAAGTTTATGGGTAAGTTAAAACAACAATTAATTTAGTAAACAATCATTAAAAGTTATTATCAATATGTGATGTGAGCAATACATTGAATGTATTACAAACATATTTTCACACTTTAGAAATAAACCTTACATATTAAAATTCGACATCTAGTATACATTTACCATCAATTTTTTGATTATAACTAACTATTATTAACCATATGTTATTGATACATTAAAGATTTATTGATATTTTAATTATCTATTGATACATTAAAGATCTTTTGGTACACTAAGGGTTTTTCAACCTGTTTAAACATGGAAAGAATGAGAAATTTTTCAAAATAAATAGACAAGAGGTTGCCACATTTTGAAATGTATGGGTAAAATAAAAAATGAATTAATTTAATAAAAATGCACCACTATGCTACTAACATGTGATGTGAACAATACATTGAGTGTATTATTAATATTTGACACTTGAAAAAGAAATCTTTGCATTTGGGGAGAAATTGACATGTGTTACACATTTCCAACCACTTTTCGACTTTAATTGATATTTGCATTTTTCAGTGTGTTATGAATATTTGTTGAACTTTCAATGAAAATTATTTTTAAAATTAAGATCTTGGGTCACATTTTGAATGAACACCAAGGTTTCAACACAAGCTTGTTACCTTGTTCATCCAAGGCTTAATTACAAATTTGGATAGCTTGATGGTGATTTAATCAAATCTTGTTGGAGAAAGATGCATGGCAATACAACATTCAAAGAAGTAAACATCAAGTAAGTTTTTTATATTATCATTGTATTAATGTACTAGTTGTGGATTTCAGTCCAACCTTTGTAAGTGACATCAATTGCCCTCCCATCATTTTTAATGGAAAGATTCATTGATTTAATATTTGACATCTTTGCAAAACTTGAAATAAATCAATACATTAAACATTGTGCAATAATGATACATTGTGTTACACTATATGTAACACAACCAAATATTATTTCCAAACAACAAGGTGATACATTGAAACAAAAAAGTTTGATAACAAAACATGGAGATAAAATCATAGACTCAATTAAAAAGATAAAAATATGGAGGAACAAATACTACTAGGTGATAAATTGGTCATGTGGGATAACTTTTGCAAATTGGTGGAAAGAATAAATGTAAGTGCCATTGACCTAATAGCTACTAGCAACATGAAAATAACCATGATAAGAATTGAGAAAGTGTGGACAAGTATGTTGTAGACATGTAAATAATATTATCCATATGGTAGTAGCCACTTACATATTGGGTCCTAGTTTCACCAAAATTAAGGACATAATGAGAAGTCATGATGAAAACATTACAAAGGAAAAAAAAGGGGGGACCAAACAATTTTTCAACTTGTCCCATGTGCCTTTGATAGGACCAGTTGTGATCAAGTGTTATCATTGGACACAAACAACACATTTTAGACTATTGGTTCACACTTTTGAACACATCTCAATTTCATTGACATGTTCAATGTCTTCAAGAAATTTATGTTGACAAGCACAAACTAGGGAAAATGAATTTACATTTTGGTCAAAACATGTTTCATGATAAATACATTAGAATTAAGACGTGTATGAAATAATGTAACATTCAAAGAAGAATGTTAGAGAAAATGATAAAAGTGAAATTGATTTTAATCTTGATATCATCATGCCAAATTGCAATCTTGACCAAGTAAAAGAATGAACATGAATGTGGATTAGAAAGAAGGATTCAATTCAAATTATAAGATATGAAACTTCCTTGCAAGATTAATTCACATTTTCCACAACTATAAATGACTAATCCAACAATTAGGATTAACATGTTCTAGCTTGTCAATACTAACAAACACAAACTACTTCATGAGTAGTTCCAAATGGTTGTGGTCCCTTGGCACAAAGGTTTATTTTTACAACTGCTACAATACAATACAATTCATTTCAAACTTCAATTGGTATAGAGGGAAATAATATGGCAACATCCCTAAAAAACTTCTATTATAATATAATATGCAAAATGCCAAGTATGTATCAACAAAATGCAATAAACACATATGTTAAGTATGTGTCAATCAAAATGCTACATACTTGCCATGCAATGCAATTTGTTACAATACTATGCCATATGATTACATATCAACAAAATGCCAAAAGCACATATGCCAAGTATGTATCAATCAAAATGCTCATACTTGCCATGCAATCTATAGCAATACTATGCCATATTATTACATATCAACAAATATTGCAAAATATTGTAGCAATACTATAATAGTATGCATATCAATAAAATGCCAAAAACACATATGCCAAGTATGTATCAATCAAAATGTTGCATACTTGTCATGCAATGCAATCTATAACAATATTATGCCATATTATTGCATATCAACAAAATATTGCAAAATATTATAGCAGTATTACATGTATGAACAATCTTATACAAGGCATGGTACAATAGATAGGAAAAAGTAGTTTGCTAAATAGCCAATGTAAAATTGATTTAGTTGGAAATGGATCAAGAATAGTCTACTTTACCATAAGTGCAATCTACATTTCTATCCCAAAATTATGAGAGGATATTAATATAGTCTACAAACCAAAAAAGAAATGATGAAAACAAATTTTAATAATATCAATGCACAAATTAGAAATACAAAGTGATCAAGCTTGAACCATGAACTACTGCAATTTATGACATCACTAAAAAATAAAACAAAATTTCAAAACTTAATTTCCAAAACTGAAATATTTGTACTTGAATTTTTCCCTTATTTTGAAGTCGCATACAAAACTATGACATCTCTTACAACCAGTTTAGTAGTTGATAGGACTATAGTAGTATCACCCAACTACCCAAACTCTGTAGAAACATTAAGACTAGGTCCACAACTACCTTGGATCATGCTACACTCTTGTTTAGTCTTAATTTGTAGGACATTGTCATAGTCTCCTTCTACATGCTACCTTAGCATTAAAAAAATGTTTCAATAACAATCACATTGTCCAAAGTAGAAGCACTATTCACTAAAAATGGTGAAGTGGGAGGGGGAGGGGGGTTTGAGTAGAAGGAAAAAAATGGTTTTTAGTCACAAGAAGGATTGAGAATAATAAGAAAAAAATAATAAAGGCCATGTGAACAAATGACTAGGGGGTTGAAAAGAAGAAGAAAAAAACAATAACGTCATGTAATTAAGAGATGGGGGGGGAGATCAACGAGAAGAAAAAAAAAGTAAAAGTCTTGTGACCAAAAGATAGGAGGGTTTAGAAGGAAAAGAAAAAACAATAAAGTTTTTTGTGACTAGAAAGGGTCTTTAATCACATGAGTAGGCACATGAGGGGTCAAGAAGAAAAAACCAAAGCCTCCTGGTGATGATGATCCTCTTTGTCGACTATTGCATTAACGAGGAAACAAAGAAAAAAACCTCTTGGTCATGATGATCCTCTTCCTCAACTATTGCATTAACAAAAAAAATAAAAAGACCACCTAGTCACGACAATCCTTTTTGCTGACCATTGCATTAGCGTTTTCCACTTATTGAAATCCCCTTTGTCAACTCCTCCTTGTGACCCCTAACTAGTAATGCCTTCTTTTGATGGACTCCCACAGTTGACCCTTTTTCATGACCCTTGACCAGGAGCTCTTTGTGGCTTTGGTTCTTCGATAGTCGCAACACCTTGAACATGCACAAATTTTGTTGTGACTAACAATTTCTTTCAACATACATCTTTTTATTATACACACTTTGCATAGTGTTTGACTAACCACACAAACAAAATTTAAGTCCTACACACAAAGTTCAAAGTTGTGAAAGAGGGGAAAGAAAAAGAGAGGGACAACACATGCACCTTTTCAACATTGTGAAAGAAAAAAAATACAAGTAGGGTCGATAGCATTGTAGAGTGTGCTTCCTTCTAGGCTCAACCAAATTTGAGGTAAAAAGAAACAACAAAACAAAAAATAAGTTGAGAGGCAAAGATGCCCCATTGCCCTAAACCTTAATTGGGATTTTTTTTCCCTCATTTTTTATAGTAAAATTAGCTTCATTTACATTAACAAAGAAAAATATACATGGTTAAAACCCTTTTTTTTGTCATTAAATGAATTTTTTCCTTAAAAAATTTATATTGATGTCAACATTTTAAATAAATTTGATTACATATAACCAAAATATAGAATTAAAAAAAATTAATTATTTTCATGTTTAGCTTATATCCAAATCTAAATAAATTTTCCTATGTATCATTATGTATCATTCTCATTTTGGTTACAACACAAATTTGAAAGAAAAATACATTGCATGATCATGGTCACATTAACACCTTCAACCTATGGCATGTCATGCATTAATATCATGTTGCAAAACGTAATGTCATGCCACCATGCATCAATATAATTTGTAGTCTTCAATTTGACAAAATTACCCAGGTGAATCATCAAAGTAAGAATCATATTTGCCCCTTCCCATTTCTTTTAGAAATTTTGAGTAGGGCAAGCCCTTATTCTAACATTTGCAATCAAAACTTAGCGATCATTTTATGTTTGGGTATGTAATAAACCATGTTTGACTTTTTCAACTTGAATTGCATTGTAATTGCATGTGGCAACTACTTTAGAATTATTACAAATGTGCCACTAAAGCAACAACTATATTGTAACTAATGTATAATGTACATACATGAGATCATACCACGTGTTCACATTTCCACCACCTATTGTGGGATACATTTGTAATTAGTTTTCAATTATGATTCCCATTGATACAATTAGTATATGATTAGTGCATCATTACTAAAGTAATATTATTCAAATATGTTATGATTATTATGTAATTGCTTATAATTTAATAAGGATACATATTCATATGTAATGTTTAATAAAAAATTATTGTTTCAATAATTTGAGTATTAAATATTAACTATGTTTAATACACTTACTTAATATGAACTTATTGATTATATTAAATAATTGACTATTAATATGAATAAATAAGTGTAATTCATATAATTAATTTTAAGTAACTAATTAATTAATTAATTAATTAATTAATAATTAATTAAATATTTGTCCAAGTTGGAAATATTTCATAATAACTTAGATCAATTATTTAGGATAATTATTAATTCATCAATAATTACCAAATCATTAATTATTTAAATTAATTAACTAAATAATTATTTTAAATGTGAAACTAAAAGCAATGTGTATATTATATTATTTCAATTCAATGTACATATGGATATGCCTATTTATAACTTCATGTTTTCTACCCAAATTCATATTTAATATTCAATATCTATTTGTGAATTACTTTTTTAAAAAACTTATTATTTATTGATTAATATGTAATTTTCCTAGTTATTATGAAATAATTAATTAAACTGATAAATAATTATTATGAATTATAAATAAAATTGATTGATATAATTAATTAATTAATTAAAATAATTAATAATTTTTTTCAAAAATTCAAATGATAAGTGAGTAATTATATAAATTTAGATAATTAATCATATTATATTTAATTATATGAAGTCAAATAATTGATTATTTCAAATAATTATATATTAAATAATTAATTCAATTAAAAAAATCATTAATTTAATTGTATAACTTACATAATAAGTCTAGGTCTTACTTTTCTACCTTCCTATGTAAGTAAACAGGTAGGTAAGTCTTAGGTAAATATGTAAATATGTAGGTCTTAAAACCTATCAACCTACCTCTATAATTATGTACAATCTAATTAGTTACAATATTATAGATATTTATTTTTATTTATTTTTTCAGAATATAATTAATATGTCATGTTGTAATTTTTAAAATTATGCCATGTGTCACAATCTCAAACCATCATCAAACAATCATAATGGATGATGGAGATCAATATTTTGAAAAAAAAAGAATTTTTATGTCTAAATTTTTTCTTAGTGCCATCTGTCAAATTTTAATAAATGGATGATAATTAATGATGTCAATATGACATCATATATAATGAGTTGTAACTTTGCAATTCATGTGACTTGTTCATTAGCATTCAAGGTGTATAAATATAATGAGTTGCAAATGTCCAATGTAATTGAATTGCATCACCAATTGTAAAACACCTTTTTTTCTCATAAAAATAACACATTAATATGGGAATTGTTCATGAAAGTTCCAACTAGAAGTGTATGTCACCATTTCAAGGATGAAAAACCAACTTTTGTTGGATTGGTTGGTAAATAATTCACCAAGTTATTAGCACAAGTAAATAACAAAATAAATTATATAAATATGTGGGTGGTATATTTTATATTTATAATTTTTTTTAATATTCTACTTTTAAGTTGATATTGATAATTTTGAATGAACTTGTACAATGATATTTTTAATGTATTTTAAAACATGGTTTCATTCCTTAATGAATTTTTTGATGGTCATCAAATTATTTTAAAATAACATATTTATGAAAAATTTAAAAATATGTCTTTATATAATACTATAATGTGACATCTTTGGGTAATAATAATAAAAATATTTTTTTATGTCAACATGTAAATCGTGATTGTGACAATATTTTACTTGAATGACAATCATATTTTACCAATTCATTTTGATTAAACTATGCACTTCTTATAAAGACTCTCCCCAAATACATGTCCTTGGGCTTGTGAAATCGTATTGAAGGAAAATATTTTGTCAATTCCCAAAAATGTAATATAATGTAACCCAAGGCATGTTTTTTAAATCCATGCATTAAAATTAGGGGTTGAAAAACTTTGTGGAACTCTGAGATGGGACTAAAAAAAGGGGGCTAATGAAAGTTTATAAACAAGTTCAATTGCACAAACCAAACAACAAGTTGGTTAGTACAAGTTAAAGCTAAGTGGTATTAGATTTTAATCATGGGCAACCCAAATTTACTTGATTCACATGGTTTGGTTTCTTGTGAAAAAACATTCGATTCTTCTTTATAGTATACTTTGTGATTTGCTGTAGGGTTACATTGAAATGTATAAAATTCTTGGAACTCCCTCTATTCTTGGAACTCCATAGTGGAAGTCCTAAAACCAAGTTTTGTTACTTTACAGCTTCATAACAAGCTTCATAATGAGCATGAACTTCAATTGAGGATCTTCAAAGGGAAAAGTTGTAGTTTTTTTAAAAAAAAATTCAACACCATATCAAATGTTCAATTTGATGGTCATTGACTCCTATTTGTAAAATTTTAAAAGTTGAAAATCAAAATGCCAATTTAATTTAAAACTAGTCATTCTTTTGATGATAACTTGAAATTTTCAAATGGAAAATGCAAGGTCATTTCCAATATTTACACTTCAAAACATATAAATGGTGCCCAATTTGGACAAGGTTTGCCATTTGCAATTTTGTCCCAAATATTCGAGACCTTTTAAGACTTTGGAATCAAGTCCCAAATGGATTCCCATTTTAAAGTTGAAAATGTTTGGGATTCACCTCCTTTCAATTTTTCCAAACATGTGGCAATGTGCTTGGGGCATTCTCTAGGCTAACTAGCCATGTTTTTTCATGCCCCAACCATGATTGTAAGCCCAAGATTAAAGTCACAACGCACTAAGCTTGGGGAAATTATTCTTTATATATTTTACAAAACATGTGAAATAAATAAATAGTTTTTGGTATGCTTTGGAATAATAAAATATCAAAAGAATATTTTATTGAAATTGAATATATTCAAGATGTATTCTAAACATTCCCTCTTAATCCAATTTTAAGCACCAACTTATATTTAAATAAATTTTTAATTCTATGTTTTTCAATAAGTTGCATCATTTTGTTTTTGCACATCATTTGAAAAAAATGAACCCCAAGTGAGCACCATTGGTTCATTTGACCATAAATGCACTTTAATATCATTTTTAATGCATTTCAAGCCTTTTAAATTTGGGAAGGGAAAAAACATTTGATACAATGTTTTTAAATATTTTATACTCATTAGATTTCTTTCAAATGATTTCACACATTTTCATAATATATTAAAAATATTGTCATCCTAACACATTACAAACATTGATGACAACAACCTAGTTTGAAACTTAGAATAGGAATTTAAAGCCAAGAGTTGATTCTTCTTGAAAGTAAAATGAAACTTTGCGATTTCATTAGAATATGAATTTGCTTATATACAAATATGGAGATGAGAAACTTTGAAAATGGGCAACATCTTCACAACGATGAATCTCCAGTGATTCAAGAGCGCTTCATAAATGAGTTTACCCCTACCCCCTCCTACCCACTTGCCGTCCGAACCACCTTCGTTGGTGCACATTTAAGTGTGGGCAATTGGGTTCAGGAGTTAGACGCCGGATGCATGCAGTGATTTGATCAAAAGCTCATCCAAATCAAAGAGGCAATGCTTGCATACAGCCAATTCCAAGGCAAAACATTTGAATTTTCATCACACGAAAATTGGAGTGGGTGGATACTGTTTGTGCCTCAGGCACGGATAAAAATGCCTCAGAAGGGGTATTCCCAAGATAAGCGTTCCTTGTCTGGACCAGTGTAAATTAATTTACACTTACAGACAGTGTAATCTAATTTGGCAGTTTATAAAGTTTGTTTAGAAAAGTGTAAGTGCAAGTGTATGAAAATGACATATAAATGTAACTGTTAAACAATGTAAATGAATTTTAGGTGGTGTAAAGCAATGCAAGTGTAAGTGTAAAAACTTACATTGTTTTACACTTTTTTTTTACAGCTACTGTTTCTTTTCTTTTTTTTGCATTGTTTTATAATGTCATTTTTTTCACTGTTTTTTATTTTTTGTATTTAGAATTTTAAAAACTATTCTGTATTTAGACTTTAGTTTATATTAAAATTTGTGTTGCTTTATGTTCTTTAAATGTAAAATAAGAACGTAAGTAGAAAATGTGAGAGTCGTCAGCAAATCAAGCTCCTAAGCTTGCAACGAGCAACAGCTATGGTGGACAGCGGACTACACATAACCTCAAAAGCAAGCTCCTAAGCTTGCAACGAGCAACAGCTATGGTGCACAGCGCACTACACATAACCTCAAAAAACTTGCAAAACCCTAAATCTAGGCTTATCCCTTTTTATACTTACACGACTAGTTTTTTTGTACACAGTCATCATGTAAGTGTTTTGAACCTCATTTACACTTACACACAATTAAATGTAAATGTACCACTAACCTTTTACACGATGTGTAAGTATAAATAGATTTATACTTACACGGCTTTACACGATTTTACACACCCATTTACACTTCCACGCACAACACTGATCTCGACCGTGGGTAATCGCTTATTTCAGAGAAACACCCTGCTCTGAGGGCATTACCCCACACCTGCTTACTCACTTGCAGGACCTACCGTCTAGAGAATATGTGACCAAGGTGAAACCCAGCGTGAACGCAGTTCAAGGGGTTGAATCTTCCACAGCGAAGTCATAACAGACGTCCAATGGATGGGGAGGGGGCGGGTGGCTGGCTGTTGCCAGAATTAATTAAGTGCACATGAGTTGAAATCTGAGGAATCCCTTATATTGTCAACTGGGGCATGTTCACTCTTGGGATGAGGCAGCAAAATGCCTAAACATGCCCAAAAATGAAAGAAAGCAACCGTGAGTTCGACAACAGTTAGTTGGGCGAATTAATCCCGACATCAAAGAAATTGGGCACGAAGATCCCTCCCCTCTACTCCGCGCCCTCTGTTTGCTCACTCGCAGGTGAACTTCTGACTAGATCCAAGAGAGGAGGCGACCCGGCGGCTGGAAATTGTGCGCGCCCTTAGAAGTTGCAGATACCCAATCTCTCGAATGCCGGATTAAAGCGCACGCCGTGATTCCTAGGTATCCCATAAGCTGCATATCGAAGCCATGCCGGATATGAGGCCCGGATCCTGGAAAAGCCTGACAAAAGTATCTAGACGAGGAATAATTTCTTTCTCCCGTATTGGAGCTTCGCTCGTATGTCCCTAGCTGTTCAGCCTGCAACTTCATCCCATGCAGATGTGTTCCACCCGACCAGCAGGGTTCCAAGTCTACCTAGCTAGCTGCAGTTGCTATCTAGAACGATGTATTAGCTAGTCAAATTTGGACTGGTATATTTTGAACATTCCAAACTGGTTTTTCTTTTGTCTCTTCATACTTGGCAGGTACTGATATTGGGTATTTAGAAAACTTTCATATTCCATTCCAGTCTCTTACTGGTATTAGGTCCAAGGCCGAGTTTTGCCTGGCACATATATACTAGATATAGACCAGTGTTGGCCGTTCTTTGAATATTTCAGAATCAAAGATCACCAGTTAATTCAGTTCTTTGAAAAAAAATCAAAATCAAAGAACCACAAGTTCAGGTTGTTTCAAAACCTCCAAGAATTGGTGGTTTCATGAAACAACTGGCAATTAAGTACCTCTGGTTCTTTGACTTTTAAAAAATTTGAGAATCGCACTTATTGCCAAAATTGATTATTTGAAAAATGTGAGAATCAATGGGTAAGTGGATATATACCTGAGTTGATAACTAGCAGGTATCTTTCCCTCATTCTAAAAACAACCCAACACTGACGTAGACAGGGTATTGGTACTAGAGTATAAGGTAGGTATATACTTGGTATTACCTCAGACCCCATACCACAGTGGTACTGGTATAAGATTGATGTTGCACTAAGTCATAGATTCGCTGCGAGCTCACAGTGATGTTAAGGCGATGGTTTTGATGCTTGTTTTGTTGGGTACTTGGGAAGATCACGTAAAATGTGATGCTGCAAGAGAAGATGGATGCAGGGTGGCCCGAGATCACAACGCGCGCTTTGGCGCCACGGAACTTCGGGCATTATAAGTTCTGTTGCATCTTCCTGTAATAATTTTTAGAGTAGCAGCTTCAAGTATGTTTAAGTAGAAGCTGCAGTGGTCGTGAACCATGTGAATTTTGTCATAACCGCATGTCGATCAGGGACCCTCGCAATATCACAAAGAAACTAAGGCGCTGTCCTAGTTAATTCTAGCTGAAGCTACAAACCTATGGCAAGTCATGCGTTAATCAGCTCATTTCGTACCAACAGCTTTTGTGACCATGAGGTGCTAAGGAATCGAGTACTTCCAACGGAGTTACAAGCGCCCGCTACATTTTCGTTCCGCAGAGATCAGCCTCGTCAGATCCAGTGCGCAGTTGGAGTACCAGCTAGCGGAGTCCCAAGAGCGAATATAACTACAATCCCTGCTGCGGGTGTGTTTTCCACCTTCATACGATCTACCTCCAGGCATTCTGAATTTTCCTTTTTGTTTTTTCCTATTTCACATTCTATGGAACATTCTATGCGACCATTAGTAGGTACAGGAACTGGTTGCAGTTCACGTTCCTGACTCGATCTTGATTTTCTCGTGATACTGTACTCAGCAGCAGGAAGCCCATCTGGCTTACATACGAAGAAAGAGGTGGTCAGCTTTCGGTCAGTACCAAAAATCGGTATTCCAGATCCCTGCGTCGAGAACAAATTACGCGAAGATGCCGAAGAAGCATTCTGGGATTACCAGTTTCTTTACAGGACACAAAGAAGCGAAGTGGAAGTACCCATCCCACTCACGGTCGTGGAGGGGGCTGTGCCAGACGACCTTGCCGGTGTGTACTACCTCTGTGGGCCCGGGATTTTGTCTGACGACCATGGATCTCAAGTGCATCCACTAGACGGCCATGGTTACCTTCGCAAGTTTGTATTCAATGGTGCTACTGACCCCGTCATGTACTCAGCAAGGTACTTATTAGCGCTCTTGAAACACAATCCTATCAGTGCGCATTAAGCTCCTAAGCTGACTGTTATAGTAGGACGAACCAAGGATTATCATGTTTTGCTGGTGAATTCATGTCCAAACAATGAGCTGCTGACTCCTGTCGACGCGCATATGTATGGGATGCAGGTATATCGACACAGAAGCTCGGCAACAGGAGTTTGACAAGGAGAATAAGACATGGAAATTCACATACCGAGGCCCATTCTCGCTGTTGCGAGGAGGCGACAGATTCGGCAACCTGAAAGTCATGAAGAATGTGGCCAACACTAGTGCGCTGCAGTGGGCAGGCAGGCTTATGTGTCTGTACGAGGGTGGAATACCCTACGAGGTGGATGCGGTCACCCTCAAGACCTTGGGGCTCTTCAGGTGAAAATCTGCTGCTGAGACTTGAGACCTTCTCAGGCCTTGCCTTCATAAGCTACTACTGAAGTTGAATGTGCATAACTGTTCGATTCAAAAAGATCCCCACCAATATTGGTCTTGATAAGATCTTTGAACTTACTATAGACTCAATATTTTTTGGCAGAATGCAGGATGCCAGAAACATAAGCGATATTGCATCAAGCTTAAAGCAATCCTGGAAAAGCATCAAAGAAAGGTGCAACAGGCTCATAAGTAACCCTCACGGCACATTAAGAAGTGCAGCAGTAGGAGTTGTGGGAAAGATGATACAACCCATCCTGAAAGGTCGATCTGTCACTAATCCCGTGCATGATCATGATGATCAACCAAAAGAGAGACAGTGGTAGTTCCAGATCAATATTTCAATATATTTCACACGGTCGTGCTTAAGTGTTAATTTTTGAACGTGCGCGAGCTCTGATGAATATGCGAATTGGCTGATGATGGCATGATGAGTACAGGCGTATTCGACATGCCCGAAGAAAGAATGCTGTCGCATGTCAAGTATGATACCAAGCGTCGACGCCTCGTGGTTATGACTTGTCGTCGAGAAGATATGGTGCTCCCCAAGAGCACATTCACTGTGTATGGTAAGTGAGAGAAATGAAGTCCCTCCAAAATCCAACCCAATTTTTAAAAGAGAAAACTAATATCTACAAACTAGGTTTTTCTTTTAGGGTTTTTGATTATGCTCTTTCGTTAGCAATCGACGAGGGATGGTTGTTTTGATTAGAGAGAGATTGGGAATTTTTAAGTGTTTTGAATAGATATTAAATGCATTGAAAACCCTTAATTTGGGCCGATCAACATGTACCTGGCAGAATTAAATACATCGATGGAAGTGGTGCAACGAAATGTGTTCACTCTCGACGAACAACTTATGATCCACGACTGGGGCCTTACTGACAATCATTACGTGTTGCTAGCAAATCGAGTCAAACTCAACTCTGCAGGTATGTATATATATGCGGCCTGTGTGGTGATCTTGCAGATCTGCAACTTTCATCTCCTCCTAGCTAGTGCTCTTATAACATGATCGAAATAATATGTGCACGGTAGTGTTGCTAAGTCATGAGGTTCTACAATCTGGATTGATCAGTGTCTTTGTTTTTTGGGAAATTTGGCATTGACGCGAGTTTTTTTAATGAATATTTTGTCACAATATTTCCCAGTTTTTTATCTTTAAAAATCGTCAAATAAGAAATATTTTATTTAATACATCGCCATATTTATTGCAAAATCGCTCTTGAGAGGCTTGCTAATGACGCTCCAACAGAAAATTGGGGAAAAAATAAAAAAAGGTTTCGTCTGTTGTGCTCGCAAGGCCATGTTATGTATATACGCAGTTATGTACGTATTCAGGATGAGGCTCGGAATATGGTGTCGAAACGGCGGTTCTCAGGGATCGTATAATAAGATTATATGGAGCTCAGCGCGGAATCAATCTTGTCAAGAAAGCATATTCGTAGCCCCTGAAACTAGAGCTGGCGGGGAATTTATTCCTGGTTTCTTTTTTTTCTTCAAAAAACACTGAGGGCTTTGTTTGTCGTTTACTGCAGGAGAGGTTGCAGGATCCCTTGCTGGGATGGCACCCATGATTAACTGCTTGAGTCTTGACGACACTTTGCCGCACACTCCTCTTTTCCTGCTTCCTCGGAAGCTGGTAGACCCCACTACTAGTAGCCCTGCCAGCAAGATCACGTCCCGGGACTGGAGGATACCACTTAAAGTACCTGATCGGATGTGGTTCGTCCATACCGCCAATGCATTCGAGGAAGTTGATGCCGATGTTAACCTTCGCGTGGTCCTGGACGGAACTGTCTGCTCTTACGAGTGGTTCTCCCTCTTGCATATGTTTGGTAAGACTAACTAATTATAATGGCTATTAGCTGCAACCTTCGACAAAGTTCATTAGATTAACTTCACGCTGCACTAGACTAAACTCACAGCTCTTAAAATCTTGAGATCCATTAATTCTTTCATTACCTACTAGTTAGTGTTCTGATCACGGTCAAATTTGTTACCGAGATGGTGTCTTATAATTCGTGTGCTGTGGTGGTGGTCTCCACTGCAACGATATTATGATCAGGGTATGAATGGCAAAAGAAATGGCTGGACCCAACATACATGAACACAGTTTCCAATAATTCAGCTTCGTCGCCAGCAGCTCCTGGTCTGGACGCAGAGAATCCAGTCCAACTTGTTAGAATCTCCACGCTGTTATCACCGGAGGGAAAAGAGATCCGCACGGAGTGTGAAGAATTCGAGAACAATACATGCGCCTGCGACTTCCCAGCCTTGAATCCTTTGGTAGCTGGCTCTAGGCAGGAGCACACGTACTTAGCAGCAGCCTCGGGTCGCAGACAAGCGTTCCCTTACTTCCCTTTTGATACACTGGTGAAGCTCAGTGGCCACGATGCAGCTGAAGCCAAAGTCAGCTCATGGTTCGCTGGAAAGAGATCCTTTGTAGGAGAGCCTGTATTTATTCCCAGGTCCAATGCAGCAGCAAAATCACCAGATAGCCTCGATTTCCAGGAAGATGACGGCTACTTGGTCACAATTCAAGTGAGTACATACCCAAATTATTAAACATTTCATAAAATGCTCGACCCAAGTTCCTAATTGTCTAGGTAATAAATTCAAAGCTATAGATTTTCAGCACTTAGTAGACGTCGGGAAGAAGATACTGCAGGTCCCAGGAGAAGCTCAATACTTATTGCTTGATTTCAAAACGTAATATTTGAACAAGATCTAAGTTCAATCTTAAAATTTGAGGCAGGAATGGACATATTCATTTATGATTAGAATGTATTTGCATGCGTAATTTGGCTAGTTGTGAACTGGAAAGTAGTCTGATCTGATGAGAATAAGACAGAAGCGTCGGTCGGGAAGCAAGTTGAAAGGGGTTGGGGGTTGTTGAGTGATGGGGTGATTGCAGTACGCTGCGGCGGAGGAAGTGTGCTATCTCGTGATTCTGGATGCGCAACGAATTGGAAAGCAAGATGCGCTTGTTGCCCGATTGCGCATACCTGCTAAATACGCGTTTCCTTACGGCTTCCATGGGGTTTGGACAGATCTCGATGAATCTGTGCAATCAGCTGCATCAAGGAACACGAATTAACACAGTTCCACTGCCGCACAACACTGATTTCTCACCCTTGTAACCACACTGAACGGGAAACAAGTTTCATCAAACTGGAAACAATTCACGCAATAAGTAAGCGCCGATCTGATCATCGTTGTAACTACTAAGTGTAATCCCCATGTGTACGTGAATACAATTTCTGGTTGTATGTAGAATAGAAACTACAGGAGGTTTCCCAGACAAATTTATTAGCAAATATTTGGTCCTGGACTAAAATGGGTCGTGCTAGAACTTGGACCCATCATGCAAGGCAAAATAACTCTAACATCCAACAATTTATAATTTGAAATTTGATAATGACCTAGTTCGTTCTGACAACCTGGCGTGCAAATTGTATAACCGTAGTTATTCTTAACAAAATCTTGGGAGTTCTAGTAATTGATTAGAAATTGATGTACTTTTAGGGCAAGATGTGAAAGCCCCTTAATTTCCTTCATGTTGAAACTCATCAATTATTGATGATTGTGCAATAACAAAGAATTTGCATCATGTGTGCTTAATGAAATTTAAATTCACATGGGGTGAAAGCATGATAAAGTAAACACCAAAAAAATAAAATGTTGAAATGTAATATGTGGGTTTTTGATTAATATGCATCAAAAGTGAATTCATTAATAACATAACACTTGTAGGGAAAAAAAATGTACATTATGAATCATTTTGTAGTTTTGTAATTACATTTTCTAAATGATTTAGTGGGGTATTTTCTAAATATTATGTTTTATGTCAGCTCTTGTGGATTTTTAAAAGTAAAAGTTCAAAAATACTTGTATCCAATTCTTTGAAAAGTGAGAAATAATACACTATAATGTGACCAGCCTGTTTGGTTTGATTCTCATGACAAATTTTTATTTGTTGTCATTATTTCCTTTCCTTTGTGTGAACTGGTTGAGTTTAATTCAGTCAAACACTTTGTAATTTCTCATGGGACACATTGAATTTATATTTTGAGATTTGGGGTTTTTTCTTCCATGATTCTTTGGAATGTGCATGTATGCTTTCATATTATGAATTAAATCCATAAATTATGTTTTATGTCAAACCTAGAATTTGGTTATTTAGCTTATCATCCTCTAAGTTAACAATTAATCAAATACAAATCCATGAATTGAGATCATGGGTGAATATGAACACATAACATTAAATATAAATATAAAATTTACATTTGAAATTGATTCAAAATCATTATAAAAATTTAATTTTAAATCTTTAACCCTAAGTTTTAACTATACTATAATGTTGAATTACATTCTGTACAAATAATTAATCAATCAAAAATAATTTTTATAACTTCAATATACAATATTTATGACATTTCAATAATATATTGTAGTAATATTTAGAATTTAATGTTAGCAAACAAATAATACCATGTTAATGGGTAGAAATTTCTAAATTAGTTAATACCATAGGCATCTTAATAATTATTAATGGTAGATTTATTGTCCCTTACCAAAGGGGTGAAACTAATGGGATTAAGTAGTTCATGTTAATGAGTGGTTGGGGGGTGAGTTACCTAATCATTTAAGAGATTTTTAGGAGAGGATTAGAATAAGGACCTTATTTTAATAGGGTCAATGTGGGCCTTGTGTGATTTGCGAAGAAAGGAGAATTAGAGGTGGAATGGGGGCATTTATTTGGGAGGGGGGAATCTTGTGTGGTAGGAAAAAGAAAGAATGGGGAACATTCTTAGAAAAGTGTGTTGTATTATTATGGAATGGAGAATCATGAATGTACATGGGATTGGTGTGTGATTTGTAATAAAAAAAAGATGATTGAAAGACTTAGTGTGTTTGTTGTATTTTTATTTTATTAGAAAGTGTGGAAGGTAAAGTAGTTGAGATTGCACAAGTAAATTTTTCCTTGAAATGATATTTTTGTATTTCTTCTAAAATAAAATGTACAAAGGCATACCATTTGGTACCTTCTAGAATAATGAATTATTGGTTACCATAAGAAAGTAATAACTAGTGTTTAGTGGTAGAAAGTAGAGGGAGAACACTAGTAGGTAGCTGCTTATAGACTAAAAGGTACTGCTGAAGGTAGTAGGCATTAGCTGTGAGGGAATGTAATGTGCTACAAATGGTAAAAAGCAAGGGGAAACCTACCGAAGTGTTGTAGGTCACATGCAAAGTTATTAAAAGACCTATAGGCATGGTGAAGATGGGACAATAGCTATAGAAGGTCTATAGACCCCAACATAGCAATATCTAAAAGCATTGGAAGTATCGCAAACCATTGGAGAATAACCTCTTTTGGATGTTGCTATTTTTCCATGTTGCCCCTCTTTATTTTCCTCCCCTACCACCTTGGGTTAACCTTACTACAAGATGGTAGGTATGTTCTTGGACAATAACCCCTACTTTCCTCCTTTTTTTTTATGATTCTTTACTTATTATATGAGTAGTTGTAGTAAAGTTAGTAAAAGGTTGTTTTGTTTTGTTGTGTAATAAGGTGTTGACCTTGTCCCCTTCGTCTTACCTCGTAAAAATCGATACATTTGATTGAAGGCTACAACTTCGCCCTTTTAACATACCTTAGGTTTTGGATTTGAATTTTATTTATGTTTCCATCTTTAATTACAACATGGAGATATATGTATAATTTTATTTATTTATTAAATTTCATTATAACATGGATGATTCTTAATTTGACACAATAACACATTTATTGAAATACTTAATGTTATGGCAAGAAGATAGAATGAAAGTAATACTTGCATTAGAAAATTAGGTATGTCATATTGTAAACCCATTTGTCATCATAGCTTTCTACAAGTGCTAAGAAAATAATATTCACATCTTCAACCCTAATCATATTTTACATCTACATTACCCTCAATTATAAATGCATTGCCTCATTATGAATAGGATTACATTTATCAAATCTAAAATTGAAACCCCCAATATAAGCCCATGTTACATTAATTACATCCATTAAAACAACTCATGATTCTAATGAAAAAAGGTAAGATAATACCCACATCAAGTGGTTAAATCCCCACTAAAAGTAATAAGGAATATACTCTAATCCCTTGTAATACCTACATGCAAGACCAATTAAATGCCACAAGAAACAAAATGAGTAAACATCGTCCGCATATTCAATTAGTGGTTATTATATAATTGACTTGCAATACCCACACTGTATAAGATGGTAGATTAGTTGTACATGATGCAAATATGCAATACCCACCTTTATGACATTTAAGTGAAATATTCTTGTTTGGGAATTTTAAATGATATGTGCAATATACCTTTAACAATGTAAGTTTAACTTTCAAACCCTATATGTTCATTAATACAAAGTCAATGCATTAACACAAATAATCTATTATTTGACACAATTATAATATCATGCACATTTTAGTGATGGAAAATTAATATGGGGGATAAATAGAAAGATTTTGGTGTTGTGTTTTAACTCATGAACCTTTTTCTTACAGATATTTCCATGTTCTAAAATTTAAAAAGTCTCATGCCAATCCTTCATCCAATGCACTGAATTGCTAACTCCATCATTGACACATTGAAAAACCATATCAAGATGCATGACCATTTGCCTTTCCAAGGCAAATATTTCGTACATCTATTGCAAAACATGCAACAATGATGTGGTATGGTCTATGAATTGAACCCCACCTTCTTTGACTTTAATGGTGATTTCTTGCATTATGTTACCCATTTGAACAAGTGTTTTTTCCATGGGGGCGAATGAACTTGAAAGTTAGTTATGATCCTTTTCTTTTTCGACATTGGGGGAGGTATCATTCGGTGTCATAAGTCGAAACATATCAACAACCCATTCTCATGCCTGTACATGGCCTCATACATGATGGCCAATTACGGGCATGCCCATGTGTGCTTTTAGGGTTAATGTACGGTCTTAGGCGATTGTGCATTATTAGGTACTTAAGGTCCCAGTTGGTTGGTAGTAGTATAAAAGGCTAAGCCCTTCCTTTCTCTCTTTAGTTTTTCTAGAATTCTTTTGTCAGGAGAATTTCCTCCATTATAAGCTAGGATTTCTAGATGTTCACGGTGGCCATTGCACGGCCACCATCTACATACATTTCATTTTCTTCTTTCTTTGCAATTCAATTCTAGAAAAACTCTACTCCCTATTGTTTCACGTTGAAAGCGACAAATTTCTTATGCTTTTGGAGTTCTTGAGTTGTTGCTACTGGTGTTGTTACTGCCAAAAGGAACGCAAGTTACTACTAGTGTTGCTGCTGGTGTTGTTGGAAGGAACTTGCATTATATTTCTGCTAACTAACAAAGTAGGTATCAAACTTCCTCCCCCCTTCTTTTTCTTTTTTTCGTTCTCTTTCTCTTCTCTTTCACGTTGAGATAGGAGGAGGTGGTCTTCAAGGATGGTCTTGAAGCTGTCAAGTAAAAAAAAAACAAAAACAAAAATTTTGGCGGCAACACCCGCCATTGCTACAAAGCAGTGTAGCACCGCCTACCATCGCAACAAAGCAATTGGGCTGCCACAACGCGAGCTATAGTGTCGCAAGCTTGCAACGTTGTTACGACGCAAGCTGTAGCGTTATTACGATGCAAGCTGTAACACCACCATCATTACAACACCACAAGGTCGTGCATTACAACAGCACTACAACATTGTGCGTTGCTATAGCATCACAACATTGCACATTGCAGCAGCACCACACGTTACGAGCTATAACACTACTAAATCAGCGCCCCAGCATCGCGCTATAGCACTGCCAAAGTAATGCCGTAGCACTGCACTATAACATTGCCACAACAGCAGCATTACACTACAACACTTCCACAACAACGTTGGAGTGTTGCAAGCTATTGCGCCATCGCGTTGCAATAATGCCATAGCAACATTGCAGTGTAGCCATCGCTACAACGCAGCGTTGTGAGCAGCAACAACACCGCATCAACATGCCGCAACGCCATCACTACGAGGAGCTACAACAGCAACGCTACAACAACAATGCCACATCACTATCATTGCAAGCTGCAACAATAGCAATGCCGCAGCAACAACGTTGCAGCGCCATCGTTGTGAGTTGTAGTAGTAACAACATCGCAGCCATCATTGTAGTGTTACGAGTGGTAACGCCACCATCGCAACAGCGGCAGTCGACCTTCATTCGTTCGACATTCGTTGAACTCTCATCAGACTTTCGTCCGACATCCGTCCGACTTTCATTGGACTTCCATCCAACTTTCGTCCTGCCATCCTGCATCCTGCCATCATGTGCCATGCGCCTTGACGTCCTGTGCCCTGTCGTCCTACATCCTACCATTCTGTCGTCATGTCTTTTCATCCCACATTTGTTTGACTTCCGTCCAAGTTTCGTCCGACCTTCATTGGATGTTCATTTGACCTTTGCGCAACGTCTGTTTAACGCAGGTTATTCCGAATGACGCACTGTATTCTTCAAATTGTAAGTTGTGTTTTTAGCTAGTGATGTGTATTATCACAAAATTTTAGGGCATGGGACAACACCATGTCCTCGGGTGATGAGAACACTACCGTTCAACCAAAGCCTAGGTATCAGTTACGAAGTAACACACAATCCTTTGAGCTGATTTCTTTGAGTTCATGATCTTCACGACGGTACCATCAAGCATCCACAGCACCAACGTCATCTAGTACAACTACTACCAGGAATTCAGGTTTAGGTTACATTACATCAACAGTACATCAAAGTCCATTTAGAGGGGCTAATCAGAGGGGTACACCTGTTGCCGCACCTACTTTCACACCATCATCGTATATTCCATTGCAAGTTGTGACCTCAACACCCATATACACTATGGAGGTCAAGAGTTCCTCTGGGAGAATTGAGAAGTTCAACGGAAGGCCAAGTACTATTTCTTTGAGGGAGTTCAAGGCAACTTTCTCAACTGTGGTTTGTGAATTAGAGCTCAAGTATGGCATTAATTACACCGAGGCATTTGCATTCAAACAATTGGCTCATTATGTGCATTATGAGGCATTGAATGTTTACGAGCAACATTCTGCAAGGATTTTGGGCATCACCCAGATTCCCAATCCAACTTATGCCACAGCCATCGCCACCACCTCTCAAGGTGCATTGCAAGCTGCAATTGCACATCACGGGACTATGCCCAATAATCCAGACCCGGTACCTACCTTAGTAAACCTTTCTCTTCAATAACTCATTGCTACTACCGCAAACATTCCTCCCACCGTTGATGCGCCAGCTTTTGCTAATCCAGTGGGAGAATTCTTTCGAGTTCTTGAGCTGGAATTTCTAGTCAAAAGTTCTGAAAAAAATTTTCAACTTGCCACCTTCTCTCGACAGAAGGATGAAACCCTCAAGATGCTCTATAGGAGGCTTCTCAAACTCAAAGAGGATACCCAAAGCATCACCAACCTAGAAGCTACCCACCGGTATCTTCGTTTGTTGGAAGGTATTCCAACACTCCACGCGTAGGTTTTGCAACGGGTTTTTGCAGAATTTGGAGATTCGTACACTTTGCTGGATGTGTACAACATTTCCGAAAAGTTCGAACTAGCTCATGCACACTATGAGGCCAGTACTATGAGGCCTCCATCACGTTCAAGGCCCCAACCTACACTAGTTGTGCCAACTAGATCATCACATTCTTCTTCAAGGACTAAAGTGGTGCACTCGACTACACCCATCCTACCTTCTTACAACTATTGTGGCAATCCTGCCCACAAAGCTAGTGAGTGTAACATTCCTCCCAAGGATCTCTTTTGTGATTATTATGGGAAAGAGGGACATCAAAAATCTGTGTATTTTGCCAAGTTCCTGGAATGGAAACAACTCTGATTACAATGGCAAAATCTGCTAACATCTTCCATTGTCCCTTAACCAAAAACCAAGGCACCTCAGCCTTCCACTTAAGCTTTGCCCACCAAGGGTAATTCCAACAAGAATGCTAAGAAGAAAGAGCACAATGCTGACAAGAGGGAGGTGCTTCAAGCCCATGCAATTCAAGTTCAGACTTTACAAAATGAATTTGAATCATTAAAGGCCCAACTTGCTAATCTAAAAGGCAAGTCCTCCCAACCAGCTAGTCATGCCCAACCTGTACAAGGTTCATGATCACAAGAAGGACCTCCCAAGTCATTCTATGGCCTCCCACACGATGCCATGGTTAGGGAGTATGTTTTTTCCACTCCACACAATTCTAGTCTCACACCAAAATTTGCTACTTCTTTTTGCCTTTCCTATGTTACGGCTCAAGAGGCTAGTGTGGCACCCAGAGTTTCTGCCACTAGGTAGGTAATTTAGACTAATGGACTCGCATGTGGTTCAAGTCTTATTACCAGGGCTAAAGGAGCTCAAGTAATCATGCCATAATCTTTTCGTCCTCTCAACACGAAAGAAGAACACATTTTGTTGGCAAGGGGGGAGGAGACTACTACACCACAAGCTATTAGGGCATCAAATTCCCGTGTCCCAATAGTACATGTACATCAGAAAAACACACAATTTTCCACTGATCAGCTTATGGAATGCTAACTTCAAATGCATGAAGTGGCGC
>Ga0116227_10004205_pt1 | contig 31365 bp, 25 predicted proteins | sample S1TSphgellanicum_FD_89693 | JGI IMG/M metagenome (GOLD analysis project Ga0116227, IMG submission 89693) | Host-associated microbial communities from peat moss isolated from Minnesota, USA - S1T2_Fb - Sphagnum magellanicum MG | ecosystem: Host-associated > Plants > Peat moss > Unclassified... | reverse complement strand
TATGACCAACATTGGCACAACATACATTAATAAGTCATCAAATTGATGACTATATGTTGAAGATTCAATGCTAATATGGTCATTGATACAATATGTTGATGACATTATAACAATATGTATTGAATTACCATTGGGATTATTTTGAAATAATTTACATTTTTTAACACACATTCAATGAATAAGATCTTGTCACTATTTAAACAACACAAATTGATTAGCTATTAAATTGATGTTGTTACAACCTTCATAAAGGTGGATTTTCAATGTTGTTGCATGTCACATAAAATCAACACATTAAAAATGTTAAAACAATGGTATTCATTGTCACAACATTAATACAATCCTATGAAATGTTGTAATATCAAATGGGCAAATAAGAAGCATTGATTCAATATAAATCAAATATTGCAAGATTCAAGATCCCATGGCACATTCAAGTAACTCCCAAGCCTTTGTATCAAGGTCCTCCTCTTGCTATGAACCTTTTTCGTTTGTCCTCTATCTCTTGCATCATGTATTTATGTGTGTCTCTATTTGTTTGTCTTTTCTAGTTGCAAAATAACTCTCTTTGTCAATTGCATGATTGAGATTACTTTTCTTTTCCCCCTTCTTCTTTCCTTGTAGTACTGCTTGAAAAAAAGTAGTGTCCATTGTATTTGTTATGAAGGAATAATTTTCTCTTTGAACTCTCTTTCTCTCTGTGTGGTCACATTTCCCTAGTAATGTGACCAGAATGTATAGAAAAACCTAATTTAGGGTTTTCTTCCTCCCTGGTTATTTTTCACAATTTTTCTGATTTTGTAGTTTGAAGAGGGTTCATTAGGAAGCACATAATTCCAAAAGTAAAGAAATCATAAAATTGTGTGGAGGAGCTAATCATGACAATGCAAAAAGATATAGGCCACATAATCATTATTATGTGACCAATTTTGTGTATCTGCTACAGTGCTTGGAACTGCATAAGACTTTTCTGCAAATGCAATAGAGGTGGCCTATCAACATGCACGAAAATTGGTACATTTACAATAATTGGTTCTCAGTATCCTCTTTTTGGATGCACGACATTTACATTTTTATACCTTCCAATAGCCATTAAACTCATCAGTGGTCGATCTGTAGTCCTATTCACATGAATAGTTGTTATCGAACTAGTAAACATCATTTGAAATATGTTAACAACTCTAGTTATTGGTAGTGCCAAACTTTGACTTAAATTCCTTACTGTCGAGATTCCACCTAATCCACTATCCAATTTTGTTATAGATCTAATTAGGACTCCCCTTCTGACAACATTTATGCTGGGCACAACAATCGTTTCCACTCTTGTGGTTGTTATACGTGCATCAAGTGATTGAGTAACTCTTATTCCAGTATGTTATTTCCGAGTTTCAATAATTGTTGTTTCTAACACTACTGGTGGAGTTGTGTTGACCCAAGATCAATGATGTTCCAATTTGCGATTACCCATTGGTATCCACTATGGTGTAGTATGTGGATGTGAATACTCCTCTGGTTCTTTACTCATGGTCTGAATAGATGGATGAATATGTCAACTCTATGGTCCCAATTGGCTTCCCAACTCCATGCTTTTAAATCTGTTATGGACTACAGGAATTCCTAATTCATGTTCTTGTGGTTGATCCATTAATGCTCTTGCTACATTCTGTAACTCCACATGCCTAGCAATACTTATTTTGATATGAAAAGGCACAAAAGGACAATCCATGATTACATGTCTTTCTTCTTCATAGAATGTAGACCCTTGAAAGTGATTTGATCATCTCCAAATCCATAGATTCATGATCCCATGTTTCAATTGTGTGCCTTGTTTAATCCAACCATGGATTCCTTTGATGTGAATACAATTGCGATACTTCATCCAACAAATTCATTTGTGCTTCTACATACTCATGATCGTGGGTAATTTTCCTTGGTTTCTTCAAACACATCAACATTGGTGTTTTCATCCATTTCCCAATGTTCCATTAGTTCATAGTAATCTGGAAATGTAGATTAATACATGAACTTGGGTTGTATACCTCTTATAACATCCTTCTTTTGGCTAGTCACCGATTTTGGACTTAAGATTTCATGTGGTTGATCAAGTACTATAGAATTCCTTCCTCCATCTTGATCTCTACGACTTTGAACCACATATTGTGGCTAAGAAATATATTGCATCCGGTCATTCAGATAAGTAGTCGACTACATTTCTCTCCGTGAAGATCATTGTCTGGAATTGTGCCTTCTTTGAAGACCCCTAGTCAATACGTCCCACCATACCACTTCTTGTGGTAGAAACAACCTATGCCCCATAAGCCTTTCTTTTGTTTTTAGAACTCATATGTCTAACATCAAATTTTGATATGGGGTTTTTGTAGGCCCTACATACTCTTCTCCATTTTCAAGATTATTTTCTTCTAACTTTCAATAACTTGCTGATTTGCTTATAAGTCCAATTGTTATTGTAAATTCCAGGTCACCATCCGATTCATCTTGTTTCACAATTCTCTGTTTTTAGAATCTATAGATTGCTTTGCAGTCCTTACAACATCAATTGCGTAAACCTTTAATACTTTATAACATACCCTTTAAAATTTTGAATTGAAAAAACAAAACATGATTCATCTGAACACTGTTATCTATAGTACACAACAAAATTTGTAGAAAACCTTCCCATTATTGAAAGAAAGAACAAAAAATAATAATTCCTCACAAGATGGTCACCAAATGGTACAAATGATATTTAAATTCTTGCATAATATTTCACACTGCTATAACAAATAATTTTCACATGCATGTGTTCATTATTTTTATCTTAAGCCTCAACAAACTTAACAGTACCATTCATTCCAACATCAGATTCATGGTTATTGGATATAACCAAAACCTACATTTCAGAATATATTGTAAAAACTCCATAAACAAGATTATAATTCATTTCATCAAAATTGGATACTATAGAAAATTCACACAAAGGATGAACATATAATTCACTATAGAAGTTTGTTGTTGCAACCTTAGCCTTGGGCTCACGACCAATGCAAGGGCTTGTAAAAGTGCGGGCCAAGAGTGAGCCTGGGAGTCATATTTCATGCTCATAGGAGTGCAGAGAATGTGAGGGAATGAACCTCCACACTCCCAAGTGAGCTCCCACTTTGGGAGTTGGAGTTTCAATGGACTCCCGAATCTTCAAAGGGTAAATGCAGGGGTCAAAACTCATTGGATTGAAAAATTCCTTATATCATTGGAAATTTCTTGGAACATAGATGTTTTAAAAGCGCTTGCATGACCCATTTGGTTAAAACATAAGTTATGGCCAAAATAAAGGTCGGGAGTCAAATGGCCAATTTGACTCCCGACCACTCAAAGTCGGGAATCGCCTTGATTCCCTTGCGTGCAGGTGGCATGAAGGTGTAGTGCCACATACTATTGGAAAGCTCTCAATGAGGGCTACAACTTTGCTTTTGACCTCATCCCAATCGAAGGTCTGCACACAAAGTTATGGGTCTCCAAAGTCGCAGGAATCCTAATTTTGGGAATTTCAAGACTCCAATTTGGGAGTCCCGGGACAAAAATGACATTTGGGTGTTGGTCTCGTGGCTAGGCACAAAGTATACTATAAGGGGGGGAAGGTGGTAGCTTCCCCCAAATCCGGGCCATGGTGAGTCTTGTGAGTCCATTTGCCCATGGCTTGTCCGTGCACCAAAAGTGCTCCAGCTATGCATTAATCAACTTGTTGTTTAAATTGTGCAGGTTCATGTGAGTAATTGAGTTACTTATCAATCTTCCTAGTCCCCATCCCGGAGCTCTAGCATGCCCTTCTACTTCCAAAGTGCTACGAGCCGAAGAGCGCGCCCCAACTTCTCCTTTCGTTGTCTTCATTTTTAGACTTACAATGAGTCCATCAAGGAGCTTGGGGGTGTGTCATTTGTGTTTCTTTGTAATACTGAAAACATGACTCTGAATTACAACATAATCCTATGTTTTGTTAAAACAAAATCCAAAACAACACTTAAAATTTGTGCTACATCAGAATAAAGTTTGTGGTTTTCTACTATAAGTACTTACAATTTTTCCTACTATTTTTTTTTTTAAAGCCCTTATTTCATTTTCCTCCTTCATGTTCTCCAAAACTCTAACCTTTTAAATTATCCCAAATCACATCATCATGACCAAAACAACAATAATTCAAAATTCAAACTAACAAAGTTCCTTGATTAGTCCTTATCCTAATTACCTTGTTCATTTAAAATCACATACTCATCCTACCCCTTTAATATCTTGTCAATGTCTAATTGAATATTGTTGTTTCGGTCCATGGCATTTACAATGACCTTGTTATGTGATTTGATGATTAACATGAAGACATATGTCTTTTTCCTTTTCACTATAGTATTGCCAAGAGTTATCATTGTGGTTCCTGTTGAATTTTTTTGCCTTTCATAAATGTTGTGTAATTTGAAAAATCACCAAGATCGAGGAATGGAGGTGGTTGAAGGTTATTTGATGTAGAAGAATGTGAAAGATCATTTATTGGAGTTTCTACATTAACTCCTTGATTAATGCCGATGTTGAATTGTTGAGATCTTCATTGTCATTAGGAACATTGTCTTCTTTGAGCAAATCTTGCATGAAAGAGCGTAACAATTATGTAACATGAAAATGTTCCTATTGTTCTTCACTTTGTTGTGTTCCATATCCTTTTGCAAGTAAATCCTTCACATGCATTACAACATGGATGTTTCTCTCCCCTTGGAAAACCTCAATAACATTATAATAATTACCATTGAAGAGTTTTAGCAAATGGAATTTGTTGCACTTTTCCAAGGACAAGTCCAAGTAGGATGTGTTGTTTCCGGTGCCTTTGTGGTAATCTACAATCCTTTTGTATTCACAATTGATGTAGTTCCATTTATCCTTACACATTTTGCCAATTTGTGGTGTCTTTTAGTGTGTCTTTGTTTGCAACTCTTCTGATATCTTTTTCCATCTCTCTATTGTAAGGATCATGTTCGCCCTTGGGTAGATGAGGTTCTTCAAATATATGTGCTCTTTGTGTTTATAATTATTCAATGCAAGCACCTCCTCTTGGCTCTAATTGCTATTGTGTTACCATGAAGGATTAACTTCTTCATTTCCACTTCCTCTTCCTCTTGCTGAATTCTTTCTTGAATTGTCTACATGATTGTTCATAAAATCTATAGCCTCCATTGAATGATGCTTGCTAAAAAATTGTTTATTGTAAGTGACAATTGTTACAGAGGCACATTATAAGATGTTTATTACATATTTGTCTACTATAGGTGACGCTTATTACAAAGGCACGCTATAAAAAATTTCACACAAAATTGTTTGATGTAGACAATGTTTACTACAAAGGTGCACTAGAGTATGCTAAAAGATGTTTCCTACAAATCATGCTTGCTGCAAAGGCGCAAGATAATTTGGGTACTTATGGAGTTTATTACAATAAAATTTGTGTTGTGTGTTTGTTGTTGCCAAAAGAACTTATAACACTTGTTCATTGTTATTGGAGGAGCTTGCATGGCAAGTGTGGCGATGGTGAGGCATGGGAGATCAATAATATTATTACCTCTTGTTGATAAATTAATAGGTAGGAATCAGATGTAATAAGATATCAAAGATATTAAGGATTATGTTTTTAAATTTTTCAAACATTTTACCATGGTGACAATACATTAATTTCTTTGTTAACACAAAAAATTAGTGGTGCCATGTCAACAACCATGTCATCTAATTATAGAAAAAGTGCGGCAAGTTTGAACATCGATAATTATTTTTTTTATTGTCGGCATTATCTTTAGTTTTGAATGTGGTTTAAAAATCATTGCAATATCTCATTCCCTAAACCATGTGTGCATTGTATAATTTTGTAATATGGAGTTCACAAAGTGTTGGTTATATGGTAGTGAAAAATAAACCATTTCCAAAAAAAAGATTATTTTATAAAATAAACTAAGGAGTCACTTCATCACATTCTTAGTTGATAAATTAAAGTAGGTAATAAACACATATGGTTGTGAGGAGATGTAATTTAGTTGCCCAATTAATTTTTAATTAAGTTAATGGTAAATTATAATGTTAATGTAGTTAATTATGTGTTAGCTTGAAATTAGTTCAAATGTGAATGGGGTTTGAGTTATTTTGTATTTGGGATATAATTTCAAGTTGTGTGTTTTTTAATCATGTTTTGTGATTTTAGATTTCAAAACACATAAAGTTTATTGTTGTAAGTTTTTTTTAATGCAAGTTTTGTTTGTGCATATTGTTGTGTGTATTTTGTTGTGTGTTTTGGGATTGGATTCCTCCAAGTTTCATAAATGAGTAATGTCACAACCTTAACATTGAACTCATGATTAAATGTGAAAAGCAAAGGCATATGATGTTCAAAAATAAAACTCATTTTCACAAATGTGAAAGAGTGTAAAAAATTGAATTTAATGACTCCCAAGTGCATTCCCATTGTGAGAGTTGCATTCATATAGGAGTCTTGAATATTCAAAACCTTAGATGAAAAGGTATATAAACACCAAATTGGGCCCCAAAATACCATTGGAAAGGTATTGAAGTGTAGATGCCTAAAATGCCTTTGCATTATTCATTTAAACATGAAATTTGCATGAATTATGATGAAAAAAAGGGTCGGGAGTCAAATTACGAATTTGATTCCCAACCACAATCCACTTAGAACAGGGTTCAAATGATTTCCAATTGGGGCATGTAATACACCATTGGAAATAAATTTTTAAGAGTTATAAAATATTGTTTTCGCATGTTCTAAACATGTTTGAATTGAAAAAGATATCACCACGACCTTAGTTTTGGGCTTATGACTAAGACAAGGGCATGAAAATATGCAAGCCAAGAATGCAACCTAGGAGTCACATTCACATTTCCGGGAATGCAAAAGAGTGTGAAGGAATGAGCCCACACACTCCTAAATGGACTCTCACTTTGGGAATTGGAGTCCTTGTGGACGCTTCAATGTTCAAAGAGTAATTTGAAGGTTCAAAATTCATTGGATTGAAATGTTCCTTATACCATTGAAAATATCTTAAGACATAGATGTTTAAAATGGGTTCGCATGATCCACTCGAGTACTTATAACACAAGTTATGGCCAAAAGAAGGGTTGTGAGTCAAAGTGTCAATTTCACTCCCAACCATTAAAAGTTAAGAATTGCCTTGAATTACATGCATGTAGGTGGTGTGCCACATATCTTTGGAAAGCTTTCGACTAAGGCTACAACTTTGTTTTAGAGCTCACCTTACTCGGAGGTTTGAAAAAAAAATTATAGGCTTCCAAAGTGGTAGGAGTCCCAATTTCGAAAATTTTGGGATTCTTGACTTGGTAGTCCTTGGAAAGATGACATTTGGATGTAACCTCTATGGTTAATCACAAAAAATACTAAGGGTGAAGGTGGTGGCTTCCTCCAAATCTGGTTTTGATGGGTTTTGTGAGTTCGTGTATGCCTATGGCTCGTTCGTGTAACAAAAATGCTTTAACTATGCATTAACCAACTTGTTGTTTGGTTTATGCGAGTTTATATGAATAATTGACCCGCTTGTCATTCGTCCTAATCCCCATCCCAAAGCTTTAACACACCCCTTTAACCCTTGAAGTGTTGCAAGTTAAGGAGCGTACCCCAATTCCTTTTTTTTTTCGTTATTTTCATTTTTAGACTCGCATTTGAGTCTTTAAAGGAGTTTAGGGGTGCAATAGATATGAACGTCCAATTTTTCAAAATATTAAAAGTTTTAATTTTGGGACTCCCATTTGAAAATCCCATGAAAAAATGTGATTTAAATGTAACCCCCACGAAGAGTCACAAATGGTGTTTTTTCCCAAAAGTTGAAGGCCGTGTAAAACTTGTGTTTGAAGTTATTCTTATTAAATTCATCACATTATTTGTGTTTCAATTTGCACTAATCGCCCTCTTTTCTTAGTTATACAAATTGATTTCATCTTGAACTTTTACTTGTGAGTTCGTTTTAGTCCCATTTCAAAATTCCAACATGCCTTCCTACTTTAGAAATGTTGTGAATTAAAGAGTGTGCCTTAACTATTTTATTTTTCATTGTTTCACTATGGGACCCACATTTGGGTCTTTTAAAGAGTTTGGGAATGCGACAAGCAAATCTTTTGAATCATCAAAATTTGGGGCAATTTGGAATTAAGACCCCATTTAGGATGATTTATATTATTTGGTTTATGTGTGGGTGAACAATGATATTTGTAAACGTTGATATTATAGCACATGACATGGTACATACCCATTAAACGTTGTTTAGTTGACAAATTAAATTTCTCCATTTTCTATATATTTTGCATATTGTTTCTTTGCATTAGATTACCATGACATTTCATATAATATTGTACAAAACCAAATTTATTTATTAATGTCACATTAAACCAATTAACTACATGCTTACCCATGAATTGGTTACACACAAAATTATTTCCAAACAATGTTTCAATGAACCCAATTGATGAATTTATTGTAAAAATTAATTATATTATGTGCGAAAAAAAAACCATTTTATTGTTTACTTGGCTTTGGGTTTAAGGTTAATATTTGAACATAGGCCATGGATTGGTGAATGTGAAGCAAATTCCCATATTAGATCAATAGTTTCAAATGACAAAAAAAACATCACAGTTTGTGACTTCTTATTATCAAGAATCGTAAATTTGATGGAATAATGAAAAAACACTAATTATATGTTATTTCATAAGAAATTTGCAATGTCCTTTTTTTAGAATTATATTTTGCACATATATGAAAATAAATCATAACATAAACTCATAGCAATTTGCAAACATAGATTTTTGGTTGATGATTACATTTTGGTACTATGTTTTGAACTATGTTTTGTTGAACAAGAAAATTTCAACAATTGATTTAGTTGCTTCAATTTTTTTCTCATTTAATTTGACATGGCATAAGGTGTTTTAGTCCTTCATCTTCTTCAATATCATGTATGTGTAAAATATATCATGAGATTGGGAAGGACATAATGATTTTTAATGATCCATTTTGTGTTGTTTCATTTTTCATGCCAAACTTGGTGTTTACAAACTAAAATTCTGCCACCCACATATGCAATGAGTTCAACATTTGAAGCAACAATAAACATGACAACCAAATCAATGAGTAACATTTGATGCAACAAGATGCATCACCACCATATCAAACTAAGAGAAAAAAGACTTTTAATTTATCCCAATTGTTTTCAAGAAAATGGGGTCAAAAGACATCTAATTGCTTGGTTATATACTTAGAGAAAAAAAAAAGACTTATTTACAATAGTTTGCAAGTTGGAAAAACTTTCAAAATATAACAAAAATCAACATTGTGATTTTCACCCTAAGAATTTGTAACCTACACATTCAACCATCAACAATATGTGATGGAATTCAAGACTTGAAACAACATATATTAACACCCCTTAAAATGGAAACAAAATATATCTGAATTTTAAAGCAAAATTTGAAGCTCAAATAAATTGTAATTAAATTTCCAAGCAAGACTTCAAAAAAAGATGTTCAACACATTGGTTTTCAAGGAAAGGAAACAAAAAGACTTACAAAAGAAGTGCATGTAAGATTATCTACAAGCTAGCAAATATATATGTATATATATATAAATCAAGCTTGGGTTTATTTTGTAGAAAAGAAAAAATGAGTAAAAAAATATACAAGTTACATAAAGCTTTGAAATAATCCCCAACAAAAGAAACGAAGAAAAAAAATTTGTACTTACAAAAGAAATGCCGTTAAAATAAAATTTTCAAACTACATAAGAATCAAAATCCTTCTAACAAAATTAGTGCAAGGCTTAAGCAATAATACCTTCATTGTCATCATCCCTTGTGCATATATGGTGACCTCCTTGCATTCTTTCTATTCATGTCTCCAATCCCAAAAAAAACTAACACACTTGGATTTCTAAAGGAATGACTTAAATGTATTTTAAAAACATTACTTCAATAAATTCTACAATGCCTTCAATGGATTCTAGAGTTGGGATTCTAAAGATTTTAAAACAATGGCTTCAAGGGATGGATTTAAAAACTATTTTTCAATAAATTCTACAACAATGGGTTCACTAGGTTTTAGAGCAATGGTTTCAATGCATAGATTCTAGAACTATGGGTTCAATGGATGGATTCTAGGGCAATGGATAGAGTTCAGAACTATGGGTCACATGGATCATATAATAATGGTTTCAATGGATGGATTTTAAAATTATGATTTCAATGGATTTTAGAGTAATGACTTCAATGGATGGATTTTAGAAAAATGGTTTTAATGGATGGATTTTAGTGCTATGGGTTAAATAAATTCATAAACACTTGCACCATATTTTTTTGATGTTGTTGCATGTAACCTTATTGGGAGGCAAGGAAAGCAATTATATTTTTGAAAATTTTGTTGTCATTTTTTCTCATGATACCCATTGGATATCACATGAATGTTTTTAAAGAAAAAGACAAGCACAATTTTTACACCACGTAAAGCCTTTTGGGGCATGCTTTTACAAAAAATCAAACTTGTGCTTAGTTTCACCTCATCAGGCCCTTATTCTTGTAAAGTTCCTTGGCCCCTTGGGTTTTACCCTACATTAAAACAATGAGTTTAATGGATTTTAGAATCATGGGTTGAATGAATTTTGTAGCAATGGTTTCAACATATGGATTTTAGAACTAGGGGTTGAATAAATTCTATAGTAATGGTTTCTATAGATGGATTTTAAATGTAAGGGTTAAATGGAATCCAAAACTATGGGCTGATTGAAATCTATAACATTGGTTTCAATAGACGGTTTCTAAAACTATTAGTTAAATGAAGTCCCGAACTATGGTTTGAATGAATTCTATAACAACGATTTCAATATATGTATTTAAAACTATGGGTTAATTGAATTCTATAACAATGATTTCAATAGATGAATTTTAAACTATGGGTTAAATGGGTTTCAAAACTACAAGTTTAATGAATTCTATAGCAATAGTTTCAATATATGAGATTTTAAAACCATGGGTTAAATGGGTTTCAAAACTATGGGGTTGATTGGATTCTATAGCAATGATTTCAATAGATGGATTTTAAAATTATGGGTTAAATGGATTCCAAAACTATGGGTTGAATGAATTCCATAAGCAATGGTTTCAATAGATGGGATTCTAAAATTGTGGGTTAAATGGAATCCAAAAACCATGGGTCAAATGATTCTATAACAAAGGTTTCAACATATGGCATTCTAAAACTATGGGTTGAATGACGATAGTTTCAATAGATGGGATTCCAAAACTATGGGTTAAATGGATTTGAGACTATGGGTTAAATGAATTCTATAACAATGGTTTGAATAGATGAAAATTTAAAACTATGGGTTGAATGAACTCTATAGTAATGGTTTCAATTGATGGGATTCTAAAACTATGGATTAAATGGATTACAGAACTATGGATTGAATGAATTCCATATGGATTGAATAAATTCTATAGAAATCGATTCAGTAGATGGGATTCTTTAAACTATGGGTTAAAATGGAGTAGAGAACTATGGGTTGAACAGATTTGAACAGATTTTTTGGAGCAATGGCTTGAATAGATTCTGTAAGAGCTGTGAGTTGTTCATTCAATGGGATTGTAGAGCTTTGGATTCTGATTCTTGAGACCCATGCATGCAGGCAACAAGAAACAGCAGAGCGAAACAAAGAAGAAGCAAGTGCAGAGTGTGCAAGGGCTTTTGATCATGAAGAACAAGACCCGGGAGATTCCAGAATTCCTGGTGCGGACAAATACGCCAAGTGTGTGTGTTAATGCAAGCAGTAGGGGCGCAAGAAAGCCAGCAAGAAACAAGCGGGCAGAGGGCATGGCAGAAAAAAATATTTAGAAACGGGCAGCGGGCATGCACCTTCACTAGGTTAGAGAAGAGGAGTGGCTGACGAGCGATCAGACTCCTCTTCTGTTGTTGTTGTTGCGTTGTCGTTGCGTTTTGTGTGTTGTGGGGAGGGGAGGGGGGAGGGGGACAAGAGAGTGCTGGGAGAAGAGAGGGGTTGTGATGCGGTGCATCCGCTCTTGTAGTTATCATCGCGCTTTACAGCATCATTCAATCTTTAGTACATGCTGGTTTTGTATCCTTCCTTCATGGCTGCTGGGTGCTTTGCTTGGCTTTCCAATGACCTAATTGTGAATGGATTTGGTGGTGGTATCTAGCAGCAGCAGCAACAGCAGCAGAGCTCATGTCGCGGAAGCTATGGAGGAGAGAGGGGAGGGAGGGAGAAGTGTGGTAGTTGTTGTTGCAATGTGGTTGTTGTAGAAGAAGAGCGGGAGCTCCCAGAGCTTTGTGGGTTTTTTTGGTAGTTGTGAGTTGTTGTAGATTTCAGCCATTTTAGGGTTACGGTGGAGGAGGGCTTAGGGAAATGATGAGTGCGGGAGGTGGTGGGTCGCCCGCATCCGGGAGTCAGCAAGTCGGAGCAGGAGGAGGAGGACGGCAGCCGCAGCCGGCTCTTGAGTGGAAATTCTCTCAAGTCTTTGGAGAGCGTGCTGCAGGAGAAGAGGTTCAAGAAGGTATGTATATGTGTATGTTGTTGTTGTCGTTGTCGTTGCTTCTTCTGTGAATATTTTTTCCTCTCTGGTTTGTTTTAAGTATCTTCTTGAGCATCGAGCCACATAGAGCTGGACTGGGAAATGGAGGTGGAGCCTGGTGGATGGACTAACTATCTTGCAACTTTGGTCTGTGAGTTTATTCTACATGTTGCTCTTAAGAGGGTAACCTAGCTACAATGAGGGTTTACTGGATTCTGTGGTCTTCCAATGTATGTGTGAGAACCCCAGGGACTTGACTTGCAAGAGAGATTTAGATGACCACAATAGGAAGGATCAGTGAGCATGTGTGCAGTTTTACTCCTCCCTTTCATGGTTCAAAAAACTGTTTTGTGAACATTCATTCCCTTCCCCTGTGTTTTTGGTTTTCTTTTGAGTTTCAAGCTGAGTGGTGGCTGGTGGTCATGTCCACCTTGGAAGTGGTTGTGGGTCCAGATCACATTGCAGACATGTGAGTAGATGTCACCAATATAGTCAATCCATCAGTAGGACTTCCTCCTCAGAAAAGTTGCCCTACATGTCTCAAATGTGAAGTGCCTTTGAGTTATTGGTGAAAGTTCACTGTGATGCTCCTTTGGTTCTGTCAGTAAACAGTTACCCACCTTCAGAAGGAGGTATTTGCCCTAAAGAACGGAGTGACCGTTTCTTCTGTGTATCACTCTTTAGCGATGTCACCATTCTTTGCCTTTATACGTGGTGATGGTGCCCAGTTAAGCTTTTTGAACCAGTTTTTGGAGAATGTGATGATCTGTGTTCCTTACACAAAAGCTGAGAGTTAGGTCTTTCAGATTTCCTGGAACTTTAAGGTTTACATCTGCTTCCTGAGAATATGGGAGTTCAAGCCACAGCTGAACTGAGGTGTGGCACCTGCTCAGGGTGGTACTTCACATTCACACTCTGACAGAACAACAGCCACAGAAGCTCTTGTTGTATTTTTGTGGCTGTTGTTCCAGGATTTTTAGATTTCCTCATATGGTGTGCTTAGCATAGACCTAAGCAACATTGTGTGTATTGGGGAGATAGATCTGAGCTTCTTGTGGCTTGTGGAATGTGCACACAATTGTGATGGAGGTAGAGAGGTTGCATTGTGGCAAACTCCAGTTCAAATTAGTTGTGTTGCATGCAGATTCTTGAAAAGAACCTTTTCATGCAGGACAATTTGATGACAATGTAGATGCCACCCATTCCACTTCAGGAACTCAACTGTCTCCACCTTTTCTTGTGCCTGTTCAATCGACATGTACCATTTCTAATGTACAAAATGTAATTCCACCGTTGTGCTTGAAACAAACTCTAGAACAAATGAAATGTGGCAATCTGAACATGCTTAATTGTGGGAAACTTAACATGTCACTTGACTGATGTGCTGCAGTGGACATCATCTCTGCCATTGAATTTGACAAGAGTGGGGAGCATTTGGCAACTGGTGACAGGGGAGGACGCGTTGTGCTATTTGAAAGAACTGACAGCAGAGAAGTGAGACATCCATCTCTTCCAAGTTCTGATTTAGTTGAGATGGGTTTCACTACTAGTTGAGTATATATATATTCTTCAACCTGCCTTCTAATACTTTCCAATGGATTTCACATGGCAGCAACGAGCACGAAGGGAGTTGGAAAGGGCAGATTCAGTGGGTCCTAGGCATCCAGAATATCGCTATTCAACTGAATTTCAAAGTCATGAGCCAGAGGTAATCCTTCACTTCTCTCTTCATGTGGTTGGAAGGGGTTTGTGAACAGTAATTTCTGCACAAGAGCTTTGTAACCTTGTCAGCCAAAAGCTTGAGAGAGAAAGTGATACTCACACATATCATTCTGGGCATCAGTGAATGCCCTATTACAGGATGAACTTGAAGGAGCTGAAGGTTGAAGAAGAGCCTTAGGATTGGTTCTAGCTAATTTTGGGTCAGTGAACCTTCAATTTCTATCTTCTACGTGGCCATGGATTTATGTACTGCTAACTTGTATTACTAACTTGAAATGCAGTTTGACTACTTGAAGAGTTTGGAGATAGAAGAAAAGATCAATAAAATCAGGTGGTGCCAGACAGCTAATGGTGCTCGGCTGCTGCTTTCTACAAATGATAAAACCATCAAACTCTGGAAGGTACATTCAGCTTAGGGTTTCATATTTGAGTTTTGCAAACTGGCTGTTGTTTGTCACAGTCTATGTCCCTCTGACACAAGACTTGGGTGTATGTCTCCAAGCATCTATGATGTCAGTATTCTGCCCTTACATCAATTTGTGATGATTATCTTTCTGCATCATTCTGGAGATATTTTGTAGCTTGCTTGATGATTCTTAGCTTTTCTCCTTGCACTCTGTAGTTGTGGTCTTCTGTGTTCATAGCATAATTGGCTTTGAATTGTCTATTCTCCTTCTCAGAAGGGTTATCCAGCTTCTTAGAAATAGAGGAATAAGAGGATATGTTGAACTGAGTCTGAAACCCTGGTAAATCTCTGCTGCAGGTGGCAGAGAAGAAGTTAAAGAATGTCTCTAATCTTAATCTAGATCCTGCTGTGCGATTGGGGAATGGGAGCTCTGTGAGCAGCAGCCCTGTCCTTGGTCCAAGAGGTTTTACCCCTCGGTTGTCAATGAATGGTGGAGCTGTGCCACGACCTCCTCTTCTTGGCAGCGACTTTGATTTTCCACCCGGCGGCATTCCATCACTACATCTGCCCCTGGTTGTTGTTATTTACCTCCATTTTGAAATCATTCCTCCTTTGTCTTTGTCACAACTTGTGTACATATGCTATCAGCACTTCCACCTCTAGTCTATGCTTCCTATACAGTGTGCATGGAGAGACCATTTGTTGAGTTTTACATGCTTTTGGAGGTTGTAGATCACCAAGCATTGCACAGCAGTCTCTGTTAGCTGTCCTTGCACTTTACCATGCCCTTTGTAATCATCTACATCCATGGACCTGTGGGTGATGTCTTGGTTTTGTCTCTGCTCAAGAGGTTGGGCAGATAGCTTGAATGGAATTTGACCTGAGTTGCTACTGAGCAGCATTACTCCTACTTACTGCCCTTGTATCATATTGAATCCAGGTTTGGAGCAATGAGACTGCTTTGGTTGCCAGATGTAGGAGAGTTTATGCCAATGCCCATGCATACCATATCAACTCTGTTTCCAACAACAGGTGAGTTCAAACATGTATCTTCCAGGTTGTGGGACTTCATGCTTACCTAAGACTTGTTGACTTGCAATACAATCTGGTCTGGCAATCAGGTGTGGGACTCAGTGTTATGTAACTGAGATCTGGAAGCTTACCTCAGAAGCTTGTTTCAGCTTGAATCAGGATACTATTCCCTTTTTTGATTAGTTATGCCTCTTAAGTGCTGTTGAACTTCATGACCAAGTCTTCCTGTTGCTTCTGTAAATGCTAGAAAAACTCAGGATACAGATGGTTTTACAATTAGTTTGTCTGAAATCTCTGGCTAGTTACAGTACAGTTATCTACACCTACCATCAGCAGCTGATGGAGTCAGTGGGTAGTAATGGCAGCTTGTTACTGGCATTCATGATGAATGTGACAGACTGACAATTTGTGAGCAACTCTCACAAGGTTATGACTGCACACATTGTCATGTTATCTTCAAAATGTTGTTCCAGAAATTTCTCTGCAATCTCCACAACAATGAGATCCTGCAGTGAGCACATGTTTGGCTATTTTGTGGCTCAAGTATTTTTCATCTGTTATTTGACAGGGCTTTTGTTCCATGATACCTGTGCAGTGATTGTGAAACATTCATTTCAGCAGATGATTTGAGAGTAAACTTATGGAACCTTGAAGTTAGTGATCAAAGCTTCAACATTGTTGATATTAAACCAGTCAACATGGAGGACCTCACAGGTATATTCTGTGAAGCTGTGCAATGGGTGTCTTTCAGCTTCTGGTGATGGGATGGACTGCGTTTCTTGGGCTAGAGCAAAACTGTACTGCTGGTAAGTGGTTGTCATCCAAGATGCAACTTACTGTGGGTTTGTTTGTGTGTGCTTCTGCGATTGAACAGAGGTGATAACCTCTGCAGAATTTCACCCATCACACTGCAATGTGCTCGCTTACAGTAGCAGCAAGGGCTCCATTCGCCTCATTGATATGCGCCAGTCAGCCCTCTGTGACAGACACTCAAAGCTGTATGTTGCTACACCCTGTTCATGATGCATCTCTGTTGTTCATTTCTCCCGAACTAGTCAGTTGCCTGGTATCTGGAATCTATGCTCAACTGACCAATGATAAAAGACACAGAGCTATGGCTTAAAATGATATTCCTCCAGTATTTCTATTGTGTTAGAAGTGGAGGAATACTGAAGAGCACACAACTCTGTTTCTGTACATCCACCTCTGTCTGCTAATGCCATGCAGGGAGTTTTGCTTGCATCTCTTTCACACATACAAGATTGGCAAATTTTTAGGACTGATTTTTGTTTGAACTGGTTGATGATTGGAAATTATTCCTTAGATTCGAGGAGTCTGAGCCACCAGGAACAAGATCATTTTTCACAGAGATAATTGCATCCATCTCTGATATTAAGTTTGCAAGAGGTGGTCGCTACATACTCAGCCGTGACTATATGACCCTCAAGGTTTGCTTCTCTGCTTACTATTAAGGTTCTGGTGTCTGTGAGACTCTGCACAGGTCAGAATGGCTCTTTATTCATTTCCACAGCCCTTTTGGCCTGACATCTGATAACCAAAGTCAATTGATTGGATGGTGTTCTGTGAGATGAAGTTTCACCACTAGAATTATTGGTGCAATGGGAACCTGGGGACATTTAGTTATAGATAGTTTTGCAACTGAAGTCTCTTGGCAGTTTCACTGAAAATTATCTGGATGACTAAATTCCAGTGTTGCATGATGCAGTTGTGGGACATAAACATGGAAGCTGCTCCTGTTGCTACATTCAGAGTTCATGAGTATTTACGGCCTAAGGTGGGAGATTTGATCTTATCAGTGCCTTGTGCACATGTAGGCTCATGTCTAAATTCTGTAGACTCATTTGTAATAGCGTGGTTCCAGTTTGTTCGGCTGGTTTTCCATCTAGATGAGGCCTCATGTCAACAGTGCCTTTATGCTGGGGATAGTTTGGGGATGGTACCATTTACAACAATGATTTCTGTTGTTTTCCTTGAAATCTCATTGGAATTGGCCCTGATGCTAATGGGCATGGGGTTGGTCCGAGGTGTACTGACAATTTGCACAGACATGAACAAGGTTGTGGACCTTGATGTGATATTTGGGTAAAGCTTGAACTGTCAGTTTCTGTTTCCAGCACCAAAGAGCAACCCAGGTTGCTGTGTCAGCCTGACTGATCGTGGCTTATTTTGGATTTTGCAGCTGTGTGATCTTTATGAGAATGACTCTATCTTTGACAAGTTTGAGTGCTGTCTGAGTGGAGACGGTGAACGTGTGGCCACTGGTTCTTACAGGTATGCATGCTTTGGTTCCTATGCACCAGTGCAGCTTTAGAGGAATTTATTGGAAAGCTGAGAGTACAGAGTACAGACTCTGGGATGGACTTGGGGTTTTGTCAACCTCTACTGATGGCCATATAGCTTTGTGTAAAGGTCACAAGAGCTTTCATGACCTGCATATGATCCATTTGAATAATTGAGGTTATGCCATGAACCTTCCTCTTGAATAGTGCAGGCAGAAGATGAAGAGACTATTGAAACTTCTCAACCACAATACAATGCTATACCCAACATCGTTCTGGAGGCACACAGCTATGTTGGTAATAAATATGAAGTATGTGTGAAAATTTTGTGCTTGTGTGTGCAACAGCAATGTGTTTCGTGTGTTTGGGGCAATGCCTGGCAGTGAGGAGGCATCAACCTTGGAAGCCAGCAAAACTCCTAATAGGTATTGCTCATTTGGTTTGGCAGTTTTCTGGACTGTTCTGTTGAGGAAGTGAATACTTGCTTTTTATTATGTATTATGTACCTTTTGCAAGAAAAAAGGGCTGATTGAGTGAGAAGGATCAGGGACACCACAGGAAGCTGAAAGGACAGTTAGAACAGTAGAAGTGAGTGTATTATCATAATGGGATCTGAGCACCAACAGGTTCAGGTTCTGGTTCATTGCATTGTGCCCATTATGTTTGTGGTCCTCAATTGGAGGGTGGATGATGGGTGGGTGGTGTTGGTTGGATGGAATGGTGGTGAACCAACAATGCTGAAGGCGACTTGTGCCTCCCCCTTCAAGGCCTGGAAGCCGACTTGCTAATCTTGCCCGTGGTCGACGTGACAACCGACGAGGTTTGTCTATCCCTCTCCTTCAAGTAGATAGGTAAAGGCAAGATTTCTCCAGAGGTTGTTTCTGGATCTTATATCCACTAGTCTGTCCACATGGGCTGAAGTTACTTTTGGTACTTCTTGGTTCATTCAGTCATGCATTGTGAGTAACTGTAGAGTTGTTTTGTGGACTGCAGTTGGAGGGAGTGAGAGCCCAGGAACAGAGATGAATGGTGGGGCCTACGATTTTACATCAAAGCTACTGCACTTAGCATGGCATCCGATGTCGAACGTGATTGCGTGCGCAGCATCCAACAGCTTGTACATGTACTACGCCTAGGACCATCCGTTTTGTTCAGTAAAGACGAATATGATGATCTGTTCAACAAGTGTTATTCTTTTTTTAACTTCGCCATTTGTGAGAGGCACTTTGCCTAGTGAACCTTCTCCTTGTGAGGAGAAAGAAAGTGAGACAGACGGAAACAGAAGCTAATTGCTTTTCACGTTCTCCATTTGTGAGGACTTCAGTAAGGCGATATTTATAGGGCAGGGCTCCTCAGAGGTACTTAAGGGTGAACTGGGAACAAAGTGACCAAGAAGGGGTGCGGGGGGGGCTTTCCACTAGTATAGTTGGCATGAAGGTTTTCAGACAGGTTAGCCTTTTTTATGAACTTTTTAGGTGCATATTGTTAGTTATTGTGGGAAGGGTAATACACGAACAGATGGGGTTTTCCTTATGGAGGGTCTTAATCTTGATTCACATAAGTTTGTGGAACTAGCAGCTGCTCAATGTACGCTGGTTCCTACTTAACTTAGGATTGACTGGCAGTGGATGCCCAGTAAAAACTGTGAGCAAAATGGTCTTTTGAGGAGTGTGACACAGAGTTCAGAGTTGGAAGTGTTTCTCAATTGAGTTTCTGGTGTGGTGAGTGAACCATCTCTGTTCTTTAGAGTTATAGGGCAACCAGTCCCCTAGATGCCTCCTTATACTTGGCTTCTCAGAAGTATTCTCCTTCTTATGAGGTCACAACTTGGAGTGTCTCCATCTACATTTGATGTAGGGAGCCGAAGTGCCAACAAACTTAATTCAGCCTGTCAAGGTATTCTATTTCTGTGTGGATCTCTTCCTTTGTGAATGTGTAAATTGTAGGTTTTGCAAGTGTGTTTCTTTGTGATATCAACTGCCTTTTTTATATCGATCAATGCAAGGGATTGTTGTACCAGTGACTATGATTTCCTTCTATGCAGTCAAGTAGTACTGGAGCAGCAAATTTGCTCCAAAGGCCATTATTCATTATACCTTGGAGCAAGTTCCCCAACTTCAGCCATCTGTTGCTTTGGATACAAGCGCTGACAATCAACTGACCTCCAACTGCAGATTTCCACTCCCCAGAAATACAGGCCACCCTTCGATTGACTCAGACAAGGAAAATAGACTTGTGCTCAACAGTTTGATGTCGGGGATGGGCAATGTTGCTTTCCTGGCTTCCTTGTGATCGGAAAGAAGCCTGTTGTAGAGGATCTGTGTGGATTTCGGATGAGATTTGGTTCCAGTATCTATTGACCATATCTGATCCTCCTTACAAGATGGTTCTCAGTTCCTCTTCACAGGAGATGTGGTATGTATCACAGGGTGCATCCAATATGAGGAAATGAGGGATAAAATTCTGCAGCAACGAATTGTGATGCTAGTTTGAATAATTCTTGGTTTTATGGTGCAGAACATGATAAAAAGAGGACAACAATTGAGATTGAGTCTGATTTAGAGTTTGATTTAGGGCTTTTTGTCTTTCGTGGTTCTGACATTAAGCTGTAAATGTAAAGCCTTATTTCCTTGGCAAAAAGGAAGGGAAAAAGACTCAAATTGCACAAAAAGAAACCTGAAGCAGATCTCCGCCATGCCTTTGCAGCCCCTTTCCCACACTACTGTACATGGGTTTTATTTTATTTTGTGAATTTTGGCACTTGCCAACAAAAACAAAAATCCAGGGCAACTGACTCCAAGAATGTTTGTGAAAAAGATGTGCCAAAGTTGCCAGATTTGGAGGAAAGAAATTCTGAAATTGCCGTATTTAGACAATAGGTTTCAGGAGGTCGCCAAAATACAGCAGGATTCTTAATGTTTTCTACTTTCCTCTCTTCCATGTTGCAAAATCTGGCTAAATCCTCTTGTGGATGATTGCCGGTGTGGCTATGTCACAATTGAAAAAATTAAAATTAAACAAAAATGCCACTGCAGTACCTTGGCAGCTTCAACAATAATTGTATTATTGTCAGAAGTGTTGAAATTTCTAAGTAATCTTCCCCCTGCGCCCCCCCACCAGAATTACATTTTTGTGAAGGAAAATAGAGAACCTTGTAGGAATTTTTTTTTTTGTTTTGAACATGGAATCTTTGAAATAAAATAATTGTTTGACACTGAAATGTTGAACTTGGCTGAGGAAGGAAAACCCTTTTTTTTTTTCCTTACAAAAGTAATGTGTGAGAGCTCTCTCTTTTAAGAGTACGATGAGGAGGTTGCAAGGTTGAAAAAATTGAACCCGCAAATTGTTAGGTTTTGTGCACCTTGAGCAAACATTTGTAAGTAAAATGAAAGAGCAAGAGAGTTATGTGTGAAAAACTCCAAATTCTTTTTAAAAGCTCCTTTGAAATTTGTATGTCATTTGCATGTAACATGTAAGTACTAGTTCACAAAGGTAACTCTTAGGCTCACTTTACACTAGGAGTCAGGGCCAATGTTCAACCCAAATCCAACATTCCTATTAGTGTAAAGGTTGAAATTAATCTCATTTTTTCTTTTTTTTCAGCATGGATATGGATTGCATCTATAAACATCATTGATACTTTCCATTTGAGTTTATTCATCATTGTTCATATCATCATATTCCATATGATTTTCGAGTTGATATTCATCGAACTTTGCATATCTTTTTATCTTGATCAACATCCGATCAACGTTATACTGCAACTTGGCATGTTTTTTTGTTATTTCCTTCTTAATGTTTGTCCTTTCCTTTATGAGGTGATGAAAAAGGTCATCAAGAAATTCATGATTGTTTCTGTCGGTACATGGGTGGCAATTGGGAGACATTACAAGGGGAACACATGATTAAAACATTCGTTTTAACTTATCGCAAATTTTTGGAGTCAACTTCAAATCCTACCTCACTTCCATCAACATGATTACACCGCGCACATGCCTTTGCTCATGTAAGGGAGTATGTTTGAGCAATATGTGCATTATTTTCGAATGCATTTGCAACCCCATCTAACAAAACCATGAAAATCTTTCATTTTTTCCATCAACTTGTTGAGGTTGACCTCCCCCCTTTCATTGATGATTTCCATCTTGAAATGGAGGTTATTTTATATTGGGAGGCATTTGTCTATGTTTTGAATTATTCACCACGTCTTTCTTTTGGTGGCCTTTCGCCTATGGTGTATGAATTTTGACAAGATTGTTTTGTCCTAAATGATTTCATGAGTAGCTTCGACCTTTTTTTTGAGGTATGTGGGCACATTGGTCATTCAGTCATGTTCCACTTTCAATATCGCGTTTACTTTCTACATCTTGATTTTTAACTTGAAGAAGTTGTCATGATCACAAAAACAACCAAGACTACATGATTTTTTTAACCAAAATGAAAACCAAGGCAAACGTAATTCCAAATCCAGATCATAAAACAAGAAGAATAACACGACAATTGCAAATAAAGATCCAACAAAATTTTATTTGCAAAAAAGAAACAAAACAAGGTTATGACAAGAAAATGCACCCAAAATTGATGTTGAACAAACTAAACGTAATGGGGGATTCTAGTTATATTTATACTCATTGGGCACCTAACTCAAAAAAAAAATTCAAAAAATTTCAAATCTACATGTGGCCCAAATGCATTCATGTGCACCCATGTGTGAATTATGAATGAAATAAAACTCAATTAAGAGTGAATTAAAATTCAACTAAGAGTGAACTTAAACTTAATTAAAAGTGAATTGAGAATTAATTATGTGTGAACTAAAAATTAACTAGAAATGAATTTAAAATTAACTAATGTTTAACTAGAAGTCAATTAGGATTTAACTAAAAGTGAATTAAAATTTTAAATAAAAATGAACTAGGACTTAACTAAGAATTAATTAGAAGTGAAGTAAAACTTAACTAAAAATTGATTAAGAATGTATTGAAACTAAACTAAAAGTTAGGTGTAAGTTTTTTACAAATCATGAACGAACTCCATAACACTGGCATTCGTGACAAAAATAGTTTAAAAACATATGTCCCATCACGATTGATGAGGTGACCTATCATTTAATTGCCCGCACATTGACTATTTAATTTGGAGATATTTTTGCGGAACATTTTAGTCCTCATTAGTTTGGTGTATTTGACTAGTGGGGAATGTGAGACAATGGTTCATGGCATTTGAGCAATGTTATATTTTCACCAAGATTGGGTGGTGTTACAAATGGATATTTGTAACGCCTTCAATTTGGTGTCATGGTCATTTGATGATTTTATGCATGACCATCCCCATTGTATTTTTTTAAGGTTCTCGACATGGGGATTTCACAGTCATTTTATTGACATCAAGTACATGATAGAAGGACCCATTGGGAGGAACGTTGTTTGTTCTGGCTCACCTTCATGTTTTTCACCCTACACAACAACCCACCATATTTGTGTTTTTATTTTATTGGTGGATGATACGCACATAATAGGTTTCACATTAGATGTGGTTTTTGTTTTTTTTATGATTACAACATGAGTTTTTAGCATTGAGACTTTCAATGTAGTCAATGAAATGTGTAGTTTGGTCTCCATAGGGGTTGGACCACTTTATATCACTTTTTTTTGGTTATCTTACTTTCAATTTGGGTTTTTGTATTTCAAATGCATTAGTGGGATCCAAATCATTTGTTGAGTCATTTGTGGTTAAGGCTTTTCATGAAGATTTTGGGACAATATTTAACCTCTTTATGCTTATAGATCTTTAGACAACTTTTGGGATGCTCTTATTGTGTTATGCCTAATCCCATGATTACTTGTTTTGTACAATGTTTTCATTTCCATGTATTTTGCAACATTATGCTTAGTTTGATACTCGTACCATAACTCTGTTGCAAAAGTTATTTAGTGTGGAATCTTTTGGTGGTTTTATCGATCACATAATTCATCATTAAGCCACTTTTCTTACTTTTTCAAACAAGTTCAGCCTCCCTTTTGTAATTTGGATTGTTGCCCCCTCATTCTTGCGATGTTGGGCATTGATCCCTCTTGCACTTGTTATTCATTTCCAGCAGGATGATCACCCTATTCTTCTGGATGCAATAACACATGTTGAGATTAACATTTCCCCGTTCCAGATTGCACTTTGACATACTTGAGCCTTATTATCCTAGTTTATGCGCTCTCAAGTCCCATTCTTTGAAAGCCTAATGGTTTAGTTTTATCCTTGGTTATAGGTTTTTTTGGGGGATCATTTACACGAACAAAAGTTTGTTTCACTTTTAATAAATGTTCCTTCAAATATCATGCGAACACATTTCCACTCATGTGTAGGTCTAGGGGCAAACATTTGATTATTAGCTCGTCCTACCACACCTACATTTTGTTTATTTTTAGTCCACTTCCTTACAACACTATGTATCCATCTTGGCTTACCACATCCTATGATTGCCCATCTTTCATGATGTTGGTGTGGTCATTGATGATTTAAATATCCATTTGTTTCGGTGCTTTTACGAGAGTGAACATACAATGGCCCATGATACATTTTGGGATACTATTGCAACTATTGTTTTTGAAAGTGGATCACATGTTTAGAGGTAGGTTTCCCACCTTTTCCCTCATCACACCTGATGATGAATGGATATCTTTATCATTAGAGACAACTTTTGGACCTTGATGGACATCATGATTATTGATTCAACTCACACAAATATGATGCAATGAACATCGACAATAACAACACATGCAACAATGATGGATGTTTAGTAGAAGACACGATCATATGTTGAATAAACACCAAATGATGACTTCATTCCCCTTGCTATTGAGACATATGAGTGTTTTCACTCTCGTTATGATTCATTTTTGACCGCTTGTACATCAACCACTATTGCATGTCATCATCAATCTTCTTTAGTCTCTTTGATGTTTATTTCTTACTATTGACAACACATGTCCATAGCCTTGTAGCATGCACAAACCATAACAATTTTTTGATGGGTTGCTACACTTGGTTGGGGTTCCTCATATCTTCCACACATTGTAACTAGTGCACCTCCATTATTAGCCAATTTGTGGCATATGACAATTCTTTTGTTTTAAGTCTTTTTTGTTATCATTGATTGTCATTTCATAGCTATGAGTCGTCTTTGCATAGGGTCTTTATATGACATTTGTTGAGTGTTTGCGTTTTTTCTTTGGATTGTGTCTACTTGCGTTCTTATTTGCCTTGTACTTTTGTTTGATGGGTTCCTATCCTTGATTTTGATTTATGAGGTTTTTCTTCACTTTACTCTAGGAGTCAATGCAGAAATAGAAAAAAAAAATTCAAGCTGCCCCAAGTACTAATAAATGCTGAACTTTATGGCCTTGTATTGGCCCCAAGGCTGGGAAAAGGATGCCATCAAATTTGGGAGGCCAATTTGCAACCCAAAAGTGCTCAAAGTTGGCCCTGAGTTTTTTGGACCCTCACTCCTAGTGTAAAGCGGGCCTTAAATGCAATTCAAACGACCAATTCTTTGATCACATTTTTTTTTCTTCTTTTGCATCTAGGAACAAAGCCTGTGATGTGATGCTATATTATTACAACTAAAGTGCCAGTTTTACTGAAGTTAATTTGTCAAAAGTCTACTCCTCAAAAGAATTCAAGGCTCCCATTCTAACAATCTATTGGCCATATAGGCTATTTCCCCGCCCCTAGGACACAAGCCTATTCCCCAGACCCCACATGGGTTACTTGTGTATATTTTCTACACTGATTCCTGATCGGTCATATAAGTTTTTTTTTTTTTTTTCCCCTCATTCATAGGCTATTTCTTTGAACCCGAAACCCTACTCCACAAACCCTGTATAATAAGCGTGTATAGAATCCTATAACCTGATTGGTCATAAAGGTTTTTTTTTTTCATCCTTCCGCACAAGCCTATTCAACAGACCTCACATATTTTCTACACTAATCCTATTACCTGATTGGTCATGTAGGTTTTTTTTTTCATCCTTAGGCACAAGCCTATTCCACAGACCCCATATAATTGTGTATATTTTTTACATTAATCTTATAACCCTTGTCCCTGTACAGACAGGGTTGACAAAAAGTCTCTTGTCACAACTACTTCCAAAATGACCATTACTTGTGCCATTATTGAACTTTTTTAGCTTATTTATTGGCTCAGGGTACACAACAGACATTGTGACACACCAAGAAATGGGCCAAAGTTCGGTATCCCTACATTTTAGGGTCATGTGAAGTTCACTACAGAAACATTTCCAGATTTCCAGCGTAACTGAAGGATCCACTTGGGGTTCACCATGCTAACCAGAATGTTTTTCCAATTTTGAATGTTGAATATTTATCATCCTTACAGATGTCATCTCCATTATGTGTGAGTCACTTGTTTTTTTCTCCACTGAAAAAATGGGGGTAGTTGGAGCCTACGAATAATTTGCTAGGTGCTCTCACAATAATGCAAAAACAGAAGCATATAAAAGTATATAGAGCATCACTAGCTGTGCTCAGTATGTGACCCTGCAAAAATACTTTTCACATCCAAGTTTAGTTATTTACTTTTCTTTCAACACCACCCATAAAACTGAAACTGGGACATCAAATAGGTGGGGAACTACCATAGCAAACCACCTGGACCAATCAGTATGTTGGAGCAATCAGAAACGCTGAGCAGCAGTCAGATCATATTTATTGCACTCTTTTCTGCAGGTGCACAATGTTGCTGCGGCTTTCACCAGCCACTGCACAATTCTACAATTATGCTGAGACAAAACCATTTTCTTGAGCCAAACTGGCATGTTTTGACTTCTCTTCATCCAATTTTACTCTGCAGGATCACATACTGATCACAGCTGGAGATGCTCTTAAGCCCACTAAACTACGACTTGTGGCAGAGAGAGGCATCTGGAATCTGGATACCCACAAGTTGCAGAGTTTTTGTAAGCTTCTAAAGTACAAAAGACTTTGTGTTCCAGGAATTCTTCTCCATGTTTCTCTGCATCTACTCCGCAAACATATGCAGATTCAACAGGTGTTAGAACTTTATTTGAATTTCAACGGCATGTTGATTGGGTTACCCCCAGCGGTTATCAGGGCAATTTTTAGGGTTCATAATGGCAGTTCTCAAAACCATGAAAGAACTCATTCTGGTACACAACCATGGTTCTCAAAAACATTGGAAAAAATAAAATTCGACTATCCACTTATAAATCTGCCGGTTCTTTCATGAAAACTGCTGGTGCTTTGAGTTCTTTGGGAATTATATCTGAACCTGCAGTTCTTGGATCATGAAAAAATCAAAAGATTGAAATCACTGGTTATTAACAACAAATACCCACCCAACACCAGTTACCACTCACCCCATAAGGTTTGCAGTGCAGATTGAGTTATTGCAAGCAATTGACATCAGGTTAAAATGTTGTCTCTGGCAATCCGCTCATATATATATATATGTGCAATTTTTTTTTAAATTGCTCTTTGAAAAAATAAAAAAACATTGAAAATTGCAATTCTTTCCCAAGTTCTTTCCAAAACAACCACAAAATAGGTTGCACTTTGCAACCAAAAACTAAATCACTGCACATCACAACAAGATTGCCTCTCCCCTGCCCCCGCCCATTCGCTGAAACAACACTCTTGACAATAAATTAAAAAAGTCCCAAGTTTTTTCATAGCTCCGATCACTGAGCTCATAAGTCAAGTCAATATAAGATAGAAAGGAACCGTGAATCAAAGGTCAATACATGTGCAAAAGAAACCATGGATTGAATGAACTTTTTCAACAATTTCCTATGCATTTTCAGTCACCTTGGGTTGGTAGAAATGTCCTTTCGAATCATAAATGAACCCTTCCATTCCATTCGGCGAAGATCTCACTTTCATTAGAAATGGACCTTCCACTTTTTTGCAGGTCTTATTAAAATCTGAAAAGTTCTTCAGGTATGAGTTAGTTAAGGAACAATTGTTTTTCATTTCTTCCTTTGTTTTTTAATACTCCCAATGGAGCTCAAACTTAAGGAGCAGCTTCAAAATGGCTTAGTGGTATAGCCCCTGTTTGGGACCCTCGGACCTCACAGAAACGGTTCTGGGTTCTCAAACCCCACTGGTGTGCAAGTTCTGATTTGATGAAAGCCATGCTGGTCCTCTGCCCACTGAGCGTGACTTTGGGGTTGCCAACAACAGTTTGTCAGGTGGGGTTGGTCTGCCCTTGTGTTTCTTGAAAAAAAATGGAAAAATAAATAAAATCCTTAGTGTTTACAGTTCCTATGTTGGTATCACAAAGGTGAATAAATAATAATTTAATATTTAAAATCATGAAATTAAAATTTTTAATTAATTAATTTTTTTGTCCATATGGAAATTGAGCCTAGGCTATGGTATACATGACCCTTTTTCACCCCCTTATGTTATTTGAGCCACATCTCTTTACTTCACTAGCAATTGGAGTGTATATCAAGATCAACCCTGAGATGGTGAAGGTCATTTGCCCAATAAAAAATGAAAATGACAAAATGTGTTGTACCTAAAGGAGACCGGACCTATTGCACTAGTGTTGCGTGGGTATTAGGAATTGCATGGTTATCAGGCCGGATCTTAGGGTTTCTAACCACAGTTCTCATATGTAGACCAATTGTGTTATAAGTCTGATAGCATGGCCCACATTGAATGTTCAAAAACTTACCTCCAGTTGTTGGTTTTAAAGGGAGCCTTTGGCTTTCAGTTCCATCCTTACTAGTCTGGTTAGGGCTGATGTTTTTAAGTGTAGGGTAACACCTAAGGGCAGGGGGCATTCCCGAAATATGAGGCCCTTGAGGCCAGAGGCACAGGCCCCATTACTTTGGAGCCCAAGGCTGTTGCACAATGTAAAGCTTGGAGCTCAATTTTCTTCCATGATACCAATCAGGTATCATTCAGATATCCGCTGGGTATCATGGGAAAGAAATGACAATGGGCGTTTTTCGAATCCCTATATTTTAATTTATGTTTGGTTTTTAGTGAGTCACAAATTTAGGAGGCTATTTTTAAAAAATTAATTCATATCTGGTTTCTAGCCACATTTGGTTTAATCTTCCTAAGGATCTGATAAGGGTTTTTTTTTTGCATCTTCCTATGGATGATCATTGCTTAGGTTACATTAAAAAAAGTTCGTTATAAAAATTTGATGCAAACCTCATCTTTGGAGAGAATGATATGTCAACAAGTCAATAGAGGATCCAATGGCTAAGGGAGGGAAGTGAGTGCTAACTTGTTCTCAAACCATGTGATAACCAACTTCACAAACTATAGGGGCCCAAGCATGTTGCACATCCATCACTTATCTAAAACATGTATCCCTACCATGGTGGTGCATTACAAAGAAGTGGATGCCTAGGGGGGGGGAGCTATTCCTATTCGAGATCCAAGCTTTCCCACTTGGTTCTAAAACTCTTGAAAATGTCCAACATTGGTATAGTTGGGAAGCCTTTGAAAGTCATCAAATTGTTTTCAAGATGAAATGTGTTTTGAAACACAAACTTGAACTTGGAGGTTTTGGGTGCCTTCAATTCTCAAAAAGGCAAAACATGGCTCTAGTTGATAATAAGCCTTTGGAAGTCATCAAATCATTTTCAAAAAAGTGATGAAATGCGTTGGAAACACAAAGTTGAACTTGGATGTTTCAATCAAGGCCACATTTGAATGAATGCCTTGGGATAGTTCCCCCAACAACTCTAAAGTCGTCCATCCATCAAACTATTGTATGACACTCATGAGTCACGACCCTTTGTGTTTTTGCCCTTATTTTCCCTGAGTTTTGAAATTTTGTTGAGGATGGAACTCTGAAGCTTAAATGCCTCTCTTCTCCAAGTGCCTATGTAAGTTGATTTGAGTTATGCAAAACTGAACCTTTGCATTATGGTTTGCATTGTGAAAGCCTCTTCAATAGTATGGATAACAATATATAAGTGAAGAAGCTTCTATACCACTGTTTTGCCGAACTTACTTTTGGGCTCAACTTGTTGTTGACCCACCTGGCTACTGATTTTTTCCTCATCCAATTTCATGCATGACCCACCTACTTTCATTCATTTCTCTACGACAAAGGAAAAAACCAAAAAGGGTAAACAAAAAGAGTAATTTCATTGATGAATTAATCGTGTCAACTTGGACATCTTTATAAAGTAAAAGCATGTCCAGTTAGAACATGTTATATTACAAAAGTCATTTCAATTTGGAAAAATAAAATAAAATTGCTCACCACATGTCAACTTCCCAAAACTATATTATAATAAATCATGTCAACTTCAAAAAACCTACTATATTATTCTGACAAAGATAAAGTCACAATTGCTAAAAAGTGAGATTTTTTTGGGAAAAAATTCATTGGGCACAAAACAAGATTTTGTAAATATTCTTATGGATGTTTACTTATTCATTATTAACATCACAAATATGAAAGAAAAAGAAGAAGAAACCACTAGTGGGCCTTATTAGAGACTAAATCTAAGATTTATATTATATTTGACATTTAAACATTACAAAATGATAAAATCAGTTTACAATATACTTGCCAAAGGCAATGTTTCAAAATAAGGTGATATCAAAATTCAACATTTATGGTAAATTCATCTTGTTTATGTACAACCCTACTAATGGTTGGCTTGAGTGACCCACCACCCCAGAGTGCACCATCCAAAAAATCCCGTTCTGGGATTTCATGGATGGAATGAAACTGTCCCCCAGGGGTCAGTTTACTTGGTCAGTATTTTTTTTTTTCTTCTGGTCCTTTTTTTCCCAGCTAGATTTTTTTTTTTCTGGGGACAGTTTTTTTATCACTTTTTTTTCCCCCACCCCTGACCCCAAGTTTTTTTTTGGGAAGCTCCTACCTACCCACAACCTACTTACCACCCTTCTTCCTACCAACCCACCTACCTCCCTCATCCTACAAACCCCTCCTCGCCCACCTCCTTTTGCACTCACCTCCATCGCTAGAGCTAGGACAACTTGAGTAGCTCAGAGCTTTGAAGCAAGCTTAAGAATGTGGAGACACAAGGCAAGAGGAGTTTAAGAACATGGAGATGCAAGGCAAGGGAGCTTAGAAACATGGAAACACAAGGCAAGAGGAGCTTCAACATGGTGGCAGAATCGGGAGCTTGAAGGTAAACTCCCTTCTCCTCCTTTTTTTTTTTTTTTGGGGCGTGTTTTTTTTTTTCAAAGAAGATGTTGATGGCACCATCATTTTTTTCTTCTTTGCTTTTTTTTTGTTTTTAAAAAG
>Ga0116227_10004202_pt1 | contig 31370 bp, 25 predicted proteins | sample S1TSphgellanicum_FD_89693 | JGI IMG/M metagenome (GOLD analysis project Ga0116227, IMG submission 89693) | Host-associated microbial communities from peat moss isolated from Minnesota, USA - S1T2_Fb - Sphagnum magellanicum MG | ecosystem: Host-associated > Plants > Peat moss > Unclassified... | reverse complement strand
TAGGTTGTTCCACGTTAAATTGCAAAGGACAAGCTAGTGGCCATTAGATTTTTAAAAAATTATTATGAAAGGAAAAAAAAATTACTTGGAAATATGGTGGCCACTAGGTCATTTGATGCTAGATTACAAACAACTTAGTGTTTTTTTTTCTTTTTTTGGCTTGGAGACCTCGTGGCCACCACATCGTTCGACATTGGATTGTGAGGAACAACTTAATGGCCACTTTTCTTCTTTTTTTTCGCTTGGAGATTTAATGGCCACCATGTTGTTCCATGTTAAATTATGAAGGACAACCTCGTGGCCACTAGATTGTTTTTTTTCACTTGGAGAGCTAGTGGCCACTAAGTTGTTCCACGTTAAATTGTGAGGGATGACCTAGTGGCCACTAAATTGTTCAACATTGGATTGCGAGTAACAACTTAATGGTCATCACCAAGTTGTTTTTTTTTTCTCACTTGGAAACTAAATCATTTTTTTGTGAGGGACAACCTAATGGCCTTTAGATTGTTTTTTTTATTTGGAGACCCGGTTTCCACCAAGTTGGTTTTTTTTTCACTTAGAGACCTGGTGGCCACCAGGTCGTCCCTCATAGTCTAATGTCAAACGACCTAGTGGCCACCATGTTGTCCCTCAAAATCCAATGTCAGATGACTTGGTAGCCACTAGGTCATCCTTCACAGTCTAGCGTCGAACGACCTAGTGGCCACCATGTTGTCCCTCGTAGTCCAATGCCAAACAACTTGGTGGCCACCAAGTCACCAAACAATTTTTTTTTCTTTCACTTGAAGATTTGATATCCACCGGATTGTTCAACATTGGACTATGAAGGACGATCCAATAATCACCAAGTTTCCAAATGAAAACAAAAAAAACAACTTGGTGGCCACTAAATTGTCCTTCGCTACCTAATGTTGAACGACTTGGTGGCCACCAAGTGGTTTTGATCTTGGACTATAAGGGGGACTACAAAGAAACACCTAGTTGCCACCAGGTGGTTTCCATCTTGGACTATTAAAGACCACCTCAAAAAATTAAGTGAACACCCAATTTTTTTCAACGCTAAAAAAAAACAATTTGAAAATTTCATTACATTATTTCTATATTTTTTATTATATTTTCTGATATAATTGATCATGAGATGAACATTAGGTTTTGTTTAATGTTTTATTTGTAAATTTGAAAAAAAAAATGATGTAAAGGAAAGGAAAGGAATTCACTTCTTTGAATGCAAATTGAACACTTAATAATTTGTTGTGTAACTATAAAAGGCAAGTTCAAGTAGCTTCCTCAACAACCTTGGTTAAAATTTTGTAATGTTGTGCCCTTGAATATTGATCTCCTTTTATTGTTGTTGTCACATTCTTAATTAAAACCATTACACATTGGCTTCCATTATATGCTTCAAGAAGTTGTTCATATTTCATTTTGAAATTGTTACCAAAAATAAAAACGTCTTGGTCAAATTCACCTTCTCCATCTATGATCAACAATTGATTTTCACCTTTGCTATTGCCTACTCCCCTTACACCAATGATGATGACAACAATGGTAGTAGGCCTCCAACTCTAAATATAACTTTTGAATTTTCTAATGGAATCCATGTGAAAAAACATGGGAACTAACTTAGGTTGGAATGCAGGAATTGATGACAGAATGGTTATCAACTCAATTGTGATGATAACATGCATGTCACCTTTCTCAAAACCTCTTTTAGACTTTGACTCAATGCCAAAATTTTCCACCTTTACAAACATGTTTTTCTATGAATTCTGCCCATGCATTTCAATATAAGGTAATTTCACTTTGAAATTGATTATGGTCAAAGCTACCCTATCCAACAAATCACAATGTAAATATGCATAGCTTGGATCTTCCATGCTCCTATTTATAATCCAATCAAAGGTGCCATACCTATTGAACATATTTGCCTCAAATGTAACATCTCTAATTCCAAAATCCAAATCATCCATCGTAACAACTAATCTAGTTTCCTTCACTATAACAATAACCATTGTTTAAAAAAAAGAAAAAAGAACTTACCAAAATGAATTTGACAACAAGCAAATGAAGTAACACTTGGCAAAACTAAAAATCGCAATAGCACATGGCAAAACATACATTTGCAAAGGAAGCAAGAAAATAGTCAACAAATGATGAAAGCTTAAACATTATTCTTGTTGTGAAAAAAAAAAGATGACAAATATACAATGTTATATTTATATGGATTAAAAGACCTAACTTAAACTCTAAACCTAACCCTAATTTTTTTTCTATTTTATATTGACTTTAAGTAATTTTGACTATGGATGATTACAACTTAACAATAAAAGATCATATCCATGGTTTGGCGGCTAAATTACGGTCTAATAATGAACAAAACATTAATACCCTTGACATCTTATAAATTTTAGTTATTGACTTTTAGTACTTTGACTATGGTAGATATCTACCATTAACCATGAATATTGATGAGCCATGGTTTGGTGGTTAGATTGAGATCTAATAATGAATAAGACATCAATACCTTCAACATCTTATGAATTTGAATTATGCACCTCATGCTCACATCCAAAATTTAATATCTCAACTTAAATTTGAAAAATATTAATATATAAACCTTAAAATTTTCTCCACTATTTAACCATTATTTTCAATTCACTTAAATATATTATTATTATTTGTTAAACGTCAACTTTTCTATCATGTACATAAAAAAATCTAAACACACAAAAAAGTCAAAATTGATTTTTTTTCCTTTTTTTGGTTAAGTGTTCAATTTTAAACAAAATATTGTTTGTTCTTTTAGTTAAATTTTTGTGTTGAAATAATTTCATTCCCCAAAAAAAGATATAATTTTGTATAAAATATTTTATTGAGAAAAAATCTTCATTACATCACCATATCACAAAAAAAACCAAAAAAACCAAAAAAAACAAATACCCATCCATTTTTTCCAAACACCCCATCCCACACCACCAAAAGAATAATTCGTTGGAAAATTAAAAAAAGATCCCATCTTCTTGTTTCAAAAAACAACCAAACTTTTCCCTCCCATGCCACCCAAGAATCAACCCTTTGGGTTAATCCCCATCCCAAAAAAGATTCACCTATCCCAATCCCTTAAAAGAAACCTTATTTGGAAAGGGGTGGAATTACCCCATCCTCCCTTCCTCACCCAAAAAAAACCATGTTAGGTGATGTCACACATACTCTTGTTCAAGTTAGTAATAATTGTTACACATTGTCATCAAATAACATTTGTTGCAAACATCTTTTTTTGAACTAGGGTCCTTTTCTTTCTCACCTTGCTTGCCTTCTAATTGAACACAAATCATATTCCTAATAATGAAATATGTCATGGTACTTATTATAACAAAACTTTTTCCTTAAATCAACAATGTCCGCTATATGTTGTTTAAAAATATTTCTAATCATATAAGCCTTATTATCACAATGTTAATATAAGTACTCTCAACAACTTCCCCTTGTTGTCAAGATTCTTTTCTTTATCATTCCTCTTTTTTGGTTGAACATAATCATGCTCCTAGTGCCTTATTTCATGACATTTGTTGCATCACTTCTTGTTTAAATCGGTAATGTATGTTGCACATGTTTTTTCCTTTGGTCTTTAATAACTTTGCCCTACTACTTGTGATATGTTCTTGCGACATACATATTTTGTAAAGAAAGTTTTGTCAATGTTATCATCTAAAATCCCCCATGTATTCCTCAATGCCTCTTTCTTTAGTAGCCTTGCATTTGGATTATTCAAAGTCCTATTTGCTACAAGCATGTTATCCCAAGCATCAAGAACATTCTCATAACTTGGAGGTAATGTACAAATGATTTTTGCCATGATAGTTAAATTATGCATCTTTTCACCTAGATCATTCAATTGCTTTGAGATCATTTCTATCTTGGAAATGTAAGTAGCAACACTCTTATATTATTTCATTTTGAGCTTAAACATTTTTCTTCTATAGTACATGAATTTGTTCCTTATTAAATTTTGCTCATGCATAGTTGCCAATTTTTCCCACAATTCTTTTGAATTGTCACAACACAAAAATTGTTGCAATTGATTATTATTTACATTTCAAGTGATCTACATGCATATTATGTTATCACAATCATCCCAATCATCTTTGTCATTTGTTGTTTCTATCAACTTTTGTCACTAACTAATGACCAAAGTTTCTTTACACAACAAAAAAATCATTTCGAATTTCCATAAAGAAAAAAATCTTCCTATGAATTCTTTTGCACTCGTGACATTGTGATTTTCCCTCTTTTGATGTGGTAATGTCCATGTTCACACCAACACTTCTTTTTTCGATTATCAAAATCTAAATTGCACTTGTTTTTTTCGTTACATGCTAGGCCATGTGTTAATTTTGTGTAATTTTATTTTTTTTTGGAGCCATGTTTTGACTACATAATTTATAGCCGGAACCAATTCACGCCCAACCTTTGAAATTTAATAGCCAATGTTTTTATGTTATGTGAGGATTAAGGTTGCCAAATAACATTGTTTAAAATTTGGGTTTCACCACAAAACACTTGGATGTCATTCATACAACCAATCGTCACACACCATTTTTATACTAGGTGAGACCTCTTCACTCCAACCGTTCATGTGAAGTAATGCAAGGTTTATCCATTATTTGAATGGTTAGCATCTTCATCCCAAGTGGCCATTGATGTGAAGTAGTGGAAACTAGGGTTTCTTTAGTATTTGAACAATTCACCTCTTGATTCCAAGCTTTAATGTCAAGTAATGGAGAGATTTTGAAGTACAAGAGGTGGAAGTTGGCTTTTTCATGAGTTGAAAAATTGAATGCACATAATAATGGAAACATATTTTACATCGCTTAAAGAGTTTTAGCAAATCATTGACAAAAGTGGGTGACATTGGAACATGGAATTTGTTTACATGGGAGCAAGAAGTGGAAGAACTTTGTTCAATGTTTGTCATCAAATTTTATGTTATTATGTGGATACATTTTGGTGTATATATGTTTTCCATGTAAATGAATGTCATCATTGTGTTTTCTTGCTTGCTTTGCCACTTGCATTATTTGTAAGCTTTTTTTTGTAAAGCTTATTGAAGTGTGTCATGATGAGCAATGCCATGGCTACCATGGGTTTCAACCAGCCAACTTTGTCCTTTGAAATGAACCCATTAACAAAGTTGTGGTGCACAATCATAGCCAATCAAGTGTTTTGCCACACCTTTCCTAAGTACATTAAACTTGCAAAAATTGCAATAGTCCATGTCCTCAACTTAATGGAAGATGAATGGTGTTTTTCATCTTTTTCATTTTTTAAGAGAAAGCTCCAAAATGCCTTAAACCACTTGCAACTTGTCATGGGCATGTATAGTTGAAATTTCTACATTTTGCAAAATTTTCCTTATGATGTTGTTTACACACAATGGGTAACTGTTGGAAAACATGGTTGTTATGGGCTTAGTTCATAAGCTTTTTTTGTAGTAATACATGCAACGATGAACCTAGCATATGGGGTGAGTCGAACCTAGGCCATGATTTTATTTTGGGGTCTTGGCACTTGCTAGTTTTGCTTCTAGCAATTTTGTCAAATGGAGGGACCTACTTACTTTTTTGGACCTACTACTTTTATCAAATGCACGATGCTTTTGTATGTTCAATTTTATTTTTTTTGTGACATTTCTCAATGGAATTAATTTTCTATGTTTCATTTTTGTGTTGTTGTTGTGTTATTTTTTAGTTTGGAAAATATGGCAAGATTTTCAAAGGTTTGGCAATCTTTTCGAACTTACACCAAAAATATGATAATTTGTAATTTTTTGTAATTGCCATTGTTTATTCCCAAAATTTTGAATAGGTTGCAATTTAACCCCTAATAAAAAATCATAGCAATTAGAATATTTGTTCAAAAACAAATCACCGCATCTACACTACTAAAAGGTCATTGGAGCCATGTTGGTGGTTTTCCAAAAAGTAAAAAAGAAGCCATAGTTCACACTCATCTTGTCGCTTAGTCTTGTTAAAAATTTGAAGTGTCCAAAAAAAACTTCAAAGTCTCTTAAAAACCTTAAAACCCACTTGTCTTTAATTTATAATCCATAGAGCAAAGTTTTCAAGTTGTTTTAGACGATAGATGTTAAAAATGTAAAAATTCTCAAGATATTTTGGAGAGGAATTGTTAGTACCAATTTTGATTATTGGAAACCAATATCAAAAATTAGTACGAAAAAGTCCTATCAAAAACTTATTACCAGAATCCATTACCAAAACATGCTACTAGAAATCAATATCGTAAATGACTACCAAAAACTACTACCGTTTTTTTGTTATTGAAAACACACTATCAATTTTTGAAGTGTTTATTTTTAGAACTGGAAAATTAGTTGATTAAATTGTCCTTGAATAAAGATTTCCAAATAAGGTTTACTGTGAGTCTTAGAAAGATTTTTGGAATTTCCCTAATTTTTGGGTAATACATTGTTTTTGAACCCTTCAAAGGATTTATGTGGGGAAACTTGTGTATTTATTTTTTGTGTAATGTTCTTTAGATTTTGCTTTGAAATAAACAAAATCGATGAAACATTCCTTATTGCTTTTATGTCTAAATGTGTGTTTTTGTACTTCTTTTTTGAAGTTGTATTTGCTTGACCCTTGCATGGTAGAAAACTTGAATATTTTCATATCATTTTGAATATTTTCATATGCCATTTACTGCCGCAAAACTGAAATGTTATTTTTTATCTCCTATTTTTAAAAAAATTCAAAAACCCAAGATTTCACCGAGTGGCCTTCCCAACATAATAGATAATGAAATTGACCATCACTATTTATTCTCATATGTCATATTCACCCATGTTGCACAATGACCAACATGGTGGGGTATCAACATTGTGTTATTTAGATACATTGGTTAGCCTAATCCTTTTCATTTTAACACAATATGACAAGTTTAAATTTGTAGTCCTCACTTTTGTGACTTGTTGTCACAAAAGTGAGGACTACAAATTTAAACTTGTCATATTATTGTGTTAAAACAATAGGTTCACAATATGTAAATTCTATATGTAAATGAACCTCCTGTTTTAGGCTGTGTCTTATTATCTTTCCAAAAAATTGTTTGGACCTCTTTATTACTATTATTATATTCTGATCCCTACCTGCATAACTCTTTTTAATCAAATGTCTCTAGATTGTAATGCTTGTTGTGATCTGTTTATGGCTTGAGATAATGTAGTAGTTGTTGGACTCGAGAAGTTGTATGTGTAGACTATTTAACTATGAAGCTCAATAGATTGGGTCTAGGGTTTAGTTTAAATCTAAACTTGGGTTAAATTTAAACTACATGTGGGTTTAAGGTCCACATTTACTCTTAATATTGCAAATTTTTTTAAAAAATTCAATTTAAAAACAAAATGGTTTATGCATACATCTTCTTGATATAAAACCCTAAACCCTTGTGTGAAAAATGCAGGAACACCCTCCGCTCCCACCCTCATACGGTTGCTTGTGACTTCCCTCGTTAATTGAATTGCAATTTGCATAGCTTATTTTAGGGTGTCTGTTGGGTATCAACAAGCGTTGTTGCAAGCACCAATGAGTGCCTGAGAGCTAGTACAGCACTGTAACCACAGTGCCACAAGTTAGCACGGAGTCTTGCGATGAAAACCTCTCACATCAATAATGGTCTATTACATATGAGAAATTGGAACACTAATCAAACTGAAATGTCATCCCCACAAAGCCCAATGAGCTAAACTTCTCACAATTGTCTTGCCTTTCGACCTTTCCGCTTCAAACCGATTGATAATACATGACCATGATCTTGCACAAAGACCCATCTGACGCATCTGAAGAGCTCTTCCACGAACTAACCCAATCGATAGACAGGTTCAGTTTCAGGGTAAAATGACACACCCTACAGAACATTTCAAAGACTGACGCTGAGCTCCCAGTATGCAGACTCTCCATGGATTGATAATTTGCAGAAACGGAGGTGGTGTAAAAATACACCATGGAATAAGATACCAAGAGGTTGAAATAAACTGCTCTAAGCGCGCTCCCCGCGGATACGACGAGCCAGCTGAATATCCTTAGGCATTATCGTCACGCGCTTGGCATGGATGGCGCAAAGATTGGTATCCTCGAATAATCCAACCAAGTAAGCTTCAGAAGCCTCCTGGAGTGCAAGCACAGCAGAGCTCTGGAACCGCAGATCCGTCTTGAAGTCCTGCGCAATCTCACGCACAAGCCTCTGGAAAGGCAGCTTCCGGATCAAAAGCTCAGTCGACTTTTGATATTTACGAATCTCGCGGAGAGCCACAGTTCCAGGCCTATACCTATGCGGTTTTTTCACACCCCCAGTCGCAGGCGCAGACTTCCTAGCCGCCTTGGTAGCCAGCTGCTTCCTGGGCGCCTTCCCACCAGTGGACTTCCTAGCAGTCTGCTTAGTACGCGCCATTAAGTTATTCTTTTTCTCAAGCTTCTCCGCAAACCGGAAACTTCACTTCTCTCACTGATCACAAACTACACACAAATTGGAAACAACAAACAAGTCGACAAGAGATCAAAGCTCAGGAAGTAGATGGAGCTGCAAATCAGTAAGCGAAAAAGCGCCAAAAATAACAGCGATGGAGAGCGCGACGAAAATGGCAATGGAGAGCGCAAAGAACACGATTAGAGCGGCAGGCAGCTAGCAATATATGGGCTTAGGTTAGGGACCTAGCCTATTTCCGAACCTGTTCCGAAGGTCAGGTTCGTGTGCCACGCATACGATCCGAGGCATTACTATTGCGTCATCCCATTGGTTATTGATTCCTTCGGCCAATGGGATTACGAGTTTCAGAAAACACCTGATGTGATTTGAAAGGGACAATTTTTTTGGGCTGTTGGATTGGTAGTATCTGGTAACTAGCGCAATCGGACGGTCAAAATTAAAGAAAGTTTCCAGCTACATTAGCAGTGTTTCTTTTAGGAATTTTTATTTTTAGCCAAAGTGGCGATCATCCCTAGGAAGATTTAGCCAAATCTGGCTATAAACCATATATGAACTCTAATCATCCTTCTATTCTTTTTGGCTAAAAGCTGAAAACCATATCTAGAAATATGGCGAATATTTTATCTTTTTTATCCTCACTTCCGGCGATTGAAATCCTCCAAAATCACTTCATTTTCGAATTTTTTTTTTTTTAAAATTTCTGGCGAAACTCAGCCAATTTTTTAAAAAAGGCCGCCACAGACGTGTAGATTTCTAAAACTTCCAAGTCCCGAATTTTCCTTTTCCCAGGTGTGGTGAGGTTTGAGGACCTGAGGTTGAGGACTGCGGATCGGGTGTCACCACAAGGTCGGGACCTCGTCTCCGGTTTTGTAATTTTGGGACCTGAATCTCTCCGAGAAGCAAGTTTAGGGTTCCGGGTTTGGGGTTTAAGGATTTTACTAGTAATCAGGCCTTCTTTGAAGAAGATCCATTCCATTTGTTGCAATACAATTTCGCATGAACACCACTGCCACCAAAGCTTTGCCTTTTGATTTCATGGTGAGCGAGAAGCCATTACCTACTTACTACTGTATCTTCTGTTATTTACCCAAATCTTGATCATGAAGAAGGGGCAGGGATGTTTGCAGTTTTGTTTTTATCATCTCTCTTCCCTGCCCTTTTGTTTTTTGTAAGAGATTTGATCTTTTCTTTTGTTGTAAGTTTCTTTTTAAAAAAAATTGTTGCAAGTTTCTTTGTTGTAAGAAAGAATGATCTGCAGAGAGAAGATCTTGTAGATCTTGATGAATTGTTGTGGCATGCATGTATTTGACTGAACACTCAGGAATTGACATTCAACTCAAAACCCCTGTTTTTGAAGCCCCTTTCAAGCCTTAATCATCTAAATGTCAGTCCTTGATTGATACCCTCATGATCTTTTGCTGAAAATTAGATTCTATCGTTAAAACAAACCTTGTCCGATATGTAATGCAAGAAGCTGAGAAAGTTAATCTGTGAAGAGTTTGAAGGATGCCCCCTTGATCGACTTACTTATTGTTGCTCTGCCAGTTTTCTCCATCATTGATTCAAAATCGAACTTGTAACTATGTGCCTCTATGAATTGGCAACCCATTTAGACCTCAAACAGTGGAAAGTTCCATTGTGTGATCAGATGAGTATAAACTCTATAAGATTTGCACCAAGTCATACTTGTAACTCGAGAACCAAGAAACAAAAATCCTTTGTAGTAATCTGACTACTGAAACTGACAGCCTAGATTCACAACCTATTTATACCACCCAGTTGTGATGTGATAAAACCATGAAAATTCCACAGCTCAAGCAGAAACAGCAACCTCTCCATTGACTCTACAGGTTGCACAAAAGATGTACTATTAGGCTCTATTAAACAACTCATGGAACACAACTTGGGTCATTGCTGGCTTACAACCAAGCTGCCAGAATATTGATCCAAGGAGCAATTCAACAATTACTGTAGAGAAAAAAACCACACAGCAAACAATTATATGCCAAAAAAAAAAGCTCCATGGCAAACATTCATACCAGCAGGAACTCACTAACAGCTATGACACTTTTTGGCCATATGATAGAGGTGAAGTCTAGACCCCCCAAAGCATCCAATCAGAAATATCAACCTTTGAGAAAATAAATCCACTAAAGCACAATAGAAGCAGTCCAAATGTGCCAAATGTTTGGGAATGACCTTTGTTCTACTGAGAGTGCACCCATTGCCAGGAACTTCTACACCCATCATCTAGTGCATGAGGAAAAACAGCAGCAGCAGCATGCATCCACAGAGCAGAAGAACCTGGGAGTCTCAGGAGCATTAAATCCAATAACATAGACAACACAAGGTCATACCAGAGACCTTTACTTCCAGAATATGGTATCTGCATGATCCAACCAAGTGCCACCCATTTGAAGAGGTTGTCACATTGTTTGTAGTTCAGACTTGAAGGCAATAAACTGTAAAAGCCATCTCTATGTATACATTCCCATCATCCATGGAAAGAGCATCTTCTTTGGGTCAAACACCGTCTCTCCTCAGAACATCCCTTCTTCTGATTTCTTGAGATACCTCCCAGTATGGCACTTCCATCTATTCTTGACTTCTTTCAACAATTGTCCAGTAGAAAAGCAACCCTCCATTTTGTCGATCTTTGGCCAGCTTGCCAGACAAAGCAAGCAAAAAAGAATTCTCTTTCCAGTACCTGGTGGGGTAACATACTCATCCTTCCTGGATTCATGACATAACTGTTGCCATAAAATATGGAAAGTGGACTTATTATTAGGCAGCAAAACCTCACATGGACCCCAAGTGATATTGATAGGGGTTTTTGAGGATGGCTTGACAACTGAATTACTGTTGGGTCTTTATGACCAAGCAAGGAATCAGATTTCTTTGAGCATACCGTTGATGAATGCCCTCCATATTGTTAATCTTTGCACAATCACAGATCCTTAAGATAAATGATTGTGACAGAGAGTTTGACAAGTATTTCTATACATGAGAAGACACCAAATAGAAAGTATATATGGACCAATGTAATAAGCAGGAAATCTGCAGAAATCAAGAAAACTACAGAAGCTCTTTGAGCTTCATTCAAATCTGATCTGGCAACAAACTGCATGGTTATCTTTCCAGGTACATATCAGTGTTGTGCTGGTATCTCTTTTCAAGAGAACAGGTGGTCCCAGATCTTATATATTATAACATCTTTGGGGAATGATCTAAAGAAAACTTGAAAAATGCCAAAACCTCAGGATAAAGGTTCATATTACGCTGCCCAAACATGGAGGTTATCAGGTGTAGGGTTTATGGTTTTTGAAAAAGATGATGCAATTCTGAGTGAGGTTCAGATTTAGGGTTGTAATTTAGAAGTGCTGACTTTATTCAAATTTACATGAGTCTTTGATTTAGTTTTCCAATTCAACACACAAATTGTCTCGGAAATCTTCAGAAAGACCAAGACAAATTGAAGAACATGTTTTGAAACAAATCACACATATGTTTTCTCACATTTGCTCTATCTTTAAGTAGTGAACAAGTATGTTTGTAACCAAAAAAGAGGTAGGAGAAGCTCTAATCTATAATTTCAAAGCCTTACTTTGCATCACCCTTGGAGGTATTGTTGTTGAATTATTGAAATCATAATCACCTTTGTAACATATTTCCTCAAAAAGGGACTTTTATGCTCAATACAACACCAACAAACTTAGAGATTCATCACGTACAAGTCCTACACAATACATCAATACACATAACAATTTGTCAATAACAACAAAAACCCAAAGCTTTTACCAAATTTGGATGAGCTCTCAACTTCAAAAACACATGACTTGAAGATGTTGAAGACTTAGGACCAACCTCAAATGGTGCACATGCTTGAACTAACAAAAAAAAACAATTGAATCAATTCATGATTTAGGATTGACCCCAAATGATGTACAAACGACCTAATGATGAGCAATAAAACTATAACAACTAAGCTAAATCGAAAAACACATGACATAAACACGATAGAATAAAATTAACATTGATGGACAATAGATGATAGAAACGTAGTAGAATACACCTAATCTTAGTGGACAACATGTGACAACCTTCAAATGGACAGTGTATGATAGAAACATAACATAATAAAATTGAGCTCAACAAGGATCACATGGCAAAAAAAATACACAATAAAAACATAGAAACACAACATAATAAAATTGAGCTCAACAAGGATCACATGGCAAAAACAAAAGATAACAAATGACATCCCATCCATCTCTAAAGACAATTAAGGTTTTTCATGAACATGCCCATTTCATCATTGGAATATTACAAAACTTTTAAAACATGGAAATTTTTTGAAACATTATGGGGTTTAATTGACGTAGGTTTGCTTAATTTAGCATGGATTTACCAAGACTCAATGACTTGGTCCAATCATTGCATTTGCAGGTAAGAGAGTGATCGAACAGACATGGAATAACGGAGCGACAATTACTTAAATATGTTTTGCTATTACTGTTATTCGATCTAATTTTCGACCACAAAGGAAGCCATCCATAATCGAGTCCCGTTATCGAGGACCTCGTGTAAGAATATTATACTAACAATAACTCAAAGGTGTCATTACCACAATTACACATCTATGACCAATAAAAGTCAGTATATAAAAAATAGTTCAAGAAAACATAACATACATCATCTATACACCTAAATCAAAACAAAATGCATACAAGAAATCAAAACATAGTGGAATACAAAAAACCAAAGCAAAATGTTCATACCTATGTAACATCAAAATAACTTGGTCTTCTTCAAGAAGGTCATTGTCCTCAATTAACGTATTGTTCTTTTCAATCATAATTGCCTTATATGTTAAAAATCACTTGGGTTCAAGGTTCAATCACACCCAACACAAGCATCACAAGCACTATGAAACCAATATTTGACAATTGAGATAAAGCAATCCAAATTCTCAATCCTTGACCAATGAAATTTAATGAAAACACCAACAACCCTAAAATTCATTTATCACAACTTGTGATCCCATAATTCCAAGCACTTCATGAACCAAAAAATACACATGCAAAATTGCACCATATGTTATAGCCACCAAACCAAGGGGTTTTTTGTTTCCTTTGATTGAAATGATAAGCATCAAGGTTCACTTACAACTCATTCTTCAACATAGACTCATTGCATCATCACCAAACACAATTTTCCCAAAAAACATATTGTCATCTTCAATTGCCATTGGCTGAACTAGTACATCCAACAAGGTTTAAGTGTAAATACACTCATAATTTTAAGATCATATTTAATAAAAAATTTAATGAGAAATGAGTTACCTACAAAGTCTATTATAACCTTCATGGTTTTTAAATGGGAGTTAAACATGATTACCAATGGTCAAAAAATAGTCAAAAAGACCAATTTGCATAAAAGTTGAACATCAAGTATCACATAATGTATCATAAAATTATTAAACATATAATTCAATTGGGTTAGAAAATTGAAATTAGAATGATTCTTGATTTTATGTAATAATATTCCATAAAAGCACATTAAATAAGTAGTTAAGTACGTGTGGTTATGAAATGCAAGTAGGTTGGAATGTATTTTTTGTAATGTCCAGTTTTATATAAGTAAGTGCATATAGATTGAAATAATTTTTAAAATTAAAAAATTAAAGATGAAACCTTTAAATATACCATCTAGACTTGTGAAAACATTTAATTTGCAAATAGGTTCCAAGCACATTATAACGAACCAATGGTACTCCTATAGGTGAGTGTTTAATATGGAATATTTTGGATAAATTTTTGTAAATCATTAAATTTTTGTGTTAAATTTTTTTATTAATTTTTTTCCAAAATATGTCATTTTCAAATATTTTCAAGTTTTTTTTATGAATCCTTTAGTTAACAAAATTACTAGTTACAAATTATTTTAAAATATTTTTGTTATTTTTTATTCATTAAATTGATTTCAAATCTATTCATATGTTCCTATGATATATTATGAATGGCATTAAATAAACAAGTACAAAAAAACTCAAAACCAATTTAAGTTACCATTTTAAAATATGAAATATTAAACACATGTAACCATGTCACTAGTGTTGGGCATTTTTTTGAAATTTTTTTAAACCACAAGTTTTGGTTTTTTCTAGTTTTGAAAATTAAAAAACCTTTAGTTCCAATTCTTTGAAAATTTTCAAACTCAAAGAAGCTACCAATTTTGTTTTTTTAAATTTGAAACCTTCCCACTTCCTAATGAGTCAATTATCCCATGGCTAGATAATATGTAGTTATATGCAACATTTTTTAAGTTAAAAAATCTAACCATGTGTTATTTGTAGGTTCTTTGATGGTTGTGAATAGGTTTTTTGAACCTATAATTACATTGCTAACCATAAATGCATTTACTTCATAAACACATCTAGATATTACATTTATGAACTACATTAATGCCCATAGGTGCATTTATTTGATAAAAACATTTGCATGTGCATTCACTGTTCACATTTTGCACCCAAATCCATCACATGCATCAACTCCTCAAAGAGATGACATTTTTTTGTAACTAGCCACAATGCAAATTTATTTGTGATGCTTTGCATTTATGACAATTTGGGAAGTGAAAATTAAGTTAAACAATGTAGTTAATAAATGTTCATCAATGTAGGTTTTCAAATATAGCCTTTGGCCTTGCACATAAGGTGAAAGAACTAATACTAATTTTTTCTTATAAATGGCAACCTAACAAGAATTCAATCCTCTTTTCCAAAATTTCATTGTTGCTTCTATGTTGCCTTAAGTTGTTTTAATGTTCACCTTTAGAGGTTCCTAGGACCTCCAATTGTTTTAATTTCTAATACATGTTGTTTAAGTAGATATATATAATAGGATATAAAACTAGCATGTATCTATTCTTATTTTTAAAAAGACTACCCAATATTGGTTGTAATCGCTTTGGTACATATTAGCACATTTTGACCCAAAATATATTTTTAAATTTTAAATGATAGTAGGTTTTAACATGGATTGTACACAAATGTATTCAAATGCACTTTTTACATACATTTTTATGTTGCAATTGTTTCTCAAACTTTAAGTTTACATTCTTATGAAGTCAATTGAAAGCATAGATGTGTCGGTATTATTATTTAAGAGGTTTTGAATTATTTTCATGCTTACATGTGAAGATTAAATGATAATTGTCAAAGACTATTTTTTTGGTCTACTTGACTATGCTTTCATACCAACATATTGTGTGCCATGGTTTGATTATAAACTATAGAAAATGCTAAGACTGGCATCAATATCCCAATAACTTGTGCCATCATTTTAAATTCAAATTCATACAATTCAAAATAAAAATCATCACATTTGGCAATCAATTCAAAGCTTGAATCTAACCATGTGAGATTCCATGGCAATGCATGAGGTGAAAATTGAAACAAGTGCATCCAATGTTAATAACCAACAATTCTTGAAATTTGGATTATAACACATTGTTTGACAACATGGAACTATGTATCCACAATGGCTTTAATAGTAACCTTTAAGTTTGGCACATTGGCTTATACAAGACAAATGCAAAGTTTGTCAATGTTGATAACAAATGGAAATTGCATCAAGTGATATTAAAAAAATTCTAGAAACAAAATGACTTTTGAAGCAAATCATGCATTTTCACAAGAATTATTAACGTCCCAATTAACACCCTTGCAATAATACAAGATTCCTTCCATTTTTACTTCCACTTTCCATATTTTTTGGTCCAAATTATAATCTTTTGAAATGAATTTTGAGCACCTTTCATTTTCACCTTCAAAAACCAACATAGGTTTTCATCTTTCACATAAATAATCTCTTTGTAAAAAAAATTAAACGACTCAAGCTTGAAAACCTTTACTTAACTTTGACCATGGTGGCATTAGTTCTACATTGTGTACTTCAAATATCCCTATAGTCCTTAAAATAGAGGTTTAAATTTTGGGGACTTCAAAGTCATATTACCTAGTTTATAATTTAAGAAGGTTATTTATTGAAGGAACATGAACTACAAATCAAAGACCTCTAATATAGTAATTAGATGACCTTATAATATACCTTTTACAAACATCTCAAAAATATAAGCAAAATGCCCAAGTTGTGTTTAAGTAAAAAACTTTAGTAATTTGTCACAACAACTTTGGAATGTTGGTTGTTTGAAGGCATTTGTGCTAGGTTTAAACATTATGGATGTAGCAACATTAACATATATATACTTGCATTTAGGTTACACATATTCTAATAGCTAGAACAAAACACAAATGGTGACTCAGTATGACCCATGGTTTCGCATCATTTCAAAACCACACATTATAGTGTTATTGGAATATTTTAGTACCACTTTCACTTAAAAGTTTATGTTCACTCTTTTACAACACACACATAAACACACATTCTTTTATTCTATTCCAACGACATTTATACAACAACCACTTTTTTTCCCTCCAAGTCCGTCTTCCTTGAGTAACCAACCACTATTTAAATCTAAATCTTATTTTCTCTCCATTAATTTTTCCATTCCCTATCTTTCTCACCAAATCTCCTAAAAATATGGGAGTTGGATAGAGGGTGAAAACACACTACGGTGGTTAAAGATTGTTTCACAAATACTATTTTTTGAAATTACGTGTTTTTGAACTTCTACCAAGCTAATATTAAAAGGGTTTTTTTGTAAACAGTATTTGGAATAAGGTAGTTCAAAACTCAAATAATAAGATTTTCCAAAAAAAATCCCACTTTGGAATTGATATTAAATTATTAAAGAATATATTAGTGAAATTTTTATAAAATCACATTATATTGCAAAGTGAAAATATACTTCAAAAATTATCAAAAAAATTACCAAACTTGATGTACTCAATCATATATTACATATGAATTCATTGTCCCATTTCAATTTTATATGAAGAGTTTCACTCATGTGATTTCACAAAAAACATTTGGATGAAGTTTTTCATTCAAACAAGCATAAATATTTGAATACATAAAAGTTTGTTGAAAAAACACTATCATTTGAAAGATAATAAGAATTGTGTTGGAGGTTTTGTGTTAAAAATCCATTTTATGTGTTTCTCAAAACGTTAGTTTAAATGAAAGAAAATCTGCCCCAAAATAATACAAAATGTACCCTAAAAAAACATTTTCTTACCCAAAATGTACCACTATAGCATGCTTTCACCCTAAATTGACTAACTAAAATTAACATTACAATTATTAGATTGCCATAATTACTTAACCAACCCATTTTCCCCTTTAACAACCACATGGATGGGCTCCCATGAATTGTTGATGAAGTTGACAACCTTGGAAAAAATGTTGTATTTGGCCTTCAATGTCCAAAGATCAAAAGTTGTGCATGTAACATGTGAAAAGGAGGTAAAACATATATCTCCTTAATTTTTGTTGCGACATTTGATAGCACTCCATTCACATAACATCCAAAAATGTTGATAACATGCCCACATTGATGTAGAACTAGGCACTTCAACCATGGATTATCAATAAATGATAAAGGGCAATATCCTTTTGCAATGTACAATATTAAATCCTCCCAAAAAAACATGTGCAATTTCATATTTGTGGTAAGGCCATTAATTGCTTAAAAAATGTGATTAGAAAAGGTGATACAAGTTTTCTCTTCTTTGAAATTTATCTTTTATCAATAAATTTTGTCAATATTTGCATGAGGAACAATGCCAACCTCCTATACTCCTTTGCATGTTCATTGGAAATGTGTTTCCCTAACTAACTTGTGTTTTTTGTTGTAGTTCAAAGGAAGCCCCTTGCTCAAGTCCCCAGGGTAAAAATCCTAACATAAACTTGCATTATTGTAAATGACACATAACACAATACATCATTTATGCATTGAAAGGATTTATTGTAGCAAAATCATTAACAAAAAAAACCCAAGAATTTGACATGTGGTGAAAAGGATATCACATGTTTTGATTGTTCATGAACTATGGAATGAAAAACACCCAAGCTACTTGGTGTCAAGATTGGATGCTTCTTATGATCCAATTGTTGTGTTAGTTGAAAATTAAAAAATTCATTGTCATCCTTTTAATTTGACATTACTTTTGTAACATGATTGGGGGTGGCACTTATAGACGACATTGAACCAATAACTACATGCACAAAACAAAAATTTATAAAATGCATGAAATTTTGAGTTTACAATTTACCTCTCAATCAATTTAAATCAAGGAGATCAACAATGTTCAACCAACCAATATTTCGAAAGAAAAGACAAAAAATGATGAACAACTTTGTTATGAAGGTATGAAAAAACTACTTCAAATTGTGAAGAACCACAACAAATTTGATAACAACACTAGCGTGTGAAAGTTTATAATGTACAATTTACTTCAAACTAATGATAACATAATACAAACCAACTACAAGCGTGAGCAATAACAAAATTATAATAAAAAAACACAAACACCAACCTAACATTGCAAACAAGAATACTAAAGCTAGGTGTAAAAAACAAAATAACAAAAGAAACATAAAAACATAAACAATAAAAGAAACAAAAAAGAACATATATTGTTACCTAGAAGTACTAAAGTTTGCATGATAAGATATTAATAAAGTTTGACAACTAAGCATAACACCTCAAATGAAACACAAACAAACAAAACACCTTGATTATAATAAGCAAGTTCAACAAGGTGAACATGACAACACTTTGAGTGTAACTTCAATTATTAGAACAACAAAGGATTAAATGAAAATATGAAAGCCAAAGGAGAACATGGTAATGAAAGATGAGAAAAAGGAAAAACATAAAATGATATCAGTTGAAGCTAAATGTTGAAAGGTCAAGCAAAAAAAACTATGGAGATGAAAAAAAACACCCTAAACCTTAAAAGAATTGAATTTGCCTAAAACAAAAACCTAGTTCAATCTAAGGTTGACTCTCATCAACAAAGACACATGGGATGGTAGTGTTGAATATAATTTACAATTAAGTTGTCCCCTAGATTTTAGGACTTAAAACAATACCATTTGAATAGGCAAATTCATAAGATGCAATTCTTTGTAAAGACATAAATGTTGAAAAAAGGTTGACCCTTCAATGGTATTTAATGTGCTTAGTGGTAAAAATATAATAAGTAAAACAATTTGTTTTCAATGTTTCATGGTTGGGAGGTGAACATAATAATAAGCCTTATATTGGTCTACAAATATACGTAATGGTATTACTTTCAAATTTTTACATGGTAAATTAGAGCTTAGTAAGTTCTTTAAAATACAACTCATGTGATTAGTATAAGTCCAAAGAGAGCTATAGATAAGTTCGATGATACAAACTTTCAAACCTATAAAAACCCACATGGAAATGTTTTTTGAACAATAAGCACTTTGGGAATATGTTGATGGACTTAATGCTAGACAAATAACACCCATTAATCACTTCAAATAAACATGGGATCAATTCATATATAGATTTTAGGCCACATTGTGATAGTAAAAAATTTCTTCAAAAGAAGGTGCAATCACACTAATTACTAAACATTCTAAATATGAAAAGTTCTTCCTTTTGGCAACAAAACTTTCATGGTTATAATATTAAAAAATTCTCAAGTTTAGATAATAGATAATGTGGCTACATAGATAAAGTTTAAATGAACATAGTTGGCTAAATCTTTGTGTGAAGTGGAACTACTTTGGCAATTTTTAAAATTGAAGGGTGGTTCCAATGGCAAGTTATCATTTGCAAATGTATGCAAAGTGGCTATAACAACAATAAGTGTGATAAAAAACTGGGCAACATGTGCATTGTTGTGGAAGTGTATTTGGCTTGGATTTTTTCCAAAAGGAATACATTTGCTACATAAAATAACCAACAAGAGGCTAGTTAGCAATGATGCCTAGGATTTAATACCAAGCTAATGTTGGTTTCACCCATTGTTCCAAGTAAGTTATTGAACACATTGCAACTATAAATGAACTGTGGAAGTGGACATCCAAACTTATCAACACATGCAAGTAAAAAATTTAGCATTGATTGTTTACATTAGCCATATCCCATGTGGAAGTGCGTGGTGATTTTGTAGTAAACATTCATCAACTGATTAAAACTTGATGGGCATTTGAACCCCAACCCCCAAAAAGGTGTTGCCATTACAACTCAAAGCCCTAAAACCTTTTTAGAAAACAAGTCCATAATACATATCTTCAAATTTACAATAAAATCAAAATCTTAAAAAACAAAGGTCAAAAAAAGACTTTTTTTTTGTGTTTTTCCTTTGTTTCGGCTCTCTAAATCCGCAATGCTCGTAAGTCATAATCATCTCACATCTACCCCTCATTATTATAACAAAAACAAATTACAAATCTTAAAAGAAGGCACAAGTTGGACCTCTAGAAGAAAAGCCTTAAATTGCAATTGGGCTATGCAACTACTATATAATTGCATGTGACATTTTCGGACTAAAAAATTTGTAGTCACCTAAAACTAGTCACAAGTGCAAATTAGTTGCAAATAGTGGTGACATCATGATGATATCATCAATACATGGATGCACATGTCAAGTATTTATATGGTTTCATCCAATCTATAAAATATTTCATGTGTGGCCATTAGTAGCTAATTTGCAACTAATGTTTTGCCACTTGGAGCTCCTTAATAGTGACACATGGTGACATTTGAATGCATTCTATTTTTTTTGTTTTGTAATTGAAAATAAAGGAGACCCAATTTAAGCCATTAGATTCATATGTTTTGATGGTTTTAGGTCAAGACACATGGCACATGGAAAATTTGCCATGTGGCACATTAATTTAAATTTACACCAAATAAATTTAAATTAACATTTAGGTTGGTAGTACTAAGTACCTACCTACCTAAGTTAAGTACCCACCCATTTAGGGAGGTACAAATAGGTGAGTAGGTCAAACTTAGGAGATTGGTACTTAGTTTGACCTACACACCTAGGTGGGTAGGTCAAATTAAGTACCTACATACCTACCCACCTAGGTAGATAGGCAAGTAAATAGGTTAGGGATGTAACTAGGTTAAAATGATGCATAAACATTTTTCATTTTTAATTTGGGTTAAGCTTTTTCATTTGTTCATCCCAAATGGCACAACTTTTTTACTTTGATAGTGTTAGATTACACACCTTCTTTATAACTTTCAAAATGATAGTGGAGAACAAACAATATGCAATAATATTTGAACTTGTAATTTAGTTATAAACTAAATTCCAATTAAAAAGCTTTCCCCATATCTTTTGTTATCATTTTTGGATTTCTAATTGAAATAACTAATTAAGTAAAAAAATAATTAATTAATTAACTAATTATGTAATTAATAATTAATTTATATCTATAAAAATTAACTATATATAGTAAATATTATCTATTCACTTTCACCCACTAAAATTATTATTTATAAATACTTAACCAACTAACTAATTACTTACAATACATAATACATAATTAATTAGTAGATAACTTAAATATTTATTAAATACAAATAAATTATTTAAAAGAAACTATGAATTATGAATACTACATTCAATTATATTAATTAAAATAGTTATTTAACAATAATAAATTTACTATAAATTTTTAAATCTTAATTTTTACTATAAATTATAACTCATAATTATTTAAAACTAAGTTCAAGTAAACATCATATAATTACTGTAATTAATTTTTATTAGTGTGAATATTTTATAATGGTAATCATTATTAACTATTAATAAGTAAAATTAAGCTATAAATAAAGTTATTTACAATAATTACATTAATTAAATATTTACATCATAATTTAATTATAATTGAGAAAGTATATGTAATTTAACCATTTATGATACTTATAAGATTATTATTTTAAGTAATTTATACATAAAGTGGTTTTACATGAATTACCTTAATTAAAATAATTTAATTAATTTAATTAAGGTAAGTAAATTAATTATTCATACTATAGTCAAATCACTATAAAAATTGTAAATGTTATTATTAATTACAAAATTTATTATTTGATTCAATTATATATTCTATAAATTTTCAAATTAATTTTTAGCATTTCGAAAAATTACTAATCAAGGCAAAAAAAATTATTGGAACAATAATTATTTACTGAAAATAAGTAATTATAAATAATAGATCTATTAATTTATAGTAATGACATTAACGACATTAATTACTCGAATTACAGTATAATTATTTTAAAATATTAAATATAGAGTTTAATTATAAATTATAGTTTCTAATTAATCTTATGGTTTATAGTTATTTACAACTATATTTTTTTATTTGTGTATAATTACTATAAATACAATGGTTTTATAGCAATTAAACATTAATTATAGTAATTTATTTATTTACATTTTTCCAATAATTATTGTACTTGCTTTTTATTATTGTAAAAATATTCAGAATTAATGTTAAAATTTATATTATTATTATTATTATTTATTGTAAATAGATAATTATAAGTTGTAAATAAAATAATTTAATACTATTTATATACTTTAATTACAATAAGTGCATTAACTAGTCTGATTATAGAAAAATATTGTAAAAAATTGAAATACTCATTTGAATTATAAATTTTGCATATGGTTTATAGGTTTCAATATAATTTAATATTCTCAATATACCTATGGATGATTGTTGTTTTGCCACCTTTCCATATACCTTAATATGAAGCCAATATACATTAATAATTTTTCAAACCATGCTTAACTAATCCATGAGAACAACACACACATATATATACCTTAATGGATGTGGAATACATGATGTATACATAAGGACTATTATACATAATTGTTAATAACATAAAACACATAACTTACCCTATATAAATTAGTAACATATATAACTTAATGTATAGATAAATATTAATTACCATTTTTTGGTCACTTTTGCAACTAATGGGCCATATGGGGATCTTTTAGGATGAAAATAATGTGAAAAGTCGCTCCATTTTAAAAATGAAAAACCTAGTAGTCGCAACATAGTCATAAATGTGACAAAAAAATGTGTGATGTGATTTTCAATCGCAAAAATAACCAAAGTTAGTTGCATGTAGTTACAAATCAATTGGTTACATTTTGACATTTTTATACTAGTGGACCTCCTTTAGGCCCCATGCATACCAAACTTGAAGTGTTAGATTCCAATTTGCAAAGGATAACAAACTAAAAATTGAAGCAAACAAGCATTCAAGAACTTGAAATAAGCAAAACAAAGTAAATGGAGATTCCGAAAAAATCAAAACTAGAATAAATTATATATCTACAAAAGACACATCAAAATGGTGGAAGTGGGTGCATCCTTATCTATGATTTGCCAACAAATTTGAATTCCAAAAACATGAACCTTTAATGAACTTGTTACTATTGCTCGCCTATACATCCACACAATAACAGACCTTGCCTTGCTCTTGGCAATGGCCTGTTCATAAGGAAAATTCTAAAAGGAAAAAAATTATTCATTATAAATTTTGTGCATAGATCCAAATGAATGTTCAACCTAATCCATAACTTGTTGTTCATGAAACTAACAATGTTGAAAGTGTGTTTGTTTTCAACAAAGCTCAAAACTTGGACAATAACTATCTCCACAAGTCTCATATATTTAGAGAGCTTATGGGTAAGGATGGCATACATAGAAAATTTCCACCAAAGCCTATTAATTGGGTTCAACTCATTGTTTTCACACAATATTGCTTTAACATTATGAACCATGGTCATATTGAAGAAAGACATTTGGCAATCAATATTTTGAACTAACAACAAAGTAGGCACAATTTTGCCACAATCAATCACCTCGCAAAGCACATGGAAAGTTTACTTCAACACGCTCAAGTGAGTGTGAAAGTTTTCCTTTGCATTTGTTGGATTCTTGGCCTAAAATTGGGGATAAATGACACCCATGGCAATCATAATTTCATGTGTGGGGAAACGACGTTCAAACTTTAAAACAAGCTATTAACACATCAAAAAGTTACAAGCTTCATGGGTTCTTTCGAAATCCACATAAAATTTGTTATTTCATAGGTATGCATTGTTTAAACACGAATGTTGTGCATTATTTAAACATGGAAGTCATGTGCATGAGTTTTATGTGTAAACAACATGAATAGACATATAACATTTGTGCCTAAACAATAGAAATAGGCATATGACATCTATGTCTAAACAATGCACACAACATTGATGTTCAAATAATACAAATAGATGAATGATGTATGTGTCTATTCTATACGAACCTATGAAAAACAAATTTTGCATGACTATTATTACCAAATTGTGGCCCATGAAGTTTGTGATTAACACTAAAGGAAAACTAGAAAAAAAGCCTACCATTTATAATTATATTATAATTACATAGGACATTTGCTATTAAAATTTGCCTATTTACATTAAATAGATTGCATAAAACATTAATTACAAGTGTGGATAAAGTCAACAATCAACTAATATTATGCCATCCTATTGTATGCCATCCATATATTACCATAAAAATCAACAACTTATATAATGACATGTGGCAAATGAAAAAGGTTTGGGAAAATTTTGTTTTAAAAATAAATAGTGGATCATCATCATCTATTTTAGATGGTTTCAAATCATGACACATGGCATAATATAAATTTTAAATGTTTTTGGCCAAAATTGTTTTAAATCAATATTTAGGTAGGTAAAAATGTAAGTAGGTAAACATAAGTACCTTTTTAAACTACCTAGGTACATAGGTTAGGGAGGTAGGTAAATATTTAAATTTTTTTTTCTAGGTTAACCTTTACAATTAAGCTCCTTTGATCGACTCATCCCAATTGACATGTTTTTTTAATATGAAAATGTAGGACAAGGCCTATTCATTATATAATTTTCAAAATGGAAATTGAGGACAGAGCATATGGGATAAATTTTGAAGTTGCAACTTAGTTATAAACTAGGTTGCAACTAAAATCTTTATATCATATCTTTTGTCTTTTTTATTTTTGTAAATTTTATAATTAAATATATAAGCAAATAACTAGTTATTTAACTAACTAACTAGTTAGTTATAAATACATAATTAATAGTTCATAAATAAATAAATAATATATTGAATAATTAATCATGATTAAATATTAACTATTAGTTATCAATTAATTAACAAATATGTAACCTACATTAAGTAAGTAGTTAATTTGCTTAAATATAAACTAAATAAAACGTTATAAATACACGCATGGAAACATACGCCCATTACACCCCTAATAGAACATAACAAAAGTACACATACTTTTCAAAAGTTTCTTAATAGACCTATGTATACCACTAAAGGTTATGTTGACACCTTAATGGTGCAACTAAAATTGATTACATTTGCAATTAATGAGACATATGGGCATAAGCATGGATGAATAAAATCATAGAATGTAGGATGAAAAGTCATTAATCACAGATGTAGTTGTAGCATAGGTGCAAGAATGGTTAAGGGTGCAAACACTAGAAGAAAAACTAAAATTTACAATTGTGTTTGTGACTACTTTTGAATCATAAACAAAATTTTGCGACTAAAAGCCTTTTACTCACTTAAGACTAATTGCATGCACAAATTAGTCACAAATTTGATGACATCACAATGACATCATCAATGTTTGGTTGGAGGTACAAAATATGTATATAGTTTCATCCATCATATGAAATACCACATGTTTATGGGCATTTCTAATTAAGGTGCAACTATTTTGGATGTGGCATCCAAAATCACATCACTTGTTTGAACCTAATTTTGATAGGTGGCAACATTTGGTTAATTAATCCATCATAATTTTGAAATAATTTAAGATATTCAATTCATGTGATTGGTTGGTTTTAAATCATGCCACGTGGCACAATTAAAATTCAAAATTTGCCACATGGCATATTACCATAGGTCAAACTAAGCAAGTAAGTTGGTAGGCCTGAGTAGATTTGTATGTAGGTTCAACCTATTTATCTAAGTTAGATACAATTCTACCATAGTGCAATAATTAATTACACATAATCATAAATGGAGTGGTTGCATTTTGGCCTATAATTTCTACTAATAAAAATAATTGCAAAGATGATTAGAGCTAGTTGCAAATGATAAATAGTTACACATAATTGCAAATGCATTAGTTGCATTTTGGGGGATTTCTTCTAGTGCGAATTGCCCCCTCACATTCCTTTTTTGCCTTAGTGATTGCTTGTTAGAAGGTAACCTTGGTGACAAGTTCCAAACCTCCTATGCCATCAACAACAAAATGGTAGATAGGATATTTGCTTTTAACAAATGAAAAAGTGAAATATTTGGCATCTTTTCCACCATGTAGATCAAGAAAAAAATTATTGGCACTATTACAAAATGTGGGTGTAGTTCATTAGTCCACGTTCACTAAAGCAATGAATTCAGTACATCCCCATTAGGTCCCTCTAGGAATAGTGAATGCACAATGGCATTCACTATGACTACTGAATCCAATCAAAATCTAATGAAATCACTTAGTGTACAAGGATATGTTTTATTGGTCAATGCTTCAATAGAATGAAAGTTGTCAAAAGTTGGATCTTCAAACTTTTCATAAGGTCAAATAAAATGTGTACAATTCTACATGGGTCAATTTGACAAAACCCACAAAGTCACAACATTACTACAAAATTCAAGTGCAATTCATTAATATTCATTTAGTGGACCAATGAATCCACTAGGGATTCATTAGTCCCCAATTAGTGGGGACTAATGAATTCATTCAAAATTCAATAAAAACACTCAATAAACAAAGGACGCATTTTGTTGAAATGCAAATAGAAACGTTTTTACTTTGTGCAATTTTTATCAAAACATGCACATAATCCAACAAAAGAAGGATACATGGGAGCCCCAAATGAGCTCAATGTCACATGATGCATTCAAGTTCTTCAAAGCAATCGCACTTTTTGCACTTTCAATGTGCATTTTGACAATAAATGAGTGGTACTCTACATAAACTTGTTTCACCAAAGAAAACATGAATATTGACCTAGTTTTAACATTGTGAGGAAGCTTGTTGCCTTTGGTGTCTAGTAAATCATTAAGCTTCTAAAACTTTGCAATTTTTTTGGGTTGTGAACAAAAAAATGCATATGACCTTTGCAAAATGTTTTTTAACTAAGATACAAAATCTAGTTTTGATAATGTGATTACTGCCAAATTGATTTTGTGAATGAAACAATGAATTCCATTAAAAATTTGAACAACCTTTTCCTTGGATTGCAACGTCACACTTGTTTTGATGGCCTTGGAAGACATTGTTGCCATCACAACCCATGCTCAACAACTTACCAACCAATTCCCCCAACCCCAATCCTCCAAATTCAAACAAACATTTCAACATCAAAGAAAAATGGTTATTAGATGTATTAGAGACACCAATAGTCTCAACACACAAGATGATGGGAGTATTCTTTCATGTTTGGACCACATATAACTGGATGGAAATCCATCAAGTGTTATCAATTGTTATGACTTTGTATACATTAATTACAATTAAGGTAGTAGTAGCAAATGTACTTTCATGATCTTTAATAACATAGAATGCATGATCATGCTACAACTTGATGTATTGGACCAATGTTTTATGGAAAGATTCTTGACCTTCAATAATTGCAACAAAGGCTTTAGGTTTTCATAATTTGTCATAGGACATCCATGAACAACAAGGTGGAAAAACACAACAAATTGCATGTATTTATGATTCTATTCAATAGGCACATTGGCCAACATCTTTTCTAGGACAATTGGTCGATCATGGGCAATGTATACATGTTCGTTGTTGGCATGAACTAAATTTTTGTTGTAATAGTAAAAACTTGTGTCAACATTAGGCATTGATACCTTACATTTATAGCAATTTACATGCTTCAACAAACTATCCAGCTTTGGAGCCAATAGTTTTTCTTTCCCTTCCACATGAATGCACATTATACACCAAACTTGGTGCACCAAACCCTTGTCACCAATCACATTTTCAGCCCATGGTAATTGAGTAGTCCACCCATCTTGAAACCTTTTTGCTCCCTCATATAACTTTCTTTTTTTTGGATTTTCCTTTTTTTGCATCCTCATGAACTAAATCATATGTGATAGCAGATGGGCTATCATCAAACAAAATAATAGAAGGTGTTGAGGAAGATGATGCACCAACCTCACCTTGTTGAGGTAATGGGAAATGATTTAAAAAATAAAATTTGAAGTTCTTAGGTAATTGAAGAAGGGCCATGGTATAGTGGTCGTAGGTTGCAACAAAAAAGAAATTAAGATGACATATTTGAACAACAAGGGAAAAAAAGTTTAGAAGAATGGAACAACTACCATTGAGAATGAAACTTTAAAATGGAGATGCACATGAAAGTTTGTAGTAACACCTAAAGAAAAATGGAGATGCACATGAAAGTTTGCAGTAACACCTAAAGAAAAATGGAGTGCACAAAGATTGCAGTAGAACCAAAAAAAAAAAGAGGATTCAAAAGCAATAGGAATTGGAAGCTCTTAGTTGAAGCTTCCTTAGATTGAGTGATGGTGGATCTAGAATGGTTTTTGTGTACTCTAGATTCTTAAATCCTTTCAACTTGAGTCTTATTTTTCAATTCTATTAGTGTTCAAGTAAAAAAGTGAGAAAACAACAAACCACAAAGATTTGGGAATTGGAATTTAAAAAAGCATCGAAGGGTCAATAAAAAAAATTGATCAAGATTTAGAACTTAAGATTCAAAAAAGAAATGTTCAAAATCAAGCAGTAATCCCCATACCTTGAAATTGTAAATTGTAATATGCTTTTGCACAACCAAAAACTTGTTGAAGTTGAATGGGATTCTTTGAGATGTCAAACTTAAATGCCAGATGAACTTGCAAACATTTTCATCCACCAAACTTGATCACAAGGTGAATCCTGTTGTCATTAGTCCAAAATGAAATTTCATACACCATATCTCCAAAACTCAAAATGTGATGCCTTTCTATAGTCTAGCCCCAATTGTCAACCCTAAACCATAAGCTCTTATAATGAATTCAATCACCCAAAAAATGTTGCAATTTGCAAAATAGAATGCAAATTTGCAATTACAAACCTTACCAATTTCCCAACTTCTAAGTTGCTAAGCAATGCAAAATCCTTATGCACATAAAAGTGCTAGTGAATTTTAGGTGACCTTGGATTGCCTACTATTGACAAATTATCTTGCAAGCAAGAAGGGATGACGGTGAGGAGCTCCTAGCAATGGCAGCGCTCCTGGCAAACAAGCCATTGCATGGGGAGAAAGACTGGCAATGGCTAGGGTTTAGGGTTTCAAGAGGGTGGTGATGTTATCACTTGGCTACATCAGGTTTAGGTGAAAAGTGTTGGATTACAACCTTGATTTTTAAAGCAGGTCTATTGCAGGGGCTTGTTTTAAACTCGCCTTTTGGAGATTTTTCACCAAAAACAAAAGGCTGGAACTTATAAGGCGCCCTCTGAGTACACTGTGAAAATGGCAGCAGTGCTTTACTTAACCACAACTCCTGGACTGGAGGGTGTTTCACACAATTGTGGCACTCCTAACGACAAATGGCTGTTCTTCTTTCAAAAATCAAATACCCCAAACCCTAAACCCTAAACCCTAATAACAGACAAAATACGAGAAGCATTGGCAGAACTTTTTCAATGTATTGCAAGGCCATGTTATGAAGTGGAATCTGTCCTTTGTGAAAATAGTGGTGAGTGGTCAGGAAACAGTCTCCTGTTGGGTTCCAGTTCCATAACTAACCATGGTGGTTAGCTCAGATGGTAGGTTGTTAGTAGGTAGGTAGTAAAAACATAGCCCTTATCTATGTATAAACCATTGACTTACTTAGTAGTTACCTATTTTGCTACCTATCTACCTATATGTGAGACCTATTTCTTACAGAATTGGTTACCAAGGTTAAACCAAATATTAACTCAGTTGAGGTTCATCCATAACTGAGTAATAATGGGCATCCAGTGGATGGTGCACTGCTGGGTGTCGGTTCACTGTGGCCAGAAGAAGGAAAGATTTTCTGACCAACTTTGAGTGAGCATTTTAGGTCTGTTTTCTAAATCACTTAATGTCACAATTTGAGAGTCAGAAGAGTCTTGTAAAGTAGAGAGAGAAGGATTTGAGCACCCCAACTCCTAATAAGTAACTCTTAAACAAGGTTGGTCATGAGAGCCATTCTGCCTATTTGGGTGTAGGCTGTTGTCCTATACCTATAGCCTTGATGCCTGATGCTGAAGTAAGTAAATCCAGGGACAGAATGCATCACACCCACCAACGCCACTTCCCAATGGATGATGCTGTTGTGACTCAGTTTGGATGAACTTTAAATGAGTTCATCTCTGGTTTGACCTTGGTCACCCATTCCATAAACTATAGGCCCTATATGTAAGGTAAATAGGTAGGAAAATAGGTGGTTACTAGGTAAGTAGATGATTTACACATAGATATAAGGTCTGGTTTTACTAGTTACCTTACTAACAACTGGCTTGTGTTATAAGGTAGCCTAGTAGGTAATTAGTAAAATCATCTACTGAGCTAACCATGTGTCTAATTGGATGAACCAGCACACTTGTTGGTACCATGGTAAAAATCTCAATTTTCATTTAAATTAATTCTAATTTTTGAAATATCCCATGCTAAGACAAAATCAATGTTCCTGAGCCCAAATTTAATATTTCAGAGGGGGGGGGGGGGGGGTGGCTTTTGGTCACAAAACGGCACACTCCAAGAAGGGGAAGACAAAAAGAGGGGGGACAGGGCTCGTCGGTGAACCCCGCCCGGGAGTGTGGATGGGGGAACG
>Ga0116227_10004201_pt1 | contig 31373 bp, 34 predicted proteins | sample S1TSphgellanicum_FD_89693 | JGI IMG/M metagenome (GOLD analysis project Ga0116227, IMG submission 89693) | Host-associated microbial communities from peat moss isolated from Minnesota, USA - S1T2_Fb - Sphagnum magellanicum MG | ecosystem: Host-associated > Plants > Peat moss > Unclassified... | reverse complement strand
GCGTTGTGTTGGCGTTGCTCGTGAATGCCTTGCCTTCTTTTTTGAGCAGTAGGTGCTATGATAATGCCCGCGGAGAGATGGTGTTTGGGTAAGGCTGAACATGGTAGTGCTGTGAATCAAAGCACTGATTGCGCTTTGGAACAGGCCCTGGTGGAATCCAGAACCACAAGACAAAAATGACATGTTGCCAGAATGGGCTCAGTGATTCCCAGGTGGAACAGGCTCCTACTGAGCCCATTCCATAGGGTACATGAAATGCCTATAAAGACCATGAGAACCATAGTTTTTGAGTACATAACAACACCCATAATGAGAACCAGTGTTGTTGGGCAGTTCTCTGGTGTGTTATTAAGGTACCACCTCCAGTTTCTGGGTTTTTGATGTTTTTCAAAGAACCTGCAACAGGTCTTATGAAAGAACCACCAAAGAATTCATGGATCAGGGTAGGTCCTTTGACCAGTTCTTTGGGATTGTTTTTGGAACCATGGTGGTCGGGAGTCAAGACTGGTTCTTTTGAATTTTTGAGAATCTGTGTTCAAAGGTTCATTTACCCTTTTATATGACCCTTTACCAGCTGATGATTCTTTCTTTTGGGTTTTGGTGTTGCCAAAAAGGTTCCTAAGGATGATGCTCTGAGTGTGTGTGTGTGTGTGTTCCTCAAATGCTCATGTATTCCACAAGCTGTTCCCAATAGCACCACACTTCATCATGTATCTTTTTTGTCTCAAAATTCTCGTCTTGTAACCTATATAGGTAGACCAAAGAGGAGATGCTAACATAATATTCTATTTTGTGAGTATCTAGGTGAGTTTTTTTTTTCGCGGTTGTTAATTGGCCAATCATGGAGGCCCTGTCACCAAAGATAGAGAAAAATAGCGGTTTCATTTAGGATGCAACCCCACAACTAATCAAAAATGAATGAATCACGCTCTAGACAAATTGTCCCCACAATGTCTTTCGGTTTGTTTGTTGTTGTGCTTCCTTCTAGGTTGTGGTGTTGATAGTCAAAGAATGAATATGAGCTAACCGAGGCCATTATTATTACTGAAAACTTGACCCCAACAATACTATTCTTCCAAAGCAAAGCTCAACAACAATTACTATTAAATTAGGGGAAAAAAACATTGTCACAAGAAACAAGATAAATTTTGTTGTGATCCTTTTGACAGACACCCGCACAGAGTGACACATGTGCTGTAATATATATACATACCATGGTCGTAAGTTCATCAAATCAGTGTGGAATACTTGTTTTGTTTTGAAGGTTTCTTGTTGAAAATGGTATATTTTAAAATATTCTAAAAGTTTCTCTATTTTCCTTCACAAAATTTTCTTTTTTAAAAAGTAAAATTATGAAATTTTCAATTTTTTTAAAAAATAATGTAATTAGTGTCGAAGCTGCCAATGTGCTACAGTTTGTATATATACAGTTTGTTTCAAGACTCAAAACTCCAATAAATTGAGTACCACTGACTCTCTCTTGCCTGATTTCAACCAAATACTCAAAAAACTAGTTCGCTAAAATCACATTGAATTATGATTTTGTATCTATTAATTTATTAAATAAGAGTTCACTAAAATCACATTGAATTGTGATTTATTATTTACTAATTGATTAATTTATTTTATAGTCATTGAATTGTGGGTGGCAATTAAGAAAGAAAAAATCATTCAAACTTAACCAGTTTTGGTGTCTTATTTGGGTACATTTTTAAAGGCTTTTTTTTTCCTTAAGTGGGACAGGTGGTCGAGCCATCTGTTGGTTCCACTTTTGGAACTGCTGTTAGGTAGTTCCACTTGCGATGATAAGGTATATGAATTATGAATGAACAAATGAGCGGGGCCAGAGTGAACCAGCACCAACCAGCGCACCATCCACCGGATGCCTCTTATGACTCGGTTGTGGATGAACCTCAACGGAGTTAACATCTGGTTTCACCTCTGTAACCCAATATGTACTGAAGTAGGTTCTATTTATAGGTAGATAGGTACAAAAATAGGTGACTACTAGAAAATTAGATGGTTTATAGTTTATAAACAGGCAAGGGCTTTTTAAACTACCTACCTATTAACAACCCACTGGAGTGGTTAGTAGGTAGTGAAAAAGGGCAACTGAGCTAATGACCATGGTTAGCTTGGGAAACTGGAAGCTAATGAACTGTTTCTTGACCATTTATCATTCATCCTTCATTGTGTTGCTGGTGGGTGCTGGTTCAACTGTGGCCCAACCATGGAGGATGCCCGTTACGCACTCAAAACAGGCACCTGGTAGAATCCTTTAACCACCAGACAGAACAGTGTCTTGCCTGGTCGAACAGGACCTGGAAGAGCCCAGTTACTACATGACAGAACGGCATCTTTTGCTCTATCAGGCTCTGGATCAACCCGATCCACAATACTTTGAAACCCGACAAATAATGAATACCCTAATACCTTGGCCAATTCGACACTAATTATATTATTTTCAGAAATGTTGAAAAAAAATTAAATTATTTCTTCCAAATCAAAAAATATTGTGAAGGATAATAGTGAATATTTAGGAATATTCTATTTGTTGAAATGAAATTTTCAAAATTAATTAATTAATTATTCAACGGACATGTGTTGAAATGGCCAAGGTACCACGATAGTAGTAGTGAAAAATACAAATTTTTACACCAAAAATCAGAGCACATATAAAGAAGCAGTTTTCTTCACTCCAATTCCAACAACTGGATCTGCAGATGGCACACAACTAAAACACTCTTGTCCAAATGATGGCTTGTTCATATCTCTAGATATCATGCCGGAAGGTAAGGAGCATGTTTCATTCACACACATGCTCGTGTGCACACACACACACACACACAAGTTTTGCAAATTGAAACACAAAAAATTGTGTTATCCGAGTTAGGGTTCAAGGTATATAAGTTTTATGATTCAACTATAAATCTTGGTATGGGTAAAGATAAACAATGAACATTTTGCCCTTAATCATAAGACAATAGATTGTTTCTCGTGTGTTTTCCACTATAGTTGTGAATGGTTAAGTGTACAGTTAAAAAAGGGTAGTTCATATTGACAAGTGGAGAAAGACAATTTGGTTGTGCAAATTTGGCATTGCAAACATGAACACGTGAAAGTTTCAAAGATCTGATGGGAAAGGCTGATAAAAAACAGAAATGAAAATCATTTCAACAGAATATATATATATATATATATATATATTCAAGGAATTCATATAATAATGACAAATGGCAATACAATCATGAGTATATGGTAAATGGGTCCAAACATATATGACAAGAATATTGTTCAAATTATTAGTCCAATGAACAGAAATAAAATGACAAAAATCGAACCAGCAGCTCCAGGAGTAATAATTCTGCTTTTTATTCAAAATTCAAATTAAAAACTTCCATTACTGGACGTAGAATTTCTCATCCAGATGCATACACTTCTGTGGAACATGCCCATCCATCATATATATACACACACACACACACACAAGGTACTTCAGAAGTCACACAAATTGAGGCAAGTTTGAGTCAATATTTTAGGCCAAATAGTTATAGGAAAACATCAACCAAACATTGTTGAAATAACACACCTGTGCATTATGCACAGGGTTCACACTAGTATATATACACACACACACACAAGGTACTTCAGAAGTCACACAAATTGAGTCAAGTTCGAGTCAATATTTTAGGCCAAATAGTTATAGGAAGTAAATTATGAACCAGATATGATCTATTTCACTAGGTAGGGTTAAAACAAGGGAAGTTTGTATTATTTACCAATCGAAGAAATTTTTCTAAAAAAAGTTATAGGAAGCAAATTATGAACCAGATATGATACATATTTAACTTATTACATACCCAAGGGTACATCAATGATAAATTTGTTTTACCCACCTAACACTCATCTTGAGTTTCATCCATTTATTTTTCACATTCTCATCGCCCTAAATAAAAAGGACCATTGGATGCATATACATTTGTGTATATCTATGAAGAGAGTCAAGGAAACAACCAATGTTGGGCGGGTATTTGATTTTTCATATACCAACTTGTTGTTAGTATCCGATTTTTAAAGGCTTGAGTACTAGCCAGATGCTAGTAGTTGATTTTTTATTATTCCAAAAAACAATTGTTGAAGGGGGGATGGGGACTTTGAAACTTTGAAATGACTATGATTTGAAGAGGGTAGGTATTTATATGAGCTAAGAGGGTGGATATAGTGCCTGGGTCTTTAATTGATGCCTAGTATAGTAGCTTGACCAAGTTTTTGGCAAATATCCTTTTTTTAATTTCTAGTCCAATTCTTAAAGTTCAATTGTTGTCAAGTCTTGTCAATGGTTTTGAATGACAAAGACAACAAATGAAAGCTCATTACAAAATGCGTGTCCATTTTTTTTTCAACATGAATGACATATGATTTTCATGAAAACAAATAACAATTGAAGATCTAAATTTTCGTTTGGTTTATTGCAATAAGGATTATAATTGTACAAGAAATAAAACAATGAAAATTTGAAATAACATATAATCAAATATTTGATTTTGTCATTTTTTTTTTCCTAACGTGCATCAATTCTATTCCATCTAGGACCACACAAGTAACAACAAACAATCAAGCATTTGTCATTTTCCACTAGGACCTTGCTAGCAACAACTAATAATGAGTAATCAAGTAATAAATATTTCGTTGATTTTCATCTCTACACTTCAAAAAAACTAAATCAACAATTAAACATAGATGTTGTAGTTCAATTGTTAACTCTAAAACATTGAAAATAATCAACATTCATAATCATGTTGTATGTCAAAAATACAATACCAACATTCACAAGTAATGATGTTTCTTTTACACAACAATTTCAAAGAAAAAAACATGTGATGTAATGGTTAGAATCTTCCCTTCAACCCCAAGGTCTAAGGTTCAATTTTTTTTCTAGTTTTTTTTTGCCAACAAACAATATGGATGAAAAACATACATAAAACATTTTCAAATTAGTTGCCTTTAGGATGTTACTTTCTTAAGGAAAAGAAGACTAAATGTTAATCCCAAACAAGTTGCCCTAGAGAACAATGTAAGTTCCATATGGAGCAAAATGAAGTTCCCAAGGAACAAAAGAAGTCCTTTAGGGAATAAATGAAGTTCCTCAAAAAAATAACTTTCTTGAGGAGTAAAAGAAATTCCTCAAGGAAAAATGTAACTTGCTTAGGGAACAATGAATTATCCTTAGGGAAAGGCCCAAGTTTTATGGGGAGAAATGCAACTTCTTTGGGAAACAATGAACTTTCCTCAAAGGAAGGCCCAAGTTCCCCAAGGAAACATATGTTTAGAACCTTTTTACAACCATAACCATCTCATGTTTGTTTTTATATAATCTTGTGACTTATCGTTGGACATGTTTCAAAGAAAGGTAAAACTTTGTAGTTGAAAGAATTTCAATTAGAATTCATATGAAAAATTTACAATCACCCAAAGTTTTAAACACATTTGTTCCCCAGGGAACGTGATTGCTCTATGGGGCACTTTAAGCCCTTTCTCCTCTTAGGACATGGTTGTTCCCTAGGGCAATTTAAACAAATTTCTTCGTAAGGATATGGTTGTTTTTTGGGGCAATTTATTTGTCCCTTTTGGTAGGGAACATGAATAACTCCTCAAGGCCAACCATGTACCCAAAAAGCAAAGGCTTAAGTTACCTAGGGGAACAACTATGTTTCTCAAGAACAAATGTGTTTAAAACTTTGTGTGATCATAATTTTTTCATATAAATTCTGAATGAAATGTTTTCAATCACAAAGTTGTAGATCTTTTCAAGACCTTTTAAACGATAAGTTGCAAGCTTATATAAAAACGAACATTACATCATCATAGTTGTAAAAAGATTTGAAACGTATGTTTCCCTAAGGAACTTGAACCTTGCCTTACGGGAAGTTCATTGTTCCCCAAGGTAATTGCCCTTTTCCTCGCAGAACTTTTTTTATCCCTTGTGAAAGTTAATTTTTGGAGAATTTTTTTTATTCCTTGGGGATATTAATCCATTGTTCCCCTAGGCACATGGTTATCCTTGGGGAACAACCATGTCGCCTTGGGAAGTAAAAGACTTAAATTGTCTTGGGGAGCAATCATGTCCCCGAGGAAAAGGGCCAACTTAAGCCCCTCTTTCCCGAGAACATGGTTGTTCCCTAAGGCAACTTAAGCACATTTATCCCTTGGGACACATGGTTATTCTGCAAGGCAATTTAATCTTCTTCTCCTAAAGACAATTTATGCCCCTTGCTCCCCAAGGAAGATGGTTTGTAGGGAGGATGGTTTGTTTCGTAGAAGTTGTTATTGGGCAAGTAACTTTTTAAATTGCTTAAAGGCAAAAAAAATCATCCATTTTATTCATGGATGAAAAAATAATTTAGGAAATGTTTCAAATCGTGCACCTTTGGGCTACAAGGGAGACTTTAACCATTGCATTAGTTGTTTTCCTTTGAGAATAACATAAAAAAAAAGGTATTTCAAGCATTAATCATTGTGTAGGTATAATAAAAAATCTAATTTTTTAATTGTTGGGCATTGTATTATATTATATTATAATTGTGTTGAGCTTAGTGCCACATTTAATTTGTTTTTACTCTTTAATGTTTGCCATCACCATCACATACATCTATAGATTATAAGCATTAGGGACTTGCACATTCCAACAAAAAGCCCCAAAACTTGATTAAATTTGTTCATCCCAAAATCATAGATTAAAGGTTTTTACAACTTCCAACAATTTTCAGATTTCACCTCATCCATTTTCAAATTCTACATCTAGTTTTTTCACAAAAATAGATTTGTGAAGTCAATGGCATTTTTACACCCAATATGAGAATCAACAAGTCAATTTTTGTTGACAAATATCATTACGCTTAGGTTATTTGTTTGAAGTGAACATTTGCAAATAGTTGTGAAGATTCCAACAATGGGAAAAATCCTTTTGGTCTTGATTTAATAAGTGGGAATGTCCAAAAAGTGTCAAAGTATAATAAAAATAGTGAGAATTTTATGTATTTTTGTGCACCACCAAGTTAGAACAAATTTATGGTTTTTAAAAATAAATTAGGCACACAATAGTAGACCCGACTAACAAGTTGTTGGCAAAGAAGACCCAAGTCAATCCCTTTAGAAGATAGTCAAAGAAAAGGCACACAATTCTACAACATTGCAAATAACATTTTTAAAAAAAATGGTTAATAAAAAAATGCCAATGCATCTTGAAACAATGAATTGTGGCTTGTAAACTTGCATATGTCAAAAATAAAAACAAAAAACCGACCCTATTAAGTTTTGTCCATTGGGACCTATGATTTGCACCATAAGTTTTTCAATTGTTTGCATCTATAAGATCATGCAAATATTTTAAAAGTTCATCTTCTAGATTCAACTTTATGTAGATACTAGATCATGCATAACTCAAGAAAGATTCACTAAAAATATTTCGACAAATGCATTCAATGTCTACTTCAAATAGATCACAAGCAATTGAAAAAAATCACCTCCAACAATAAACTTTATTCATCTACTAAATCATAAACAATTCAAAAAAAAAATCCAACATTAAACTATCTTCATTTACTAGATAAAAAACAACTCAAACAAAATCTCAACAAATGAATTCAATGCTTTTAATTTGACAAGGAGATGGGAAATTTTGGTGACATAACAAATTTGCCACATAAAATTTAGCAATTCCTTTCTTTGAACAATCTTATGATTTTAACTATCTACCTAGAATATAGTTGGCCAATGCCTTGTGCAAATATACAAAAGTTCATCAACATAGAACTTTCTTGATTTATCAAATCAAAAGCAAATTAAAAATTTAAGAAATGCATTCATCTTTTGCAAATATACCAAATCAAAAGAAAATTAAAAAATTCAATAAATGCATTCAACTTTTGCAAATATACCAAATCATGTAGAACTAAAAAAAAGTTCACCTTTAACATTAATATTAGTTTTTTTATATTTGTCAAATCACAAGCAATTGAAATTTTATTTTTATAAAATGAAATTAAAATCAAATATCTAGTTTTCATTAATGTGTTTAGCTTTCTAAGTCTTAACCTAAATTCAATGCAAGTTATATCTCACACTTGAGCCATGTAATGCATTTTTGAATATTGGATTAGATCAACTTTATAGAAACATAGTTTAACTCATGAAAGGCCTTTTCATCTATAGTAGCATATTGACACTTTTTCAATAAAGCATGCCCAAAACATGATTCATTAAATTGCTTAAACATGCTCAAATTATTGCAAGACACAATTGAATTTAAAATAGTTGCACAAGTTTATGAATTAGAACCTTCATCCTTGGCGTAAGCAACAATTTTTTGAATGAGTTGAAATTTGTCTTAAAGTTGTCACAATTTTTATATTATACTTGGACCACTTGTATTGGTTATTTCAAACAATGCAATAGTGACATATTTTGACTCTCACTAAACCAAGAAAAAATTCACAATAACAGCAAAATATGTCATGTGCTCCTTTTAACATCTAAAGGTCAAAGGTACAAATTCTAGATAGACATGAAATTACTGGAAGTTAAACATACCCAACCAAAGTTTTTTTGTACCAATCCATGAAGCACATCTTCCACCAAAAACCTTTATAGATGGGGACATTGTTCATGAGCACAACCTATACACCAACGTTTGTAGCCAAAGGGTGCTCGATAATCCTCAATGGCAGATACCCCTTAATAGCAAACAACATAATACATTTTAGAAAATGCTTTTCCATTTCACTGTCTTTCTTGAGGAGTTTTGTAATAGAAAAAAACCTTGAAATGGCACTTGATACACCTTCTTAGTTTAGATTGTAGACACAATCATAATGCAGCAAAAAAAGCCGTAGGCATTTGAAAGTGTATGCTACCAAGTCTTGATTACAGAACCTGGTCTCTTTTGAATGTCAAGTTAGATACTAATATGCACATTTGCATTTTTTTTTGTGTAGTTGGGTAAGGGGGCAGGTACAATTACAATATTTCTCAGGGTCCCAAATACGGTATGAATGTGAGTATTACCATTTTTGGTATCCAGTTCTTCCATATCTATATACCCAATCAAACACCCAAACATGATCAAATACCCACCCAACACTGGAAACAACCAACAAATAGGAGGCAAGATGCAATGCAATCTCAAAAATTTTGATTGCCTTAACCACTCTCTCTACATTCAGGTTGGCATACATAACAAGTTGTTTGGAGCTATAGAAACATGTATGTGTACCTTCTACATTCTCAAGATCAGCATTCCAAAACATTCCTGAGAACACCCAAAACCTTGAAGGCTATCCTGAAATCCTGAAGGCTGTGGCACAGGTGGTAGAGATACGAGGTACATGCTGGATGAGGTGGTGGGAGACCACCCAAAACCTTAGGAAGTTCTCCTGGAATCCCAAAGGGTGTGGTGCCAAGGCAGTGTGTAGTTGCTGGACAAGGCGGTTTTGGGTGCGGGGCGGGAAGGGTGGGTTGAGTCTTGAGTTGGTGCTCTTGTTTCACAACACATGCTCAGTGCCTGCTTGAAACAATGGAGGTACCTTCTGGCTGTTTTTTTTTTTATCAATTAAAAAAGCCCTATCCTTGAATTTAAAAACCTTTGATTTTGTACCTCAATCTTTTCTGTATTGTCGTGTTGTCTGTATTCAAGTACATTCATTTGTGTTCCAATCCTTTTGATCACAATTTTTCTTACTGTATGTCCCCTGCTCCTGCTTCCAACACATTGCTTCCAAATGAATTGGCAAATGCTAAACACTGAAACCCAAGTACCTGGAAGAAAGTAAAACCCCTTCGTGAAGAAGAAGTCCAAAAAATGAAACTTTCTCATAAGAAAAAAACAAACACCAGCAGCAACAACAACTCTTTGACAAATTGTGATACCAAAAATGGGTTGTCAAAAATCACCCTCCTTTCCTACAGGATCAAAATTGAAAGTGCCTAAAAAGAACTTTGTCACACAGGACGAGGAGGAAAGCAGAGCTTGAATGTGGTGCTAAAAACAATGGGGGACTAAACTTACTAAATTAGAGGGAGGGGAAAAAAAACCAGAGTTGCGGTTTGTGTCAAAGTTGAAAAATCCTCATCAGTGCTCAATCACACTACCTTATAGCTAGGTAGCTAAGCTTTAGCTAGTTAGTTTAGCAACATCCCATTCACTGGTGACCAAATTTAGGAGACGAGTTTTTTAAAAAAAAGTGATGAGTACTGGGTGGGTACCCTATGTAATTTGGTGTTGTCAGAGGTGGTTGGGTGTCCCACCACATGAGGAGTCAGGGCTAGGAAAGCAGTCAAGACTCTTTAACAGCAGGGTGCTAATTTAGAGGAGGAAAAGACAGAGAGACAGACACACAGACAGAGAGTGTCAGTTTTGTTTTTTCAATTTGGTAAAAGTAGGTATCCACACTCTTAGGATAGGATATTAGCTCAAGCCAAAGATGGTGAGGAACAGTATCAGGAACAGAGGAATTTAGCAAAGCTCAGCTCAGCTAAGCTCCATATCCGGCTGGTACCCAAAGATGGTATTGGTAGTAGATGAGCAAAAAGAGTGTGATCCGGAGTGTTGTAGTTGTTCTTGCCAGATCTTCACTGTGCTGTAGGTGAGTGCTGCTCATGGTTATGGTGGAGGATGGTGCTCATGGTTGTGATCAGTGTACTTTCATTTGGGAAATTTTTGGCACTTGCCGACAAAAAGAAAAATCTCCAGTGCAACTCATACAAAAAGGATTTGCTTATGATGCATTGATATCAATGGCTAATGTTCACAAAATTTCAAACTCAAAATATGAAAAGGGATATGCTGTCTCATATTCTGTATTATTAAGGATAAAAAGTTCACACCAAATTTTGGAAAAAACAATTGTTTTTTCAACAAAAAATCTTCATCACATTCTGAGTCATGACCAAAAAATGACTCATTCTGAGTCATTATGAGTTGGCTAGTTCTTTACTTTTATGAAGAACCTCTGCTTCCAGTTCCACTCATAAATGCAAATTGGCAATGGGGTTCTTCAAAAACAAAAAAAGGTTCGGGTTTCAGTTCTGAAAATCACACTCAATTCTGGTCAAGGTTTGGGTAACCCGAATTGGAATTGGTGATTAACTGTTGTTCAACCTCTGGTTAACCTCAGGCTCTTGTCTTTTTTTTTTTCAATTCTTTTGCTCAAAAATCTGGGTCCTTGTTCCACTTTTGGTTCCAAACATGAGTGGAACAGAAATCCAGTTTCAAGTTGGTTCCTCAAAAATGTATAAATTCCAATTCCAGAACTGGGTTCCAGAAATCAAACCTAATTCCAGCTCAAGTTTTATGATCCAGAACCAACAGTTCTGAGTCCTAACCCCATGTAATCACCCACACCAAAAAAAGTTTTGAGTTATGAGCAATTTGTTTTTGGTCCAATTTGGACATCTTTTTTTCACAAATGTGTCACTAATTAATGCTAAAATCTTGATTGGGATGATCACTAATGGTGCTTCATTAGAAAACTTACAAGCAAAAAAACACATGCTACCAAGGTAAGTGGTGATGGTTATGGTGGATGGTGGTGGACCGTGGTGATGATGGTGGTTTATGGTGCATTGGTGCTGGTGGTAGTGGGCCGTGGTGGTGGGTCAGAGAGTAGAGTAGATGGGGAGGGGGAGAGGCGGTGAGAGGGAACCAAAAAAAGGCAGTAGCTACCACATGTGTTGTTTCTATGTTTTATGACACACAAACACATGACAGAAAAGAGAGAGAGAGAGAGATAGAGAGAGAGAGAGAGAAAAGAGATGTTGCTGCTGGCACATTAACACTTGCCCCTCTTCTGATGCCACCCACCACTCTCCTTGCTTTTTGCATCTTGCCCATTTCCTTCTGCCCCCAGTATTTTCCCTGCAATTTGCTGTTAGCAAATGGGGTTGGGGTGGCGGAGAAGAAGGTTGTTTGTTTTGAGCAAATGGGTTAGTTATTTTTGAAGCTCCATTTTGTATATATATATATTTGTTTTTTGGGTTTTTTGGGTTTTTCGGGGGAGTGGGTGGCTAGTTTTGAGTTTTTTGAGCTTGATTTTGTATTTTTGAGCAAATGGGTTAGGTGGTTTCAAGCTCCTTTGTGTATGTTTTCTTTTGTGGGCTGGGTTGTTTTGAGTTGTTGTGCTTGATTTTGTGTTTTTGTTTGGTTGTTGTTGTTGTGTTTGTTTTGGGGTGGAAGAACAAGAACAAGAACAAGGGAATACAAACTGCAGTTTGCATTTGCAAAAACCACACTTGCTGCTGCTGTTGTCACAGTTGTTGTTGTTGTTGTTTTTGAGGTGAAGAAGAAATGTGTTGCAAAACATGATGTGTATGTCAAGCTCAGTTTCTTCACCTTTGCACTTGTTTCTGGAAAAGCTGCCTGTTTTCTACAGAGCCCAAGAAGACTAGTCTTGTTGCTTGTTGTGTGCACAGAGAGAGAGGAGGAGGAGATCGCGTTGCTTTCAGCTGGGGTTCAGGCATTGGAGCTTCCTGATGCATAAGTAGAGGTTTCCATGGACGAGCTTCCTTTAAGCTCACGGCTCTTCATGTGTGGAAGTATGGAACAGACATGACAGTTGAATAAGAAGAGCATTTGGAATCGTCCGCCACAGAAAGACAGAGAGATTGCAAGGAAGAGCTCAAGATGGGGTGGAGTATTGTTGGATGCGGGATGTGGAATGTCACACGGTGAGAAAGATAAAGTGGAGGAGGGTACGAGAGTTGCGAAAGTTTAGAGAGGAAGAAGTATGGTGGCTGCTGCTGTTGCCGTAACCAGGCAAGAGGAGGAGGAAGAAGAGGAGGAGAAGAAGGAGATGAGCACGGAGGAGAGAACTCAGGGCGGCGGCAGCAGAGGAGGAGGAAGCCTGTTGTTACAGAATGTTTTGCTGGAGAAGAGCAAGCTAGGTAGTGTGGTGGTCAAGGGCATGATGGTGGACAGAGGAGGAGGCTTTTCAAGAGCTGCTGCTGCTTGGGGAGATCTTGCTTCGTCCGAGGGCGTGAAAGCTTCCAGTTTGGAGAACTCTTCCTTGACGTCGTCTCTTTTGCCATTGAGTCACGGAAACAGCAGCAGTTCCTCGTCTTCTTCCTCCTCCTTCACTGGAAGCGCCAGCATAACCGGCGTAGTCGGGAGGGAGAGAGAGATCGGAAAAGGGAGAGAAATCGGGAGTCCCTATGTGCAGAGTCCTTCGTCGTCCATGGATTTGTCGTCTCCTTCGTTCAAATCCAGTCTGAGGAGCAGCAGCAGCAACTACGGTAGCTCCCAAGAGCGAGAGAGCGAGGGTGAGAGAGAGAGGAGAGGCGGAGAGAAGGCGGAAATCAGATCAGCCGCCCAGGGAACAACAACAACACATGAAGAAGCAGAGGACGAGGAGATGATGAAGAAGAAGAAGCTTGCCACAATGAAGAAGAGAAGTGCAGCAGCTAACCATGGAGACATGGGTTCTGTCTCCAAGCTGACCATCGACAACGGCGACAAGCATACAAGAGAAGAACAAGAGCTTGTGAGAGAAGATGAGCATGATGAGGAAGAAAGGAAGAAGAGGGAGATCAACTATGGAGTGTCCAAGCAAAACAGCAGCAGTAGCGGAGGAGATTTGTCAAAAGAAGTTGTTGGCCAAGAGAGAGCAGGAGATGACAAAGACAGTAGAGGGAAGAAGAACTTGGGAGAGTCTGGGAGAGAGAGTGGTGACAAAGACTACAGCAGTGGTGGTGGTAATCATCATAAGCTCAGCAGCGTCAGCAGAGCTAGCAATGGTAGTGATTCCAGTGAAAGCTCCTGTAGTACCCTCGGATATGGTGGCAGCAAACCTCACAAAGCAAATGATAAAAGGTAGGTCTGTGCTTTCCTGTTGTGACTCCTTTCTTCCTGTATCTCTTGTGCTTGCATTTGGTTTAGGAATTGAGAGTTGGGAATTGCTGGAAGCTTCTGCTGCTGATCTTGCTCTTGCTTGCCCTCCATTCCAAAGAGGAGATGCAAACCAGAAGCTCTGTGGTGTCTGCTTCCCCTTGTTGATGGTGCATTTCCTGACCTAATTATCCATCCTCTCTTTGTGGGAATGGTGAACTGTTTGTTGTTCGGGTTTGTGAAGGTGGGAGGGCATTCAAGCTATCAGAGTGAGGGATGGATCGCTGGGATTGTCACATTTCAAGCTCTTGAAGAGGCTTGGCTGTGGAGACATTGGTAGTGTGTATCTTGCTGAGCTTCGAGGCAGTCATAGCCATTTTGCAATGAAGGTGAGATTGAGATTGATTGATACCACTGTGTGCCTATCCTCCCCCCCTTCCTCACCCTGTGTTTTTGCTTGCTAGTGTGTATGTTTTTTCCTAAGTGAAGTTTCAGTAGTGAAGAGTTTTTTGAAGAGCCACTTCTTGTGAAGGAAGAACTGAGAAATAATTTATCTGCTGCAAAATGTTTGTTGATTGTTGCAGGTGATGGACAAGGATTCACTTGCTAGACGCAAGAAGCTTCTGCGTGCACAAACAGAGAGAGAGATTTTGCAGTCTCTTGACCATCCGTTCCTTCCAACTCTCTATACTCATTTCGAAAGTGATAAGTTCCTGTGTCTGGTCATGGAATTCTGCTCAGGTGGTGACCTTCATACGCTACGACAACGGCAGCCTGGCAAACATTTCTCTGAGCAGGCAGCAAGGTGAAATTGGCAACAAAATTTTCTTCTTCTTCTTGCAAAAAGTTTTGGTCATTTTGGGATGTTTGTTGTCTCCAGGTTACAAATCTAAAGACCCACAAGTGTTTCATTATATTCTTTCTCTCTTGGCAGGTTCTATGCAGCTGAGATCCTCCTTGCCCTTGAGTACCTACATATGATGGGTGTGGTTTACCGGGACTTAAAGCCTGAGAATGTGCTTGTGCGGGAGGATGGCCACATCATGCTCTCCGACTTTGATCTCTCACTCAAATGTGCAGTGAGCCCAACACTAGTGAAGTCATCTGCAGCGGATTCACATGATGGTGGGCGTAGGGCGGGTATTCCTGTATACTGTATACAGCCAGTGTCTTGTGCTGAACCATCCTGTGTGGGTGGCATCCAAGTGAGGAATTCTCCTTTCTTTGCCTTGTGTGTTGCAAGCGTCCAGATCTTTGAAAATCCTCAGATGAGATGACCTACAGGTCTCTCACTGACCATTGTATTTTCTAGGTTGAATACTGTTTACTTTCAGTATCTGTCAATGGATTTGTTGATGGCTACTGCCCATCAGACTGTCTTACTCCTGGGGTACTTCCTGTATAACAGTCCTTTCAGCTGAATGATCTGTCTATTCAAACCAACATGCTTTTGTGCAGCAGGTTTCCACAGTGGACACTTTCAGTGCTGCTGGGGTTTGGAGAGTGAGTTTGTGCATAATTGTGCATTTGTGCTAAAAATGTCTTCTTCTTGCTTCTTTGGTTTATGTTCTACAGGTGCCAGTTCCTTCCTGTGTAGGTCCTGTTGGAGCATTGTCCTGTGTTTCTCCATGTTTTGTGATGAAGTCCTCACTCCCCAGCCTGCTACCAAGTTTTGTGAGGAAGAAGAGAGATGGCAAGAATGCCAAGGCAGGGGGGACAGTGAAGGCAAAAAGCGCAAAGCCCAAAATGGAAATGGGATATCCGGTATCCATCCAAATCCATGTCTCCATTGCTGTTCAGCATCTTTGTCTCTTACTCGGCCATATTTTCTCTAATGTCCATCACCTAGCTAAATGAGTGGATTATTGAGCTATGGTTTTGTATTTTATTATGCATCCTTGCAGCTTGTTTGGTTCTTTCTAATCTTTGCAGATGAAATTGGTGACAGGTAACTCCCCTCCCAGAGCTCTTTGCAGAACCAACAGATGCACGCTCAATGTCCTTTGTGGGTACCCATGAATATCTGGCGCCTGAAATCATAAAAGGTAGATCTGCCATCATCATCACTCCTGCAGCTGCAGTTCTGCTTTTCTGTTTATTCTGCAAGACAAGAAGTGACACCACTTTGTTTTTTTAACATCCAGAGAAATGTGCTGCAAATGAAGTTGTGTTGCTCCTCTCTAGTTTGGAACAACCAACATGCACTTTTGGTGATGCTCACAGCTTGAAATCCATGCATGAAAATGTTGGAATGGATGTGTCATTGCAACACCAAATTTGATCATTTCTGAACCCACCTGCTGCCTACATGGGAAACAGGTGATGGACACGGCAGTGCAGTTGATTGGTGGACATTTGGAATATTCTTGTATGAATTGTTATTTGGGAAGACGCCGTTCAAGGGCTCTGGCAATCGGGCCACTTTATTCAATGTGGTGGGGCAGCCACTCAAGTTTCCAGAGTCTGCAACTGGACAAGTCAGTTTTGCAGCCCGGGACCTAATTAGAGGACTTCTGGTGAAGGAGCCACTGAACCGTCTAGCATCCAAGAGAGGCGCGGCTGAGATCAAAGCTCATCCTTTCTTTGAAGGTAATATTAATCTTTTCTGTTTTCTATTCTCTTATAGAGCTTAAATATTCTGTTTCAGAAGCAAAGAAGAGAGTTTGACACCTGTGTTTCCTTACAAATGGAGAAACATTTGTATGGAATGGTATGTCATCTTCTACACAAGCATGTGCCATTTTTTCCCCACAAAATATTTGTAGTAAACCTATCTTTAATTTTTTCCTTTTTTGTTTGTCTTGCAGGTGTGAATTGGGCTCTGATTCGCTGTACATCTCCACCAGAGGTACCTCGTCCTTTTGAACTTGGAATTCCTGTGAGCAATTCAGCAAGCCCAGCTGAAGATGTAACAGCAAGCAAAGGAGCCAAAGTGGCCAGCCAGGACACTCCCCTGAGTTCTTCTTCAAGCAGCACCCTGTCATCATCAGGCCACAAGCTAATGAGTGAGAGCCGTAAGCCAGCTGGTGAGAAGCAGGGTAGTAGCAATAATACTAGGGCTGCTCCAACAGAGTCCTCTCACTCTTCAGGAGGGTCATATGTGGACTTCGACTTCTTTTAGGTGAGTGGAATTTGCAATTTGTCTTCTGGGTTGTTGTTCAAAGCTATGTCTCAATGTCATCAGTTTGGTGGCTCCCTCTCTCTCCGGACTTTTATGTATAATGACAAATTGAGTCCATACCTGCCTGCTGTAGTAGCACATGGTCTCTATTTCACGGCCATTACAAGCAAAACAAAACTGTAATCCAGATTTTCCTTTGCCCTCTCTATGTTGCATTCATTTGCTTCCTGGAGAGAGTATCTATCGCACATGCTGGCACAGATTAATGCACAGCATCTAGATGGTTTTTGTGGGAAGCAAGGATAAAAAAGCAAAAAATGTTTTTAAGTCCAGTTTCCATCTTTGTTAAGGTGTGTGTGCATCTACTACACAGCAGCAGCACACAGATGATGATGGAAGTCTTTTTCATGAACTTCTTGCAAGCATAGTAAACTTGTTGTCTGTAAACTCAAGCTGATAAAGTTTTAAAGCAATTTGTTTGTTTCTTTAGTTTTATGAGAGCAAACAGTTAATGATCTTACTCTGAATATGTTGAACAATCTCTGACAGATGATAAGTAAAGCTATCTATCTTACAGGGAGTTCTGCTACTTGCCCATTGAAGAAAAACCATGTAAGATTCTAGTTTAGCTTTTGCATTTGAAGAATCAAAGTTTGTGGATTCAAATCAAATGTTTTTAGTTAAGGCTTATACAGAGGTGGCCATGATGGGGTACTATTTCATCTCTGTGGTGCAGCAGCTATCCTTGCTTGTGGACAACATCACCATCCTTACAGAGCCATCACAAATCTGTTGTTGTGCACCATCTGCTTGCAGAGGCATTACAATTCTCTTTTTTTGTTGTTGTGCACCCTCTGCAATCTTCAAAACAAGCAATCTCAATTTGCTGCACAACTTCTCATCTTAGCTCAATGTGAGCTTCAAAAGTTGCAACTTTGCTGTGCACTTGGAGGATAGGATTAGTGATGGGTGTGCATACCTGCAGCAATGCCCTTCCAGTTGTTGTGGTGACCTGTGAAGCTCCACTAGGGCTGCTGGTGATCTTTCTCTCTTCTGATTACTTCCTTTCTCCTGCTTCTGCAACCAACCAACCGAGCCATCTGCCCACCAGCTCCCTTCCCCTCCTTTTCCTCTGCTGTTCAATTATTGCGGCAGTGGGTGATGGTCATTGTTTTCTTTGTCATCGACTTCTTGCTGTGGCAGATGTGCCATTGTGATGGGCAGCAAATCTCCCTTTCTCTTGCTTCTCTCTTTTCTGGCTTCTGCTCCTCATTTGTGTGTGTGAGAGAAGAAACACAACAGACTGGGTGTTAGCCCAACATATATTTGATAGTCTGCTTCCTTACTCTCTTGATCCAGCCTAAACTTAGGTGCAGTTTCCATGGATTTGGTCTTCTAGAGATTTGCACATCTAGGGACAGCAGCAGCAGCAGCAGCAGCAGCAGAGTGGTGTATTCTTTTGCACATCAAACAGGAGACTTCATCCACAGGTTTGGACTTTGTGAGGTCTTTTGAATGTGTGTTGTTCTGAGGTTGTATCTGCAGTCTTGGACCTTTGTGGGTCGTTTGAATGTGTTGTGAAAAGTTTTTATACACAGCGTTGTGTGGTACAATGAGGTCTGAGAAAGGTTTTGTCTGTCTCTCATCTTCTTGGGTTTGTTCTGTAGAGCACCAAAGGGTTGTTGAAAACTTGAAGGTTTGAGAATGAGGGGGGGCCTAATGCCAGTGGCAATTTTCTGAAGATGGTAAGGGTTGCTAGCTCATTTTGGGAAGCCTTTGGTGATCAGAGCACAGGGTGACATTATACTCTAGGTAGGCAGGGAGAGAGTGACCATTTGAGGATCAGGGAGTGTTGGACGAGGGTTTTTTGTTTGGATGCAAGGAGGATTGTGAGAGAGTTGAAAGGGGTGGGAGAAGAAACATAGTATCAGATGCGGATGTAGTTGTGAGATGCCTGACCTCAATGCAGCTGACCTTGCGACAACTGCAACAACAGTGATTCCACAGCAACTAGAGCAGGAAGCTTGGCATAGATTTGTCAGATGACAAATCATTCAGGGTATAGATGCTTTTCTGTGCATTTTTCAGTGTTTTTAAAAGGCCTTGTTTTTTATGAGATTATGGTCTTTCATTACACTCATGCTTGTGGCAGCTCAAAGAAGAAGAAGAAAAGGGCCCCCTCTGATGGTGCTGCAGGAGAGGTTCGAATAAACTATATAGTCTTTTCACCCTAATCCCAAGCAGTTGTTGGAGAGAAAGAGTTACAAAAAATGCAGGTAAACATGCATTGCATGGTTTGTAGTCTTTTGGCAATGGAAATTGTGTTGTATTTTGTTTTATCAATCCTAGAAAGAAAGAGAGAGAGAGAAGCAAGCTCCCACCTCCTGTGTCTTATTTGCCTTTTGATGTCTGTGAATTATTGTGGACTCTGGCTTTTTCTGACACCATAACCTATTAACTTTTCCAGCACCTGATTAACTGATTGCCAACTGCATCCCAACAGTCAGTGCACTCCCTTGTTTTCCATGTGTTTCTTCTGTGTAGAATTTTGCATGCACAAATCTCTCCACCTTCATAATGCCCTGTGTTGATGTGTAATCTTTGAGAATTCAGTGGCTTTGAAAATGCAGAATGATTCTCAGTTTGTCATCTAAATTCCAAAACCTGAGAACCTTGGGACCTACTGGAAGCTTGTGTGTGGAAGAAATTGGTGGGGTTTTCAGAAGCCAGCAGCAGCAGCAGGCGGGGTTCAGGATTGTTGACTCCCATTTCTGTTCAAGAGAGTCGTTGCAAAGTTCCTAGAAGCAGAGGATGCAAATGTTTCAAATGCTGATGCTGTCAATCATGTTTGGGACAAATTGGGATGTGTCTTTTGAGTGATAGCCAACATCATGACAAAGTTTTCCTATTGCTACTGGACATGTGACAGAAACTTGGGACAGCAGATTTTGTAGAATGATGTGCCCCAAATTTTTGGCTGACTATTTGTCTACAGAATTGCAAGTCCCATTGGGTCCCGTCAGATTAGAGGGGAGATATATCTTCTCAAACCTTGCAATCATATCTCACATGTAACAATGTTCTACACTAGCGCGCATCAAACCATTTAGGAATAAGCAAGCAGCTTGTCACATAATGGCTCTGCCCCTTTCTATGACAACCCTAAAGAGAATTTCAAATTTAGTCTTTGCGCATCAAACCATTTAGGAACAGGCAAGCAGCTTGTCACATAATGGCTCTGCCCCTTTCTACGACAACCCTAAAGAGAATTTCAAATTTATTCTTTGTATTCGAAAGTGCCTCCCCTGGTAAAATTTCCAGTTTTCCATTTCATGGATCTTAAGAAGGTGCAAGGTACCTTACACTGTTGTAAGATTCCTAAATTGAAACTATTCTTTATGTTGGGGAAGGACCCATTGAGGCTCTTCCCGAATTCTGGGGCCTAGCATCCTTGGCCAGGCCCTCAAATCCAGGAAGAGCCTTGTTGGGGAACGGGTTCCTTACCCTATACATAAGGATGATATATATTCATCGCGATACTAAGAGCATCCCCAGCGGTGCTCAGTATGTGAACCCGCACATTACAATCGGATGAAGAAATGGCAACATATGCCGCTGTGGCTCAGGAAAATGGTTTTTCTCCTGCATACTTGCTCAGTTTGCTGAGGCTCGTACAATGTGCAGCAAAGCTCTGCACCTCCTAAAGAAGAGTGTACTAAATATGATCTGACTGTTGCTGACTGTTTTTTATTAGTCAATCATAATGATTGGTCCAGGTGGTTTGCTATTAGTAGTTCCCACCTATTTGCAGTCCTTGTTTCAGTTTTATGGGTGGGGTTGCAAAAATGTAAATAACTGAACTTGGATGTGAGAAATATTTTGGCAGGTTCACATACGGAGCACCTTGGGGGGATGCTCTAAATTGGAAACACATGCTGGTTACTCGCATAGCATGGTGAAACCCAAGAGGATCCTTCAGTAGTTATGCTGGAAAATGTTTCTATAGTGGACTCCACCACATGACCCTAGAATGTAGGGATATACCAAACTTTTGCCAGTTGGTTCTTGGTGCCTCCCATTGTCTCAACCCTGAAGGGCAGAGATAAGAGAAAGAGCGCTGTAGTGTGCGAAGATGACAGGAGCAGGCGAATAGGAGAAGCTGCACAGAGAGAGAGGAGATGATAGGAATGGTAAAGGATATGGGGACCAGGAATGCAGGATCACAAGATACCTTACGCTTGTTCAACCGTGCCTTAGAGGTGCTGGCGAGTCCCGCTCCGGAGAGTGAGCAAGAGCTGCTGGATCTTGTGAAGAAGGCCAAGCGCGACGCCGATAAAGACCATCCTCCTGCCCCAACCGCTGTGAAGAAACCCTCACGTATTTATGTTTTTCCTCTTTGTCTTCTCGTTGTTATTTCCACAGATGCTTTCTCTCTCTCTCTCTCTCTCTCTCTCTCTCTGTGGAAAGAAGATTGTCCAGTACAAGGTTTTAGGTTCAGATTGCGTTTGATGTTTTTAGCTTTTGCCAGGTCGAGGGGTTGCCGAGGTCAAGGACTTTCAAGCTTTAGGACATCGACCGAGTCCTGGCGCTCTGACCGCCGATCATGTAAGTCGATCGTCTTTGTCGGTTGGCCGCACTCGTTTCTATGATCTTGTTTGATTGCGGTGAGGGAATCCTGGAGGAGAAGAAAAGACCCAGACTCTTTGCTGCATGTAATGAAACAATAACAAGCAGCCCATTGTGTCATGAATCTGCTCTTTACGGCAGGTTCAAATTTCAAACTAAAAACCTCCCTTATTGGATCTCATCTAGATACATGCAGTTCTATGGAACATGTCCCTCCATATGCACACATAGTACTCCAAATGTCACTCAAACATTGGGTCAAGTTTGAGCAAAAATTTTATGCACAAATCCTACACCAATGCACTGTCTCTTCCCTAGGGCAGAGCCAACAAAGAGTGGAAGAAGAAGTGAATAGCAGTGATAGAGAAAATGAGAGTAATGGATTCATGAAGAGATTGGCAAGGAGTTGGGGGGAAGGAGGGGGAGGAGAATTGTGGATACTAACTGATGTGTTTCTGAACAGGGAAGTGGCCAACAGTCTGGATCTGGAAGTGAGGGAGGAACATCAAATTCCACAACAGTGAACAGTGGGAGCATCGGGCATGCGCAGGCCCGTCTCATGAATGTAATCCGCTCTGGCCCTGGGCGTGGGCGCATCGATAAACCAAAACGCAAAGGGACAAGGTAGTTTGTGAATATCTGCATGTTTTTATGCTGTCAATGGATGCTGCAAGCAAAGAAAATTGAGCTCCATCCTGCCTCAAATGCACAGGAATCATGCAGTAATGAATGATGGTTAGTCATCAAAGTGCAAGGAGGTTGTTTTTGTAGCTCTCTGCTAGCTTCCCAAACCTTAGGGTTTTGCAGATCAAGCCAATGACGTCCAGACCAGAACCTTGGATTGGAAAAAGGATACAAGCACTCTTTGAATCCCACATCATAAGGAGTGAAGGAGATACAAAGCTATGGCATGCCGGAATTTATTTTGCAGCTTGATGTGTCCTCAAAGTGGTAGAGTACTCATGTGTGATGGTAACAGACCATCAAAAATATCTGGTACACAAATTGCTTGCAACAAAAGACCTCCAAATCTTCAAAGATGGATCATAGACTTCAAAGACTCTGCAGTATAAGTAAGGAACAGCAGGTCCAGAATATGCTCAAATTGCTGCAAACTACAAATATAACCACTGGTTTGTGATCTGTTTGAATCTGTAGATTCAGATGGAAAAATATCCTTGATAGAATTGCAAAGCTTCTTTAGTTTTGTTGAGTTCCATTTCCAGGACAATTGAAGAATCCTCAATATGCTGCTGCATCATTCTTGTTATTGGGTCAAGAAGTTCTCTCTCTTGTGCATTCTTTCTTCTGTTCATGGGTGCAACACTCTATTCAAAGAATCTTGCATGCACATTCCAGTGTTCCATGATCTTTGCAATTCTTTCACTTGCACAGAGTTCAATGTTTGTGAATGCAATTGCATAGAATTCATCTGTATTAATCAGCTGCATCCAGAAAAAACTTATTTGTCACTGCTGCTGTGGCAGTAGAGTAACAGAGCTTCTGAAGTGACGGTGGCAGCAGTGCCTTCTTTGAGTAGCAGCTGTTTGTGGTGGATTGGAGCAAATGACCATAAGAGACCCTCACCACTGTTGTGTGTTTTTGTGATGGTTGCTGCTAAAAACTTGGGTATTGGTTATACAATCTGACACAGCAAACCACAAACCTAAGTCAAAGATATTGTGTTAGCAATGTGTGCACCTAAGCTGTGAGGTTTCATCATGATCCTCCTATTCAGATCCTATTCAACTCTAATATGTAGTAACAGAAACCAAGAGTTTGCGGGGTGGGGGAGGGGAACTTACATTTGTGGTGCTATTGAAGCTGAGATTCCATCTTCTGGGAAAGCAGAGATCTGGGCTCATTGGGCATCGAGAGAGGTAATTTATCGTACCTCCCAAGATGAGAAGAAACATTTAGTTTAATGAGTGTGCTTTTGTTCCATGATGACCATAGCCTTGAAGAAAATCTTTGTTTCTAGATTTCTGGTGCTGAGAATTTTATTTCATGTCTTGACTCTTGTTGATGAATGGAGTTGTCTTAGGCACTAAATTGCTGTTCTGGCATGGTCCTTAGGTTTTTGAAAGCTGCTCAAAGATGTCACATACAAGCTCTTGTATACATGAGTCTTCCTGCAGCTTGGCCTGAAGCTGAGCATGGCAAGCCATCACATCATCCAAAGTTGCCCAGGGAATTGGATCACACACATGTATAAAGTGCAAGAAATCAATATCCGGCTTGAAGTTATCTACTTTTCCTGGTTTTTCATTTGAAATCAGTTCTTATGCTCCAATCCCAAAAGCTCAAGAAATGTGAGTGTCTCTTTGAGCTTATGGGCTTATTGTCATCTTCATTAAGATGCAATAAGCTCATCAGTTAGGAGCAGAGATTGATACACTAACAACAGCTTTGAATAAGTTTGTGTTGTAGGGAGTTTCCATGGTAGGGAGTTTCTGTGGAATGCAGTCTGAAATTGTGATGCATAGGGTCTTTGTAGCAATAAACACCATCAGCAAATGAGACAGGTTTATGATTTGACGCTGAGGTTACAAGCTGTGATTTTGAGCCCTTGTCCTTTTCAGAGATCTTATTGGAATGTGAGGTGAAATGTGTAGAACCAACCAGCCTCCAAGATGATGTGATGCGCATGTAAAAGTGGAGCCAGTCTTCATCATACAGAAGGAACTCCCCTGTGGGAAGCTCAAACAAGAGGCATCCCAAACTCCACACATCATTTGCCTTGCCTACAGAAACCTCTTCCTCAACATTTCTGCTTCTGTGAGACTCAGTATCATGGTGCCTACTACTGCTTAGCAGCTTCAGCATCTCAGTGCTTTTCACACATTCTGTTCCATGACTTGGCACAGTGCATTCCTGACCTTCTCATAACAAGGTCTGGCATCCATTCACATAACATTGAGATGTTTTCAGAATTTATACAGGCAATACATTGTTTAGTGTTCTCTGGTTTTGTAAACCTCATTATGTTTGTATTCTGGGTGCTAGAGGAGCAATAATCCAACTCCACTTTCTCAGATGATGTAGCCCCTGATTGCTGAAAGCTTAGAAGCATGGAAGCAAGTTTGCTGTAATCAAAAGGTATGAGCATTTCACAGCCTTACTCGTTGAAGAACAGTAGGATAGACTTCCAGATATAGTGGCAGCCTTTTTTGTTAGTGTCTGCCTGTGAAAACTTGCAACAATATCTGGAAGTCTATCCTGCTGTTCTTCAAGCACACACACAGACAAAGCTGGTGCTGGAAGCTCTGCTGAAATGTGGTTTTGTAGATTTGTGTGGTGGCTTGTAGTACTGACCTTCAACACAACCAGCTCCTTGCTGGTCAAACCATCTTCTACCCTGTCACATGTTGCTGTGTACAGCTGTTCACACAGAAACCATCATCTTTTGAGACTTGTTCACATATGCTTTCAACTCCAGTTGTCCCTGTAAACTGGTAAGGATTTGACAAAGATTCAGGCTCCAGTGCTTGAAGACTCTTTTTCTGTATGGAAACCAGGAATCCCTTTTGGTCTTCAGAAACAAATGTGGTGGGAAGACGTTGGTCCCTATTGCTACTCCTTGCCACTGGCTCTGAACTTACATTCTCTTTTTGAAATCCAGTCCTTTTTTAATTGCTTTTGAAAATTTGAACTTTGATACCAGGGGTGTGTGCTTGAATTTGTGGTGCAAACTCTAGTGACTGGCTTTGAGGAGCCAATGAAGAGGAATGTGAGGAGCTTTTTGCTGTCTGTTCTATTGTACTAGTGACCTTGAATTGCTTTCTCTGGTCTTCATAATTTTCCTGTTGGCTGGCACTAATGTTGATGCTTAGAAAGTCATCTTCTTCTGCAGCTAGCTCTTGCTCAACCTCATGATTCAAGTCAAAGAATCGACTGCAGTATACAACCTCATTCAGTCTTTGTGTGGCTAAGCCTGCAAGTCCACCACTGCTCATTAGTGCACAGGGTTGTACAACTTGGTGACAAACATCTGCAAGTGAATCTTGCTTTCTGTATCTCTGCTCTCTGTCGGTGTTCCTGTTAGTGTTCTTTGAGTAAGTGCTGTGCTGCAGAACTTATCCCACTTGATGTTTCCATCTCTTTTGCACAGAGGAAGCTCCAAACCTTCGCACATCATGGCCATCATATTTCTTCCTCCATCTCAAAATCAACTCATGATGTCCAGACTGGGGACTGGAGAGCTGACTGAACTGATGCTGTTTGATCACTGGGCTCAAGTATGCCTCGTACCTTGCAGACACAATAGAACCCAGTTGCCACTTGCAGTTTTCTTGTGTGTCTATTCTTCTGAAATTGCCTGCCAACATTTGAATACCTTTCTGACCTGAATCGCTCTCAACACTTAAACCAGCCATCGAGTCTTGGGTTTTTGGAGTAGCAACTTGAGAGAACTCATATTCAAGTTCAATTTGTGACTGCACCAGGAACTCCATCCATCAAATGTAGACACTGAAGACATAATAAAAAGTGCAATGGCGTATATCCCAGTTGGAAGGCTTGGACATGAAAAAGGGTTGGACTATAATGCCGTCTCATGATGTATTTTTGGAAAACAAAAGAAGGTTTGGTCTCAAAGGAGAAAGGAAAGCATACCCTTTTAGACAAGATGATTTCTTGTAAAAGTGAGACCTTCTAAATGGTAGAACATGATGAACAATGCAAACAAGGCATTAACTCCATTGGAAATAGCCATAAAATGTTCCAAATTCTTCGTGATTTGAAATCCATATTGCTTCCTCCTTTTGTGAGAAAGAGGATTATACAAGAGGAGAACATACTATGCTATTTATGATGGGATATTCAAACACGTGTCTCAACAAAATTGGATGATAGAATTGGGCAACACATGAGACATATCTTGTGATTCCACATTCAGCAGCAATGACCAACCATTCCAATTGTTCACTTTTTGTGATATTTGATCATCATTGTAACCGATGGATAACTACAAGGAAAAAGGAAATAAATGACTGAATGGATGGGTGCCCCCTTGATCATATGACTTCTATAAGTGAGACATGGATTCCTTCATCATTCATCTCATACTCTATGATTGTGAAGTTGAAATCAATAAAATTAGGTCTTTGTATTTCAAATGTGCACAACTAGGTGTGCTCAAGGACAAGTGTAGTGAAAAGCCTTGTTTGAGGTTAATAGTAACACCTTTTGGTAAAACCACAAGTTTCCTTTTTGGGGGGATGATGTAGCCTTTTTCATAATCATATGTAGGGCTTGATTTTGAAATGTCTTGTTTGAAAAATATTCTTGGCATCAATATAATATTATGAATGTACTCTAGCCCTTGAAAAATAATTTGGTGTGATGGAACTCCAATTTTCCTTTGCTTTCAGCTATTTGCAAAGCTTGGAAGAAAAATGTTGTTAAACATATCAAAAACCCCATGGGTGGGGGAAGAAGTACTTAATGTGTTTGGAGCTATACCTTAGCCTAGGGTCAGTTTCATTACCATGGTAACTTGGCAACTTTGACACATGTTTATCAAATAATTTATTTATTTTGAAATTTTCATTTTGACAAATGCAATATTCTTGAAGATTCAATAGTTTCCTTCACAAAATAAGTTCTTTGAACTTTTTTGAGATTTTCAACATTTAAAAAATAATATAAATAGTATCAAAGTTGCCAAGGTACTATGGAATTAAATAATCCTTTAAATATTGATTTTTTTGGTGAAAATATGAAGCTGAGGTGTTGAAAACCATCATTATTGCAGGCTACACCTGAAGAATTTCAAGACTCATATGACAATATCATAGTAGACTTTTGTAGATCTTAAAAAAACAATATTTCAAAACAAGATTAACCGAATTAATTTTTGGGAGACTTAATTATTCATTTTTTTGTTCAATGTGGAAGCTGACCCTAGGCTGCGGTGATGTGCTTGATGAGTGAAAGTTTTGAAGACATGATATCCTTTAAGAGAAGAACTTGTGATTTGGTGGAAACACCCTTCACCAAATCTCCACAACATACAATTTTTGATACCTAATTCTGAGTACTTGGATGGGAAAGATAAATAAATAGTTATGTTTTTGCAATCAATTCCATAATAAAATCAAATATTTTGATTTCAAATCCTCTTATTATTTCAACATGAATTTTGTTCTCATTTGATAAGGTACATATCAAGTTTATGGTGAACAAGGATATTGTGAAACTACATATAAGTTTTCACAATCAAAATTTGTACACATGTTTTTTTTCTTAGTTCTAATAAATTGATGTTCTCATGATCACAAACGTGTGCTACAAGTAAGATCCACAACATCTCACATTTTCGCCAAGAAAGAAATCCTACAATTGATCCTTACCATAGGACAATGAATTTAGTTATTATTTTTTTGAGAGGTGGAGTCACGGATTAGTTGATAAAAGAGTTGACCAAATAGATCACACTTTGCATATTTTGAGAAGATGGAAACAAGCAATCAGCAACTTGTGCATTATAGCATAGGAAAGGGTTTGATTGGAATGCATAATTGTACTTGCAAGAACCGTCATGACAACCATGTTCTTTTCCCTATATAACCAGGAGAGGTGCACAAAGTCCATAGTTCATTGTGTCCCCTCGAAAAAATCACTTTGAAGTTTGTGGACAATGCCATGGAGAGATGGGCTTCTTGTGATTTTAGCTCAGCAACTTGCACAAATGGCCGGGGAAGTTACCTATGTAAAACATTAGTGCGGCGTTATGTAGATGCTTAGAAATTTTGGAAAATTTTAATTTGTCTAAGTTTGTAGAACACAGCATGGGTCTTTGTTTGGGGGTTTGGAAAGGTTGCTTGAAAGACTTCCTTCCATCCCCACTCAAAATTCAATGTTCACTGTGAGATATGTCTGCAAAAGTAACAAAAAAGTTATCCACATTCTAAAGCATTTGTTGCATTTTGTATTATAAAATTGCCTTGGAATTCTTAGAATTTTCAAATGAGGTTTTATTATTGAAAACATTTATGAATAAACTTCTCTTCATATTTGTTGCAATTCTATTCACAAAATACTATAGTTTGAGCAGATTTTATGATCCTTCATCAATGATCCATTGAACATATATAGGCTTCCCACCCATGTAGCCTATTGCAAAAGTTTATGCCTAATACGAGCTTTTGAGGCTGATGAATATATTTCATTTGTGACTTTCCAAAATATCGTGATCTCATAAACCACAAAATATGTAGCCAAATATGTAAAATATGTTGGGTCATGCAGTAATGGGTTCTGCTAGGGCTGGTTCCACAGGGTAATGGGTGTTCCAAACTATTGATTCACATCACAAGTGGAACTGGCAGAACCAAAAGTGAAACCAGCAGTTGTTGGTACTTCCATTGTCCAATAGTTGTGAAAAACTTTCTGAAGTATGGGAAATCCAGCAGTAAAGAAACAGAAGTGTGGTTTCTTTTGAGGGATGCATGCATGTGCACATTATCCCACACACACATGCATTCGATTAGACACACAAAAATGGCATTTCCTGGACACTGGAAGTTACAAAATGACTGTATCTACATTAATGTCTACATTTGAAAGAAAGAAGCATGTACCCAAGACAGGGTGATCCAGCAAAGAAAAGACAGACTGACAAATCATCATAAACCACCAGATGCACCAAATCGTAGAAACAATCTGTTTAGCCTCATAGTCCTCTTGGTTGTTCAACACAAACCCATCATCGAAGAAACCTAGAACAACCTTTTCAAATTCAAAACCTAATGATCTGACTGCTCAATAAATGTATAAGGGAAAGGCTACAGATGTGAAGCTGGTTGCATGTTTTCCCTGTAGTGTGGTCTCAAATGGGAGAGGCAGGAAAGTACTTCCCTTGAAAATCTGCCTCAATGGAAGTTTGATTGCAATGTGATTTTGCTTTCTTGCAATCTTTGGCACTGCCCATCTCAGTCATTAGTCCTTCTTGGATGATTTGTTAATGAGGGACTTATGGATGTGTGGGATGACACCACCACCTGCAATGGTGCCCTTGATTAAAGTGTCAAGCTCTTCATCTCCACGAATGGCAAGCTGCAAGTGCCGGGGTGTGATGCGCTTCACCTTCAAATCCTTACTTGCATTTCCTGCAAGTTCCAGCACCTCAGCTGTCAAGTACTCCAAAATGGCTGCGGAGTACACAGCAGCTGTTGCCCCCACCCGCCCATTCGCAGCAGCTCGTGATTTCAAAAGCCGATGAACTCGACCAACTGGAAACTGCAAAAATCATCAAAAGCCAGAAAAACTGTAATGTACTTAAGCATGGAAACACACAACCTTATGACAACTTAAGGGGTTTATCTGTCTCATGATCCCTTAACCTGAGGTCAGAGTCATTGGTCATCATCACATCCTAAACAGTAACAGATTGCTGGCATAATCAATTTGCACTTGCAGCAAACAAACTGATCCACATAGCTTCAACTATAACTGTGTTCCAGGGCTTCTGAAATGTAATCCATAATTCCTTAGATCTCATGTTCCAGAGCTTGCTAGATGTGTTTCGGACTTTCTCAGATGTGTTCCAGACTTTCTTAAAAGCTCCAGAGTTTCTTGATGTGTTCCAGAGTTTCTTAGATTTGTTCTCCAGAGTTTCTTAGATGAGTTCCAGAGTTTTCTTAGATGCATTCCAGACTTTGTTAGATGAGTTCCAGAGTTTCTTAGATGTGCTCCAGAGTGTTACTGGTCTTGTGAACAGCCAGGTCCATGGATCATTTTTCTACAAGTTGCTCTACACTTATGTGAATCACACAAAACTTGACATGGCACTACTGCAAATACAGAGAGGGACCCTGAAACCCTGACACCTGAAACGTTCTTCTATCCAGAAAACAACTACTGCTTCTTGTTCAAAACAGAGCTTGAAAATCTAAGCTGGAGCCAGAGGGAAAGACTAGATTCAATAACATTGACCACAATACTATACTTGACATCATCCAGGAAGAAGGAGTCAGTCAACAATCCATTTGTGTTTTCTAAGGAAAGCCACATGGATCATGATTCCAGTTGGACCATGATTTTGTTTCCTATTGCAGCCTGGTGTAAAAACGAGTTCGGTGAGGAAAAAGAAAATGTTTTGAAGAAAGCTACAGTAGAATTGAAAATTTAGAGCCCGGTGATGAGGCTTTTGACCCTCGCGGTCTTCCTGACTGCGTGTGTGGGGGGTACAGGAGGAACATGGTGCTGGGGAAGAGATAGGAAAAAGAATGGAGGAGGAGGAGAAGGAGGAGAGAAGAGAGAACCTGAAGACCAGCGCGTGAAGATCGAGATATGGGCTTCTTCTTGTCCTTCTGGTCGCCTTGGTCTGAGCCCTTACCCATTAGCAGTCCCTTCGCCCCCTTTCCCGCTTGGTTCCCGCCCACCACCATCTTTTCCCCCACCTTTCTTCTCTGTCTGTCTTCCTTACAATTTCAAATGGGCCCGCCAATCAAAACATAAATCTCTCTGTGTCTCTGTCCCTCTCTCGGTCTTTGTCTCTCTTGCGGAGGTCGAAACGACAAGGCTGCACAAGAAAAAAAAACGAGAAAAAAAGGCTTGAAACGGAGGAGATGGGAAAAAGCCCGCCCGCCCACAAAACTAAAAAAAAAGACTTTTAAAAACCAAAAAACAAAAGCAGGGACAGAAGAACAAAAAGAAGGAACACAGACGCAAGAGGGATTAGAGATCACAACGGAAAGTTGGGGGGGGGGGGGAAAAAAAAAAAAAAGGAGGAGGAAAGGGGAAATT
>Ga0116227_10004200_pt1 | contig 31373 bp, 27 predicted proteins | sample S1TSphgellanicum_FD_89693 | JGI IMG/M metagenome (GOLD analysis project Ga0116227, IMG submission 89693) | Host-associated microbial communities from peat moss isolated from Minnesota, USA - S1T2_Fb - Sphagnum magellanicum MG | ecosystem: Host-associated > Plants > Peat moss > Unclassified... | reverse complement strand
CTTATAATTTTTGTGGGGGTCCCCCTTTATTTTTTAACGCTTTTTTTGGGGGGGTTTTTTCCCTTTTTTTTAAATTTTTTTTTTCTTGGGGGGAAAGCCCCGGGGGGGGGGGGGGGGGGGATTCCCAAAACAAGCGGCCTGAAGGGCTTTACATGGTGTAAAACCCATCACAATAATTTATTTATTTTTAAATTTTGATGCCCGGAAGGTACCCTCTGAGTATCACAATAAAAAGAAAGAATTTTATATTTGAATATATCCTTCTGATACCTTCCGGGTATCACAGTATCCAAAAAAAAGGTTTTAGAAAAAATTTAATGCTGGCATTTTGTTTCCGAAACGTCCACCCCCAAAAGGGGTCAGAGGAGTTATTATGCTGGGTAAAGTGTCCTCTGAATACATTGTGAAATACCTGCCAGGTTTTTATGGAGAATTAAATAGGTGCATGTAACCGAGGGTGGGTATAAAGCTATCATATATCCAGCCAAGAAACTAGCAGGTAGGGTCAAGTCAAGACCAGGGTTGGGCGGTTAGTGGAACCTGTACCAATTTACCAAACCTCCACGGGTATCAGGCCATTTCTTAGGGCTGATAACCTTGAAAAAAATCAACACTGTGATTCCAATATATATAATTGCGGTTCTCGTCATTCATTTCAAGAGCCAAAAACCCGACCACAAAACCGTCGATTATTTCCCGAAACCCAGCGGTTCTCGAGGGATTTGAAATAACAGAAACCTGCTGTTGGTCTAATGGTTGAAATACCCGGAACCGAAGGTTATTAAAAATCGAAGAACCTCCGCGCCCCCCACCCGCAAACACCGGTCGAGATGGTCGGGTCGGGCATTCCAAGCAAGAATCCTCGGCAGACCCGACCCGACCCGATCCGTATCGTCTTCCTCGCGCAGAGGAGCCAGAGATTGTGCGCAGAAGCTTGTCGGTGCTCAGGAAGAACTTGCGTGTGTAGGTACTGGTCCAAACTCTCCCCACATTCCATTCCGTTCAATTCTTTCGTCTTTTTGCCTCTGCATCACCCTTGTGATCGTGTAGGAAGTTTTAGCAGATTTTTCTTTTTTTTTTTCCCACTGAGAGTTCATTGTTTTTCGTGTGCATGCTGTCATTCACGGTCTCGTGTTGTCCACCGTGTTTTGTCTGAGCCGTGCATACATATACCTATATTTTTTCCCCGATTCCGAAGAAAAAAGCACCGGCCTGCATTTTTTTTTAGTGTTCATCAGTCGTTGTTTTCATCTTGCAAATCGATCGTCTCTCTCTCTCTCTCTCTCTCTCTCTCTCTCTCTCTCTCGGGCTGCATTTTGAGGAACGAGTCAAGGCGGAGGAGAGGGAGCTCATGGACGTTTCGTGATCTGAGAGTTTCAAAAGTTTCTTGTCTCCGGATCCGTCGTTAGTTATAGGAAGGGGTCCGAAGAGGGGAGCAGTCATGATTTCCAGCAGCAAGCTTAAGTCCATTGACTTCTACAGGTGGGAGCCATTCTCTGTCTTTCTGCTCCTTCCTCCCCGCCCTTATATTTTGTGGCTTGATACTCCCGCTCTCGCAATCTGCGGTCTGAAGAGTCTTGCAGCCAAAAGCTGTCGTGGTAAGAGGAAACTGTGAGCGGCAAAACGTAGATCTCATGCTCGGTTTGGACTCTCCCTGATTTGATATGCCTGATGCATTCGGGGCCGTGGAGGTTCGACCAAACATTGACATAGATCCACACATTGCAGCTGATGTGCGACATTTGAAGAAGGAGAATGAATCCATGGCAACTTCCTGTGCTTTTCAGGCTGAGGACTACTGTCGCCTAGACAACATTTTCCAGCACTGTCGGAACTTGATTTCCAGATCTTCACCTGAGGACGTTGAAAGATCCACTAGGGTTATACGCCTTGGACGTCTGCTTTACCTAGCAATCTTGTTTGCAGGCTGACAAGGTTCTGTGATATCTGTGTGCATCACCTAGTAGGGCATGAACCTTCAAGCACTCACAAGCCCTAACCTGTAGAGTATATATCAGCCTGTTGAAGAAGATACGAACTGCACACAGAGGAACAGTTTGAGTTAGGCATGTTCAAGGGCTTTTCCAATCAGGACAAGCAGCCACCAAAGAGTTTTCGGTCAAGAAGTATTGTAATTCCTAGTTGATTTTTGGTGATTCATTAGGGACCATTACATTGAAAGACAGCAAAGCTAAAAGTATGTTTTGGAAATAGTGGACAAGAGAGAGGAGCTACATTTACAGTTTTGTTGTGGAGGATTATACAAGTAATTGAATGATATTCTTCTATGGTGATCTGTCGTCCTGCTTTCACTTTGATCTTACCAAGGAATACAGATCATTTGCTAAAGTGAGTTTCTGTAGACTCATGAGTAAGGCTTAAATTGTGAGGATTTTGCTTTTTCATGCAGGAAAATACCAAGGGATTTAACAGAAGCATCTCTATCAGGGGCAGGCTTATCCATCATTGCAGCCTTATGGATGATGTTCCTATTTGGAATGGTATTCCTTTCTCTGTAGTACCCTTTATTACTTGATACACTGTCTTCGTTTGACTGCAGTCATGTTTGTTGTGTTGGTTTTGGTTTTGCTCTGGAGCTCACACGACAGTTTCCTTCAAAGTGTTGTGGAGTTTTCCAGAGGCTTTAGAGGATGTTCTGCATCCAAGTAGTCACCAGTGGTCTGATATGTTTAGGGTTCAGGAGGCCCTAACCACCATCCTCTATGTAGTAGGCTTTCTCTATACCTCCAGGCTTCAATGCTTGGTTGTAAAAGGACAAGCTAAAGTGAATTGAAGGTTACCAGCACAAGCTTGCTGCAGCTTGAATGAGGGTACTATTGACTTTTCTGATTAGCCATATCTCTTTAGTGCTTGCCAAAATCATGATTAAGTCTTCTGGAAATGTGATAGAAGCTCAGGATAAATATGTTTGCATAATGGATTTTCTGAGATTCGGGGTTGATTTTTATTTACTTATACACATCCACCATCAGGAGCTGATGAAGTCAGTGTGGAGTCATGGTAGCCCACCTCTATTATTCCTGATGAAGTCTGACACTTTGTGAGTGACACTCATAAGGTTATCATGACATGTATTTATTGTTGTGTTTTAGTTATTGGAACTGATACAACTGTTACTGCAAAGCATTGTTGTGGAGTCATCCCTGCAATTTCATAGATGTGCCTACATTTGACTTTCTCATCATGCTTCTTCTTGTGTTACATATGCTCAAATATTGGTATGCAATGTTGTGCTGGAGTTTTACAGGAGCTGAACAATTATATGAGTGTAGCTACAACAACAATTGTGGTCGTGGACAGGAGCCGTGATGGAGAGTATTTGCGCATTGACTTCAACTTAAGGTCTGTATATCTGAGATTTACAAGGACAAGCTAAATTGAAATAAAACTTATCCTCACAAGCTTGTTGAAGCTGAAAAGAGGATACCACTGACTTTTCTGATTAGCTATTGCCTCTTAATTACAACTTAGCCTTTCTGTTGCTTCCAGAAACACAACAGAAACTCAGGACACAGATTTTGTTTAATGGTTTGCCCAGATTTTGGATGGATTCTTATATACTTACCTACACGCACCATCAGGAGCTGATGAAGCCAGTGGGTAGTCAAGGCAGCTCATCACTGCTATTTGTGATGAAGGTGATGGTCTGATACTTTGTGAGTGACTCTCATATGGTTATGACTGCACTCATTGTTGTGCTACCTTCAAATTGTTGTTGTGGATTTTTCTCTGCAATTTCATGGATAAATGCTGGTGTATATCAGAGTTTTCCATGTCCACACTTTCTTGTCTGCATTCTGGAAGCCAGATTTCTCACAATTCATTGTCAGGACAAAGAAAATAGCTTACTGCAGACTATTAGGTACTAATATCCAATTGATGTTGTGCCTTGTGTGTCTGAATGCAGCTTTCCAGCATTGTCATGTGAGTTTGCTTCAGTGGATGTCAGTGACGTTTTAGGAACAGTAAGTTCACTTTGCCAACACTGCACTGTTCTCCCCCTCCCCATTTTAGTTGCTATGTAATAGGAGCTTTTTGGCTGTCTCTTATGTGAGGTGATCCTAGGTGTCATTTTATGAGCTCAGACCAACGAGATATAGTGTTCAGCAGCTGTTGGGGAATTCATGAGTTGATGTTACCTGTGATTGATCTGGGTGATCTTTCATGGATGGTTCTAAGATGTCAATGACCATGCATGTGTCTGAGTGGGTTCATATGTTTATTTATTTTGATTTCCATTCCCAAACTTAAAATATTCAGCATTCTTTGTGATAGCTTAAAGTAGATCAACATAGTAAGACCTTCAATTGTAAGAAGCATTATGTCACTTCAGTTTTCACTGCAATTAATTATCTTGGCGGCACTTCTATGATGTCTAGTTTGTCAGAATCCTAAACTTTGAGTCTTCATAGCATTTTCAATGCTCCTAATGAGTTAAAAGCAAAGTATGGCACTTGCCTTCATTGTTTTGTGTGGCTCAGAAGTTCCATCAAAACCCCATAAGCTTAGGTTTTGAAATGTGACCAATTCTACCTCCGTCAGACTAGTTTTGAAGTGGGTCAACTCTTAGAAAGCTGCAACTTGTCATTGACTGCTTTAGAGATGAAGCTTTCAAACTCATGGTCAGTGACCTTTGGGTTGCCAATTTGCAGAAAGTTGATGCCCCCTCTGAATAGTTGGATAGCAGTTGACGTCATCAAGTTCCTGAATCTCTCAAAATCTAATGCTTACAAATCTTCTCTCCTTTTGTTGCAGTCTTTTGAGTTCTTTCCTTATACAAAGGTTTAACATATCAGATCTGAATGTTAGAGAGAAATTTATAGAAAATACTGCTTTTGGTAGGTTGCTTTTAAGTCCCATTATTTCAATACTTTCTGTCAGTTCAGTGGAACAACCATTCACTTTGGATATATTTGGTTGAAATAGTAAGGATAAGTGGAGGTCTGTGTTGTCAATGTAGCAGAAACTTCACATTTTATCTTCTTGGCTAGATTTCCGCATAGATGACTTGTTCCTCATATTTTGTCAGTTAGTCCTTAAGCAGTCATTGGTAGCCCACTGAGTACTGATTATGCAATCATTTTAGTTTCACTTCTTCACATATGAGTTCAATATCTTTCAGGTGCCTTATGAAGTCTAATGTTTGTTCAATGCTCCCAAGGACTCTATTGGCAGTGGCAAACACTCTAACTCATTCCACAAGCTTAATTGAACTTTTAATGGCTTCTCTTCAAAAAAGAATTCAATACCACACATGTTGCTGTTGAATGTTCCTGAACATTTATATGGCTATTGCTTTTGTTTGAACCACTCTTCAGTTTTCTTTTGGTCTTCTTTTCTTTAGGGTTGGGTTTCCTCTTTTCTATGCTTGTCTTTTCCATGCAATTATATGCTGTTATGTTGTCAGATCTGAAATATCTATGACCTTATTATTGATTGATCTCTCAATTCTTCTTTACTTAAATCATAAATTTGGAGAAATTGCAGTACTCCTAAAGATATTCTAATGGCTTTTGTTACAATTTTTCCATTTACCAGCAAGCCAAAGATTCAGAAGGCTCAATCATTGCCATTTGCAACAAGCATTCACAGCCAGAATTTGCAGATAATAATATGATCATGTGCCTCATGGGGATTCCAATATTCTAGATCCTGCCAGTGATTAATAGTCAGTTTTGTGGATTCCTAAGGCTTTATGGCTCAAATGGTGAGCTTACTCAGTGTTCTGCAGAGAAAGTTTACTGGTGATATGCTGTTGGAGCTGAAATCTCTGAAACCTTATTATTAGGTCATCTCTTAATGCTATTGAGGTTGACTGGAGAACTTCTCCATTACTTAAGTAGATATTTGTATTGCAAGTCTGACTTTTAGTGTTTGTTATGGGACTCTGTGCAGCATAGATTTAATTTGACAAAAACAGTCCGGAAGTTTCCAATTGACTCACATCTACAACGTATAGGGCAGGAAGTCCATGCAGGGCCTGTGCCCAATATCAAGAGCCATGGTGATGCACATGGGGAAGAGGACATTCCATATGAGCACCTTGGGGAGGGTGCAGTTGAACTCAATCAGAAGACTTTTGACACATATACTCATCTGTATGATCTCTTTCCACTGCCACCTAGTTGATGTACTCCTTTACTTAATTTTTCCATTGTTCTTGTTCCATTTTTGCATATTAGGTTTGAATTTTCAGGCTGTTTGATATTGAGTGTCAAATAATGTGTAGGTTTCCTGTTCTGGTGGTTAACTTTTATGCTCCATGGTGTTCTTGGTGTGCCCGCCTGGTGAGTACTGCCACACCTCTTACGCCCTTCTCCTTCATTCTTGATGGGTGTAATTGATTGCTTGATTGTAGGTAACCAGAGGCTAATTCATGGGCTTTTTGTTTCACTACAGAAACCGTCTTGGGAGAGAGCAGCGCAAATTATGGCTGAAAGGTAGACACCATCTCCTAGAATTTGCCTGATTTGTAGGTCAGGATCAGTTTGCCAAGGGTGATCTACCTTTCTGTGTGGATTTGCTTACTATGCTCTGTGAGGTTTATGCTGTCAGGGCTACTAGATATTTGACCCCTCTAGAACTTGGAGGATGCAATTATAATTCACTTGTTGTGCAGGTATAATCCAGAGACTGATGGGAGGATACTACTTGCCAAGGTTGATTGCACTCAAAATCAAGCACTCTGCCGAGAGTGAGCTATCCTCCAGACCTTCTTGGTTTGTACATTTCAAGTACTGTAGGGACCTGCATATGATGTCCCATAAAATCACATAAAAATCTTGTGATGTGGATTCTTAGAAGTGAACTGCTACTCTCTTGGAACACAAAGTACCTGTTTTGACAAAATTTGAAATAATGTTGCAGACACCACATTCAAGGTTATCCATCCATTCGAATCTTTCGCAAGGGTCATGATCTCAGGTCCAGTCTTACACCCCTTTTTGGTGCTTTGTTTGAAAAAGGGTGATTTGAAAAGAAATTTTCATTTATAAAGTCATTTAGTAAAACAAGGACTACATGATCCATCTTAGATAGTCCTGGTGTCATTGGTGCGGACCTCAACTCACATAATTGTCATTGGTATTGGTCTTTGAGTCCAACCTAATGAAAGTTCTTTCATTGTGATATTGTAATCCAGAAGTGGAGAGGTTCCATTTGCCTGATTCCTGCCTTAGTGTTGTAGTTCACTGCTTATTTCTTTGCTTGTGTGGATTTAGATTGTTGGGCAATATATGTCTTGTTAGTACTTTCTTGATAAAGTTCTGTAGGGTTTGGTATGGTCTCACTGTTGAAGGATAGTGGCCCTATTCCTTATGGTTTTCATTTCTGTATAGGGAAGAGCATGGGCATCATGATCATGAGTCCTACTATGGCGAGCGTGATACAGACTCATTGGTTGCGGTATGCCTTACTCTTTTTGTCTTACAGATAAAGTGCTCCTTATGGGCTGAAGTTCTACTTTAATACCCTCCCCTCTAAGTTTTAGGCATAGATACTTGCATATACAGGGACATGCTAAAATGAAATAAAAGCTCTCTCCTTCAGAAGCTTGCAGCTTGAATGAGGATACTATTGACTTTTTTGATTAGCAGTGCTAGGCAACATCATGTCTGAGTCTTCCCATTGCTTCCAGAAAGGCAACAGAAACTCAGGATAAAGATTGTGTATAATGGTTTGCCCAAGTTTTTGGGAAGATGATTATATGCTTATCTACACCCACTGTTGGGAGCTGATGAACTTGGTGGGTAGTCATGGCAGCTCGTCACTGCTGTTCGTGATGGTCTGTCACTTTGTGAGCGACTCTCATGAGGTTATGACTGCACTCATTGTAATGTTACCTTTAATTGTTGTTGTGGAGATTTCTCTGCAACTTCATCAAGCTTTAATACCCTCCCCTCTAAGACTCATGAAAACACATGGCTGTTCTATTTGACAGTTTATGACGGGGCTAGTTCCAGCACCAGTTGTTGATGGAAAGTCTGCAATAGAAGACAAGTCCAACAACACAGATGGTACTGTCAAAAGACCAGCTCCTCGTGCTGGAGGTTGCAGGATTGAGGGCTTTGTGAAGGTGAAGAAGGTAAGAAAAACAACCTAGCAAAAGCATTGCTGTAGCTGTTTGCAACAGGGGGATCTGTATTCCTAAATCACAGTGGAAGACAACTACCTTGTTAGGTGCGCTTGCCCAAGGGCTCTTAGAACTAAAAATTCTAAGTTCTGGCAAGTTTGGAGCTGCCATGTGGCGCACAGATCTTTTGGATTGTGATCAGTACCCTGATTGGTATTTGCATATTTCCCTTGTTATAAAAGATACTAAATTCAGAAGCTTCATTTTCTGGCTGGCAATTTGGGTGGTTGCAGGTCCCAGGAGAGTTGATGATCTCAGCCCATTCAGGTGCACACTCATTTGATGCTGCGAAAATGAATATGACTCACCATGTTGGCCTGTTTAGTTTTGGTAACAAGCAGTCATGGCGATCAATGAAGGATGCAAACCGCCTTCTCCCTGAGTTGGACTCAGATATTGATCATCTCACTGGAGAGTTTTTCATCTCTGAGCATGAAAACATTACGGTCTGTCTTGATTCTTGCCCCTCTGTCATCCTTTCCTACTTTCCTGTAGTGATACACAGCAGCTCATTGTTTGCTACCCTACTTTCCATGTTCTTGACTTGTCTGGCATTTTTCAGAAGCTTTCTGTCATTGACAACTGTTCTGTGGATGTGTTGTCTGGACCTGAATCTGGACTGGGATTCAGCATGACCACTATTTGCAAGTAGTAAAGACTGAGGTTATCTCACTGAGGAGACACAAGGGTTCTGAGCCATTGGACCGGTATGACTACACAGCACACAGCAACCAACTTCAATCAACCAATGTTCCTGTGGTCAAGTTCCACTATGAGCTCTCTCCAATGCAGGTTCACATTTTGGCCTTGTCTCTTCTAGATCCTGCTCTCCACATTGTACAAATTGGCCAGAAATAGACAAACCTCCTCCCAGGTTTTGAAATCTCACTATCTAAATCCTTTTGACATAATAGCCTGGGTCAAACTCTGAGATCTGTTCTCCTATGCAGGTGTTGGTGAGGGAGGCTCGGAGATCATTCTCTCACTTCATCACTAACTTGTGTGCTATCATTGGTGGTGTCTTTACAGTATGTTTCCTCCCCTTCACTACACCATAGCAGATAAATCACTCATGTAGGGGCATGAACACATATTTGTAGTCTTAGAGACATTGCTTCCCCCATAGACCAATATAACTTGTGTGCCCAACTGCAGTTCCTTCATGATGAGGTGTGAAAATGTGTCTTTGCAGGTTGCTGGAATAGTGGATGCCATGTTACACAATGCAATTCGCATGGTAAAGAAGGTGGAGCTCGGGAAACAGTTTTGACACATCAGAAAGAGGCAGCTCACTATTGACATTGATCTCTTCGCTACAAATAGGTTTCAGAATTAGGATAGGATTCTGCTTCCATGATCTTTGCAAATTTCTCATTTTTCCATAGGTAAATTTGGTGAGAGAGATGAACCAACACCATCATGCTTTCAATGTTTGGTGTTGAGGTCGTTATTAGTTCTAATGCTTGAAGTGGGTGTGTTAGAATTCATAGAATTCACCATAAATTGAATCACAGCAGAATTGGGTTTAATGGGATGCACAATCCTGGGAGTAAGTTAACCACAATTGTGAGCCTCTTTTGTTTCAAGACACCCTCCTCTTCACTACAAAGTTAGCAATAATATACAATTAACAAAGGCACACTGTAATCAACAACTCTCTAATTAACAACTGTACACTAGAGAGTAAAGTAGAGCCACGGAGAACTGGAACACGGCCCATTGCAAGGGGGAATTAGGTTAGCTTGTCAGGGTGAGTGCAATTCCAGAAGGTGGAATGGCAACTGAAGAAATTTACCAGATACTGATGAGATGCAATTTAGGTTCCATAGGTCGTCGTTTAGACAGTTCTAAACTGGAATTTGTATAGGCAGTTAGAGGGATGGAAAGGTACCTTTTCTTGTGTCTTTTCAGAGTTCCTTTTTCTTTTTTCTTTTTTCTTTTTTTCAACACCATATTCAGGAGTGGATTTCCAATACCTTCACCAATTTGCATCCCTTTTTTTTTTAATTGAATATGAATTCAACTCTATTTTGAGTTCAATTTGAATTCAATGGAATTTTAATTTGATGAATTTTGAATTCTGACAATTTTTTTTAGAATTTTTTTGGAAAAACAAGGCAAAGAAAACCCAAAAAATATTCTTATTCTTACAAAAACGGAAAATGAGAAAATAAAGCAGTAAAAAGGACACAAAAAGTAGAATTCTCATTCTTGAGTTTTTAAAAAACAAGAAAAAAAAATCTTCAAGAAAAAACAGAAAAGAAAGCAAACTTTTTCTTCTGGAATTTAGAAAACAGAAAAAACAAGAAAAACAAAAACAGTCTTTGTCTTCTTCTTTATTTAAATTATTTTCATCTCTTTTTTTTTCTTTTCCTTCCTTTTATTTATGCTCTATCTTCTTCTCCTTCTCTTTCCTACTTCTTTTTGTTTTTTTCTTCTTTCACAAACCAAAACAAAACAAAACAAAAACAAGAAAAAAGATAAAGGTCTAGTTATGTGATGATGCAACAAGCAATGATAATAGGCACATGATGTGATGAAAACAAAAATGCTTAAAAAGGATAATGAAAACAGAAAAAGAAAAAAATGTTGTGATGAGAAATATTTAAAAGAAAAAATAGAATGAAACTATGCAATACATGCATCTAAAGCATGAAATGCCGACTAGATTTCTTATGTTTTAGGTAGTACCTAGCTCAACATGAAGGTATTGTGGAAACTTGGTCCATTGCCATTTGAATCTAACCACATCATGATTTGTCCTAGGTGTGCAATGCTTTCACATCCATTGCTTCACCATTGTGACAAGAAATACTTAAAAGAAGCAAAAGTAGAATAAAACTATGCAATACTTACATCTAAAACATAAAATGTCATCTGAATTTCTTATGTTTTAAGTATACCCATTTCAACATGAGGGTATTGCAGAAACTTGGTCCATTGCTATTCAAGTCTACCACATCATGATTGGCCCTATATATGTTAGGCCTTCATCCATAGTTTGATGGAAATTTAGTCTTTTAGAAGTATGACATAAAAGGGGAAGGCAAATATATGAATATTATATAGAGTTTTGTCATATTTATGTATTGGTCTTCTTTTCTTCTACAAAATCTAAAAGTTATTTGCTTTCTTAATTTTATTATAAAATAAGAATTAGGTAAAAGTTTAAGCAATAATATCATGACAACAAAAGGTGTCCTTGCACGCCAAGTGATTTTGTTGTATTTTGAGTGAATTCACTGGTTGTAGTGAACAGAGACTAATGAAAAAGTAGTGAATTCAGTGGTCTAATGAACAAGGACTAATGAAAAAATAGTGAATTCACTAGTCTAATGAACAAGGATTAATGAACTACACCCACATTTTATAGTAGTGTATATATAGGTTTTGCACCAAAAAAAATTTTAACCAAAAAATATATAGGTTTAGCCAAGAAATATAAGTTTAACCAAAAAAGAAAAAAGGTTGAGCCAAGACATATAAGTTTAGCCAGTAATATATATATATATATAGGTTTTGCCAAAAGATAAAAGTTTAACCAAGAAAAAATATAGGTTTAACCAATAGATATAAATTTAATCAAAAATATATATAAGTTTAGTCAAGAAGATATATAGGTTTAACCAACAGATAGAAGTTTAGTCAATAAAATATATAAATTTTGTCAAGAGATAAAAGTTGAACCAAGAATAAATATAAATTTAGTCAATAAATATAAGTTTGACCAATAAGATACATAAATTTAGCCAAGAGATAGAAGTTTAGCCAAGAAATATAAGTTTAACCAAGAAGAAATATAGGTTTAGCCAAAAGATATAAGTTTAGTCAATAAAATATATAAATTTAACCAAAAATATAAGTTTAACCAAGAAAAAATATAGGTTTAGACAAGAGATATAAGTTTAGCCAATAAGATATATAAATTTAGCCAAAAGATAGAAGTTTAGTTAAGAAATATAAGTTTAACCAATAAGATATATAAATTTAACCAAGAGGTAGAAGTTTAGCCAAGAAATATAACTTTAACCAAAAATATATATAGGTTTAACCAAGAAATATAAGTTTAGCTAATAAGATATATAAGTTTAGCTAAGAGATATAATTTTAACCAAGAAGAAATATAGGTTTGGCCAAGAGATATAAGTTTAACCAAGAAAAAATATAGGTTTAATGAAGAGATAGAAGTTTTGCCAAGAGAAATAAAGTTTTGCCAAGGTAAGTAAAGGATTAATTGTTAGTTTGTAGACAGGGCTAAGATTTAAGTCAGTGTGGTAGCTAGGAGAGTGGGTAGTATGTAGGTTAGGGTTGGGAAAAAATTGGCTACAAAACAAAATGGTCACAAGTTAGCAACCAAAAGAGATTGACTGTGGTAAAATGTTGGTTATCGTAAAGTAAAGAGACAGATGAAAAATAAACAAATCATCTAGCCCATCCTATGGACAGAACAGGCAACTAGTGCAGTCATAGGGGCTGGTCCACTCTGACCGATTATGACATGATATTGGCCCTTGAATTTGGATTACAATTAGCACCAGCATTAGGATTTCGAGTAGTTTTTCAAGATCACACTTTCAGCCAGTCAATGGGGACCTATACCCGCCCTTTTTTAATCTTTCAACTTCTTCCTTTTACTTGTGCTTTCGTCAATGAAGTTTGACAGGATGACACCAAAAAGCAGGGGCCCCAACTAGATTCTGTAAATCTAAATCAGCCTTCAGTACGGTAGCATCTTATGGACACACCTATGTCTAATATACATAATTTGTGGCAGAAAGCGCTTAATACAGTCTCGGCTTTCAATACTGGTACTTCTAAGTACGTATTTCAAGCGCCACTCCAGTTTAAACAGGTGTTTCGTTTTACTGTCAAATATACCGTTGTACTGATCCATAAATACGACGCTGATGTTTCTTGACCTTAGGTACTGTAATGGAAGTTGAAAATTGGAACCAGTGTTGGCCGGGTATTGGTTTTTTAATAATCATTGAATCTGTTTTTGACCAAAAAAAACTTAAGAAAGACGCAGTTCTTCTGTTCATTTTTTAATAATTTTCTTACGCCAGTGCAAAGTATCAACCTTTTTTTAAAAGCCATTTGACCGGTTCTCACAAGGTTGGTTCTCACAAATTTGATAAGAGTCGGTTATCCTTGGCGAGTTCTCACAAACTGGTTATGACTTTTGTTTCTGGTCAAAGTATTAAAATTTCATTTTGAACCTAATTATTTTCTTTTATAACATTGACAAGGTGCCAACAATTTCATTTTACACATTTAGAGTTCAAAAAATTTATCTTTTTCAAAATCATCTTCAAATTGTTCTAAATTATCTTCTAGCTCTCCATACATTTCAATAAATTTTATTAAGTTAAATGGAGCTTTGTATTCTACTCTAGGTTCATTTGGCCAATTTTTACCCTCAAAAATTAGCTTTTATAAATTTTTAGTTTGCAACCTACATCTCATAAGTTTAGTAAGTATTCTTGCTATATTTTATTTTATTTTTGTTTCAATATGTGATCCAACAATGCCTAGGATCTATTGGGCAAGGAAATCAATGGTCGAAAACATTGTTTCATGTTTCTCCCACCCTTGAAGACAACACTTGATGTGTTTAACATCTACTTGATAATGCCTAAAAATTAGTAATTCCCTTTTCACAAGTTCCTTTGTTAGTTCACTTATACTCGCAATCTATTCATTTTTATCCAAATTGCAATCATGATCAAAATCATCTTTTTCAAAACTTATCATAGAAGGATGCAAATGTTCATGACATTTTACCAACATAGGATATAAAAACTTCTTATCATATTCCTACTCAACAACTCCCTTGTTTCTTCTAACAAATGAAAATATTATAATCTAGCATCATGGAAACAATGTTGTGTGCTTCCTTTTTTTCATAATTATGTTAGGAATTTTACTGTAGTTACAAAAAAATTATCCTAGTTACTATAGGTAATTTGGGGTAAGTAAGTTTGGAACCAATTCCAATGTGAATGGGATTCCAACTTTTTGGTGTTCAAGATAAGTGGGACATCATAGCTTGCTATGTTCTACTATGTTTATGTATTTTTGTTATGCAAGGAGTTTGTCAAGGTTTTTGTTGGTACTTGGATTGCTATGTTTTGCAAGTGAGTAGAACTTTGAAATCTAAAAAATTATTTAGCTTGATAGTGCTAGAGTCAGATTTGTGATTGAATGCACTAAGTTCCTAGTTATTTTGTTTGTTGCTACACAACATTGTGGTGTTTGTTCTTTTAAGCTTTGCTCGGGCGTCGGGTGATGTGATCTTTTGTGTTTTGGTTTTCTGATTTATGTTCTAAAGTTTTGCAACTCCTTGGAGAATTGAACTCCACGAGGGCTTGGACCTCGAAGTTAGTTTTGTTTGTTTTTTTTTCCTTTTTTTATCTTTCCCCTTTCTTCCCCTTTTGGTTCTACCTCCTAGTAAAAAGGAGCTAGTGTTGTTGCCAATGGAATCAAAACTCCAATGCATGAAGTGAAAAAAAAACCAAAAAAAAGGGAAGGAGAAGGAACAAAGGCAGTGGTTGCATGCCCTAAAAGAAAAAAAGGAAGAAGGAGGAGGAGGAGAAGAAAAAGAAAAAAAAAGGTGGGGGGGGGATGGCAATAGCAAGTTTGCTGCTATAATTATTAAAGAAAGAAAAAGAGAATAAAAAGGAGAATAAAAATTTTTAAATAAAAAAAGGGAGAAAAGAAAAGTTTGACAACTTGAACTACTACTATAACTTGTCGTTGCAATGCACAACTGTTACACCATCACGCTCACGAAGCTTTGACAACCATCGTCTCCAAGCTTTGGCTTAGTTGAGGTGTAGGTTGAGCTTGCCAACTCAGCGAAGCACAAGTGGCTTGTTAAGCTCGAACAAGGCCATGGCAATTTAATGTAAACCCCCTAAAAGCCACTTTTGTTTTTTATTTTTTATTGAATCTCCGAACTTACATTTATTTTTAGTTTTTTTTTAAAACCTAATAATCCAATTTGGCACCAATCAAAATTTGACACGTGTCCATATTTATTTTTAGTTTTTTAGTTTTTTCATCCATCCATGATTTTTTACAAGCCATGTCTTCCACATATGGGCATAGATTTCGACAATTATCACATCATCAAAAATGTCTTGGCAAGCTTTACACAACAATGGGTTTACATCCACTTTTGGAGATTGTGATTTTGGGAGTCTACAAATTAATTTTCTTATTTTTGGGATTTATTTCACATAAAATCCTGGAAATTAATATCTCTCGCATACAACGCCTATTTCGGGTGTCGTTTTCACCATTGTTCTTATGGTGAAGGAAGCTATCATTTTAAGAGGCTTTAGCCAAGTTAGCAAAAGGTTATTTCCTAGCCCTTTTTATGGTGGTGTGGCACAAGGGGTGCAGGGAGGTGTGAGGTGCACAAGAGGGCACGAAACACAAAAGCAACCCTAGGTGATTTACTTGTAAATATTCTTGATAACCACATGTGGTGGAGTGTTGCGCCATCAAGCCACGTCATCAACTTTTGAATTTCTACATATCTATTGTTGTAAATCTCCAAATGAAGCTTATAAGGGTGGAGGCATGTATGTGTTAAAGGTGCCCTGGTCATACATGTGCAACAACCTTGGTTACCATTGTGGTTTGGGGAATTTTAAGGTTAAAAATTTTGCAACAAGTTAACATCCTTATAGGATTAGTTGAGTTGATACAAGTGCATCAATCTTTGTCATAGTAGGGTTTTAGGGTTTTAGGGTTACAAGATTCCAAGGTTATAGGTTTAGGGTTTTTGGGGAGACCAAATTATGGTTAAGCTTTCACCACGGATAGGTGTCATAATTTGGATTTTGAAGATAGGTTTACTGCAAGGTTTACTAAAAGGGGGATGCGATTATGCCCACCTACCCCACCTACATTATCACTTAAAGGAGATTCCTCAAATTTTGAAGCATAACTACTACCGATAATGTTGATATCACTTGTGTGGGACATGGAGGACATGTATGGTGCCTCCAAGGGGCCCCATCGATTTTTAGGGACGGTCAGCACCATCAAACTAGATGATTTCATTTGAGAGTTCAATACCTAATGTGATATGTAATAGCTATGGAATCTACAACAATTCACACATTTTCGAACATGGAAGGTGTTATTCCAACATCTGGAGGGACCACCCATGGATGACTATCATGAATTTTGTGATGCCCATGAAGTTAACATTGAGGAATGGTGCCAATACTAGTCACTAAATTACTTTTCCATCACCTAGGGTTAGTTGGCTACACTAACACCTTCCCCATCGACCACTATTATAGGGGTTAGTGTGGGTCTTTCTACACTTGAGGGCAATGGTAACGATCTAATTGGCAAGGCACGGGTTTTTTTTGCTTTTAACCCTATCACCAAGTTTTTTTGAAGAGCTTCACACCAATTACCAAGGTGTGAAGATTGAAAAACTCGGTACACTATAGGAGTTTCAGCACCAACCCCATGAGAGTTTGCGGGAGGAGTACACACGAATGTAGAGATTGATCAATGTGACTAAGGGGGTCATAAAGGCCCAAGTTTTCTAGTTTTGGTATGGGATCTTGAAAAGGATATGAGGTGACAAGTGTAAAACATAGTTTTCACCTAACCTACCCAACCCACGTGGCATTGGTTTTCTAAGTATTTAAGCACATTGAGTTCAACATGGTGGAAGAGAAGGTTGTTACCTTAAGATTTAGTAAGGAAACCTTAAAATCTTCTCCTATTTCATTGATTCAACAATCACATGGTCAAGCATCAAAGATTGCATCACAAAAGGGCAAGGGGCCCAAACAAGAATCTGATGGGGGTTCTTCATCCTACTCAACAGAACAACGCGGAGAAAACAAGTGTTGGAGGTGTGGTGGGTCACATTGGAAGAAGGATTGCCTTAATCCTCCTCAACCGACCACCCCCAACCCAAATCCTAGTCAACCGTGTTCCCATTGCAAGGCCTATGGACATGATGCAAACCATTATTTGATGTTTCATTTAAAGTTACGGCAAGGTCAATCCCAGGCGAGAAATGCAAGGAAATCCCTAGGTTTTGGCAAAGGCCAGAAGGCAAAAAGTGCAGCCAATAAAGGGTTGGCCACCAAATTAGCTCCAAACCAACCCAATGCCATGGAGGCATCGTTTGCACATTTGGAGGCGCCGGTGATGAATATGGCATCCAACATGGTGACACTAGTGAAACCCACAACGCATTAGGTGATTTTTCAACTCATGGTTTTGACCTTGGATTTTTCTATGGGGCTGGATTCTCAAAGCCATTAGGTCCAAATGAAATTGAATCAGATATTTTCGATGATTATGTTTTAGGGGCAACTAATGACAAAACCTTGGTTTAGGGTTTTGACAACTGCACTAATTACTAGGGCAATTACCAAAGGTTTTGAAACAATATCATCAACCCCAAAGGATATTATTAGATTTAAAAGTTTAACCTTTGATGTTGGGCAAAGTAATAATGGAGGGTTTAAGGTTGACTAATGCTGATTTGGAGCCATGTTCGTACTAGATTTTGACATTGATGGGAGAGCTTAGGGGATAACCAAGCATGAGGTCAACATTCACATTAATCCCATCAGACCTGCAAATTATACCACAGTCTGTGCTAAAATAGTGGTTATTCAAACTACATCATATGATGTGTTAGTTGGAAGGACAATTTTGTACCCCTTGGGAATCACCTTAGATTTTTGGGAAGAGACTGCTTATTATCAACCAAGATGGCAAACAAGAAATAGTCGTAAGGCTTTTCTACCAATTACCTTCATTAGGGGACATGCAAGAAAATCCAACAATTCGATGAAGTTAGCAAGATTTTCAAGGCTTCCCCATGGTTTTGATTTGTTGGAGGGCAATGCCCATGCTATGGATAGCCCCCCTACTCGTGAGCTGGAAATGTTGAGTGCCCAAGTTGGGCCATTCATACAAGGCTCACCACATGATTCTCCACCATCATGGGAAACATTGTCAAAGCTTCAAGCACCAACAAAACATTATATTCATCAAGCTTGACATACTCAGCTATCACTAAGCCCACAAATACCTGTAGATCCAGGCCATGGACCACATGGTTTATGACATTTGGATTCTAAGGTTATTTGGTGGCATATTCCCGAGGATGGGATTTGCTTGGTGGAGTTTTTTGGAGGCATTAGTTCCGGCCTTGCAGTAGTCTTTCAATTCAACATCAAGGTTCATCGATACTATTATGTGGAAAAGGATCCTCAAGCCCAGCAAGCCTCCATGTACCATATTATGATGTTGCAACAATAACATCCTAAGTTGTTGCTTGCATTAGTAATCTAAAGTTACCAACATGCCTTACCGAACAACATCACATTGTTGGGGGCGCAAGATTTGGATAGGATCGGACTAGTGGACCTGGTCATATTAAGATGGCCATGTTAGGGTTTATCATTTGTTGGCGCAGGTTAGGGTCTTTTAGACCCCAAATCAAAATTATTTTGGGAGTTGATTCGGGTGTTACAATATTTGCAGACCTCTTAACTACACTCATGTGCATATGTTAAAAATTGTCCCACCTTTGCGAAATTCTCAGCCATCTATATTGGCAACATGGAAACAAATTAGGGCTTGGATCGAAGAGCCAATGCAGGTGGATGCTGCAATAATCGGTTCACATGCCCACCACTTTCGATGGCTTATGGACTAACCTAGCTCCACCAAAGGTACTCCATAATGCATTCCGAAGTCACCCACATGCCTAGTAAATGACATCTTGAATCCAAGGCTACATTCTTATGCCGTTCAATATGATGATCGACCACCTTTGGATGTGGTCATCAAGGTTGGCCTACCTCGGGCATCACTACCTATTTTTATGAACTTTCCATGTTCTCACACATTTTGGGATGGTGGTCTGGGCATGATTTGGGATGCCAATTCATCCAAGATGGAGGAACCCAATGTTGATGAGCGAGAGTGAGCTATGGGATTTCACACAAGCACTACAACCATGCGAGGGATTTCCAAAGGTGCTCATAGACAGATATTGGGATGAGTTATGGATCATATCTGTCTCACATGGATCTTTAGCTTTTGTTGGGCTAAGCAGGTCCAATTTGCATAGTCTTTCCCACCCGCCCACCTTTCCTTTACTTTTGTTGCACCTACATCTGGGTCAGCTATGTTGGTGCATGGGGGGGGACATCCTTGGCATTTATGGGATCATGAATTTATGGGTAATGGGAAAGAGGTTTTTGATGTGGGGGCGCCATGGCATTTTGGTGTTATGCCACCTTCTACATAATAATCACAAGTTTTGTCTTCAACCTCGAGTGTTAAGGATGTTCCATCATCTCAACACAACGTACATGTGACCATAAAGACATGGGAACTAGATATTGGTCTCACGGTTACAAAAGATGAGGTGCAAAAAGTACAATGGCTATTGCAAGATTATATAAATTGTTTTGCTTTCAATTTGAAGGAATTGGGATAATTATTAGGATAGGAGGTCCGAATTATATCGGAGGCTAATAATCCTATTTTCAGATGACCTTATAGGTTGAGTGAAATGGAAAGGGCCTTGGTTTAGGCTCGGACAATAGAGTTCTTAGATGCAAGTTTGGTGGAACTATCAAAAGGTGAGTTTGCTTTAGCCATAACAATGTTAGCCAAGAAATATATTTATAACAATTGGACATAACATCGCATGTGTGGGGATTATTGCCCAGTCAACAAGTGCACCGTTCAAACAAATATGCCATGCCCATACCAAAGGAAATCTTTGATGCCCTTGGTCAAGCCTAGGTTTTCAATACCTTGGACTTGAGATTTAGTCACCATCATTTGCCATTAAGGGAAGGTGACAAAGTCAAGATGACATTTTGGGGAATTGATTTTCATGGGAAAGATTGTTTATAACAATGGTGGTTTTTGCCATTTGGTTTGAAGAATGCCCCCACAAAAATTCAAAAGGTGATGGATTGGGTGTTGGTTGGACTTGGTTTTATTAAGTGTTACATTGATGACATTATCATCTTTAATTCGACATTGGAAGATCACATGCATCATTTGCAGGAGGTATTTAGAAAATTAAAAATTCATAACTTTAAGTGTCATCCAAACAAGTGTTAGTTTTTCTAGACACATGTGGAATACTTAGGTCACATGATTTATCTAGGTGGATTGGGGATATAAAAGGCCAATGTTGAAACCATTTCATAAGTGCCCAACCAATAGATGTTGACCAATTACGAACCTTCCTAGGCTTGTGTAATTATTAGTGGAGATTTGTTAAAGGATTTAGTAGCATTATTAAACCTTTAACTAGGTTGATGTAAATTGACCAAGAGTATGTTTAGGGTGAGGAGCAAGAACAGGCATTTAAGGAATTGAAGGCCTGACTGTCCTCAGCCCCCATCTTGAGGTGACCCATTCGAAGACGTCCTTTTCAATTACATACTTATTGGAGTACCTTAGGGTTGGGAGCCATGCTTACCTAATTGGATGATGATGGTCGAGAATTTGTGATGGCATATGTTAATCGGTCCAACAACAAAACAGAAGCCAAATATAGTTCGTATGAAGGGGAGTACCTCCATGTTGTTTGGGTAATTTATTATTTTCAATGTCATCTTTCTGGTAGCCCGTTTACTTTGATTACCGATCATCGGCCCTTGAAGTTTCTAATGGAATTAGATTGATTCACAAGAAAGTTGGCCAGATGGGCACTCATCTTTTAGGAGTACGATTTCATTATTGTTCATAGGGTTGGTAGGGATACTTGGGATGCCGATGGGTTGAGTTGGAACCCAAGTTCTAGTGAGGAGGATGCCATAGGTGCCAAATGGCATGGAAAAGTGGATTTGGAGTGCTAGGATGGCTTGCTTCTACATACATGTGTATTTTGTTGGGGTGTTCTAAGGATGTACCCTAGGGCAACACGGGTAGTGGGGATTCCCACAGTGACAATGATGAACTAGAGGGCAATGAATCCCTGGGCATCCATCTAGAACTACTTATTATGGCATATCAATAGGCAAGTGAAGTTTTGATGGGATTGACACCCAAGGAGTGGGATTGTATTGTCCATAGGGTGAAACAATTCCAATGGGAAGGCAATTACTTATTACGAGTATGGATAGATGGGCAAGTATGTGTAATACCACACCCAAAATAGTGTGAGGGCCTTGTACACCATGCTCATGAACAATTGGGCCATTTTGGGGTCCAATGGACCTATAGTTTGCTACATGCACAATATTAGTTACATGGGATGCAACTACAAGTTCAGTAATGTGTTTCTCGGTGCATGGTGTGTGATCGAGTATGATAATCATTCAACACACCAACACCTTAGCTATAGGCCTTATCAATTATGGGACTAGGTTATCTATGAAACTTGGATTTTGTTAGCCCATTGAGTTTGACACCTTAACATAACTAATACATTTTGGTTATGATAGAGCATTTCTCCAAATGGTTGGAATTGGTGCCATTGCCAAATCACAGTAGTGAAGGAGATGCATATGCATTTCTGAATATAGTGTTTAGCAAGTTCGGTGTTCCAACCAAGGTTGTTACCGACCAAGGTACGAAATTCCGAAGGGATTTTCAAGATTTGTGTGAGAATGCATTGATAAATCATCAGATTTTTTCACAAGATCATCTTAAGGTCAACAGGTTAGTCGAATGAATGCTGTAGATGGTGAAGCGAGGACTATGGAAATATGGCATTCAAAAATGCCACACTCGAAATTAGGACTTATAGTTACCATGGTTAGCCATGGGATATAGGTTTAATCGGCAGGTTTCATTGTCATCTTTTTCACCATATTTTTTGTTATTTGGTCAGGACCCCAAGCTACTTGATGCACTCCCAAGTCCCTAGTTAGACTCAAGTTGGGTCTAAGTTACTTTCACAGCGGAATTGTGAGGAACTTGGGGCACACTCCTAGCTCTCAGCACTAGAAGGGGTAGAGGGGCGTGTTGAAATTCCGAGATGGGACTAGGAAGAGTGACAAGCTATTCATTTACTCGAACCTGCATCAAACCAACAAACAAGTTGGTTAGTTCACATTTTGGAACACCCTTGGTGCTAAAACAAGCCATGAGCAACTCTGGACTCACTTGACTCACCACGGCCCGGATTCGTGGGAAGCCACCACCTTCCCCCATATAGTATACTATGTGCCTCTCCACAGCACCCACATCCGAATGGCTTTTTGTCCCAAGATTCCCAAGGAGGAGTCCTGAAATTGTCCCGGTTTGGACTCCCAGGACTTTGCACGATCATAACTTTTTGCTCAGACCTCCAATTGGGGTGAGGTCTAAAACAAAGTTGTAGCTCTCCTTGAGAGCTTTCCAATGGTGTGTTGCACTTCACTTGCACACATCGCAGTCGGGTCAATTCCCGACTTTTAGTGGTCGGGAGTCAAACTGACCCTTCTTTTTGCCATAACTTGTGCTATATATGTCCAAATGGTCCATGCGAGGCCATTTTCGACATCTACACTTCAATAGCTTTCCAATAGTATAAAGAACACCCCAATGCAAGGTGTTTTGACCCCTACAATTGAATTCTAAAGTTTCGGAAGTCTCGAAGGATTCGAGAGTCCCAATTTCAGGAATGTGAATTTCATCCTCACACTTCCCTCAAAGTAAGGTTGCGACACTACCAACCTCCATTTGACGTGATGTTTTGACTATGATTAATCTTGATGATCCTTTAATGTGGATTTAGGCATGTGAGAAGTAGGCTGCTTTGTTCCAGCCTGTGATGCCTGTGGTTATGGAAAATTTGGCAATTGCTCAACACTATGATACTCTTCGGTATGCCATGATTCATGGGAGAGGTCATTAACCTTAGGTTTGTAAGTTTGAGCCAAGGGATTATGTTTACTTCCAACAAACATCATCCACCACATTGGATGTGACTATACGTCGTGTGATTTTGCATGTTTGAAAGGTCTTACCTTTCGGAGTATTGTTGTTGGAAGGACAAGATGGTTAGACATGGAAGGACCATGTGTGTAATTGTGCACCATATCATCTTCCCAATGTGAATGGCCAAATTGACCCATCTTTGGCTGTTATACTTGTTGGTTTATGGTGTATGTTGTGTGGGCAATCCATAGGAGCTACCACTATGTTGGTTTGTGATCGGTGTTCCAAAGGATGGCACATGGCATGTTTGACATTGCCTTTGGACCAAATACTGGTTGGCAAATGATTTTGCCCTCGATGCACCTAATAGACACAGTTCCCATAGTCGCATAATAGGATTAGTCTAAGATTTTTCCCCAAAATGTTTCACCTTTGGTTGAGGATTTGAAGGATTCCATATAGGTAATTAACGATGGGGCTCACATTTGCACCCGGCCTAATGATCCTCTTACCTTGGAATTAAAGGATTCACCCTAGTTATAATTTTCTATCAATTTGTATTTTGGTTGATTTTGAACATACCGACAATGATGATTGATGATGATGTGTGCCTACTTGAATTTGTTGGTGAGGTTGAAAAGGATTAACAGATTAATCTAACTTTTAATGTTCCTACATTAAATGTTGCATTTTTAATAATCTTGTTCAATGTTGAAAACATACATCTACACATTATGACTAACTTTGTTTCTATCGATGTTGAGGTCATGCAACTTGCAAATATACAAGTTCAAGCTGCAACTTAGAAGCCACATAGCCGGAACTCTATTTATTAGGGTTTCTTTAAGTTATCAATGACAATTTACATGTGGATCTTGTGAATTTGTAGATGTTACAATGTATAATCTATAGAATAGAACAAGTAGATGGTAATTTTTAATTCCAAACATTTACCTTAAGGAAAGGTCTAATCAAATATAACAAGATTGATGGGATCACACCCATTAGAACTCATGTTGGCTCTACATATCCCAAGTTGGTTACTTAAAAGAAAGTACAAATTGCTACTAAAAAATTATGGTGGAAACAAGTCACAGTCAACAAGCAAACAAGAAGAGGTGTGGCTTTCCAATTGTATAACCATTGCATTTTTTGGTGTAACCAATCCTTACAAGAAAATTGATGGGACACAACAACAATTTTTTGAATATTTCGTTCTATACATTTACAAAGGGTACAAGGCCGTTTCAAGTTGTGAAAATGTTTGGCTACGAAGGTTAATATTACGATAATGTCATTGTGTGATATTTCCTTTTCACTTTAATTTAGTTGAAAAAGTCTTACTTGGAATGGTTCAAAAACTAATGAACTTGCATGTGTTTCCTCACCTCAAATTTGGAGGACATGTGTCTATTGGTTTTGATCTTTGGATGTCTAGAGGTGATGTAGATACATTTGTTTTGGTTATTAACCACTTGAATGATTCTTGGACTTTTATGCATGTTATAATTGAATCATTTGAGGTGCATGATAGCACTTGGGTTTCCATGGCTAGGTAGTTGGAATCTTTGCTTGGAAAGTATGATTTGACGCATTATGTGATTGCCTTTGTGAAAGATGAAGGTAGCAACTTAACATCAATGGTAGCGGCATTACATTCTATTGTTGATTGTTAGCCTTTGAAACTTCAAAGGGTTTATGAAGGTATGTGTTTCAGTCACATTATGTTTAAGGTGTGCCAATATGTTATATATGATGAAAACATGACTAATGATTTGAAACATGTTAGTGTGAAGGTTGTCCAAGGTAGTTTTTAAAAAACGATCACATGGACAAAAAAATCAAGTAAAAGGATGTAGGGACGGGAGAAGGCATGTGTGGAGAGTGGTTTATGCCTTTGCAAATTCCAAACACCAATGAAAAGGATATTTGCAAGTTAAATGATTATGTTTGAAGCAGCATTAAAGTTCAAGAATGCCATAATTTTGTGTTATGGGTAGTAGCGAGCAATGGCATTACAATAAAGGGTTCCTAAAATTGAAGTATGGGCAATTGCAGAAACACTCACTTGAATTTTGAATAATGTTCACTGCCTATGTGATAAACAAATCTCGAGGTCACTAGCTCCTGTCTAATGCTTTGACTATATGTATTAACTTGACACAAGCTATGGAAATGAAGATGGGATGGGTTGTTGATGTGACTAATGTTCTTGACCCATTTTATCATGAGGTGTTCCTCTTTTAGAAACAAGCGGTTTCAAGTTGTTAAAGTGATCAAACCATGTTTTCGTTTTTAGATAACTTATGATTCACCTCAAATTCACAACATGATTACCCTTATGTTTGATCCTCAATTCAAGTCTTTGCAGGTTTTGGAAAATAATGTGGGATGAGGGAATGTTATTTGTCTTGTTATTGAATATGATGCAAAAGTAGTAATTCCTCTATTGATGATCATTTTTGATGTATTAAACCTTATTGTCCAAACATCTGCAACCCAAGTTGATGGATCATATGTTGAAGCTATTGTTGTTGAAGAAAAAAACAATAACATCTTTGGTGTTGGTGCTTTTAATTGAAGAGTCTTCTTGTGCTCTTGTTGTAGGGGAATTATCTCTATTTAAGAGGCTATATGTAGTTTTAGTTGCATGTGTTGATACCCTTGCTTGGTGGCACATTCATGAGACTCAGTTCCCAAATGGTGGCTTCCTTGCCGAGTATATCCTTGAAGTTCCAGGGTCACATATTAAAATTAAACATGTATTTAGTCTTGCTGGTGTGTAGACAACTTTCTAACATTGTTGGTTATAAGTGGAAAACTTAGATCGTATCATCATTGTTGTGAAGAATTGGCCAGACAATCCGCAAATGAATTAAATGTGACATAAAAATATGAAAGATTTGATGACAACTTTAACTTCATTAATTGAAAACAATTATGACATGATTGCTTGAAAGTAGATTTTTTTGAACAATTAGAAGTAGATGGTGATTAGGTTTTACAAGGTAAGATCTAGGATTTATTTCTTAAATTATTATCTTTTTTCTTTTGTTCTTTTGAAAGTTTGTTGAAGATTTTAATCTTTGTGTCATTATGAATTTGCAAGTTACTATTGGAGCACCAATGATAATGATGGTGTCTTGGTTGTGTTTTGTGGGGTTAAGGTGTTTATGTGTTTTCATGGGGTGTATGTGGGGTGTGGTTGGGCCAGGCAACTTGTGTTACATTGGGCAAAATCATGTAAAGGATTGGGGTTCAACTCCCCCACGAGTTATTAGTGTGTTCAAATTTGTGTGATTGCAAACAAAATTTCAACCATCAAAAATTTATGTGTCTCTATTGTACATATCCTTTTGTTAGTTTGATTTTGATAACTGACATGATTTTGATAACCAACAAATCCATATCCAGTCAAGGAAGAAAGATGAACATGAATTCATATCTGTCTTGACACATATATGTGAAAATAATTTGATGCATATCCTTATGACATTTTTTTATAAAAATATGTTGTATTGGTATCTTGCAATAAGCCTCAAAACTAAATATCCGGACAGCACTGGTCTGGACCACCTTGGTGACTTGTGAATGGAGGCCACCAAGATTCACGAGTGGGAATTTATAGCGTTCCCCACCTCGTAGCCTTGTAAGTTGTTGTATAGTAGTAGGCAAAGACTTTGCACAATTCTTAGGCCCATCTTAAACTAGGAGTCAGGGCCAATGTTCAACCCAAATCCAGCATTCCTATTGGTGCAAAGCAGCCTTACCAACTAGTAACAATTACATATTTACAAGGAACATGCAGTAAATGTTCCCAAGTTTCCTGGTCTTCATAATTCTTATAAAAATGGAACTTGCCTTCCTAGTGAAGGTAGAAGAAGACATACTTCAGTATTTCAACCATCCCTTCCCTTTTTGCTTGTGTTTTCCCATGTGCATAAAGCACTTGGAGACAATTTGTAGTGTATGTGGAGGGCACCTTATATCCATGAATTTCCCTGCTAGAAATTGGGAGGGAAATTATGCCTACTTATAGGTGTAAGAACCCTCCCACAATTGAGGAGTAGGCATAATAACCCTCCCATTCATATGCCTTGTGATCCACGTAGGTTTGGTTCATGATAAATTTTGACCATGGGTGGGGGCAGATTCCCAAAATGCAGGGCCGGGCTATTGCCTCGTCCAAGGCCGCTTATTTTGAGAATGCCCCAACCCTAGGGCTTTACCCTACACTTATTGTTGTGCAACTGCCTCAGGTTGATGTGTTCCTGAAATAATGGGCCCCCGGATCCCCGTTCCTGGGTTGGGGAGCTGTTATTTCAGGATCACCCCAGCCCTGAGGTGTTACCTTACACACAAAAACCTGCCCTTATTTTTCTAGTGTATCTAGATGACCATTGTCAGGCACAAGAACTTAGCCAGTATCTTCTGAAACGGAAGAAATCTTACACAGTAGAAGCTCACACCCTCTGAAAATTAGGGCAGATATTTACAATAAGGAATGGCCATACCCTTCTCCTGTACATAACTGGTTTGGCTGTCTTGTTCAGGCACATTTTGATGTTTCTTGTTTCTTCCTGGGTGGGAGAGGTGGTCATCTGCTGGTTCCACTTTCAGTTTTGTCAGTTCCACTGGCGATGTGAATAGATATGGAGGGAAAACTAGTTATGTTCTGGAACCGGCCCTCTTAGAATCCATGTCACATGGCGGGAGAGCATCTCACCCGACCAAGCTTTATTCGTTCATATTAAGTAATTTGGGTTCCAAGGTTGGCTTTGCCTGTATTGCACTATGATCCTCAAGCTCTGATGAGAGCGTCATAATAGCCCTCAAATGTGCCCTAAAACAAGAGACAATGATTCTCCACGAGGCTCTGGGCGCTCATGGCTTCTGCGATTCGGCGCTTGATTTTCTCCCCTATTAACTAGGACTCTCCGGAGTCGGAACATCGAAGTTGCTTTACACGTTATTTTGATGTTCCCAAGCTTCACTAGGACCATAGCATGATAGTATACAGACTCCACGCATGGAAAATTTGAAAACTAAAAGTCAGGGGGATTAGAACTGATGTCAAACACATGCTTTAATTTCTAAGTAAGCTTTCCTGACACATAGATCTCGTCGGCTGTGGCTTTAATTGTTGAAATCCTTTTGTATTTCTTCTATAAATTTTAGAAGAGAGGCAGCACATTCAATCTGATGAACTAAAATGATATCATCAACTGGATTACCTGGGCAAGTTGCAACCCCTATGTAGCTTAATGGCAACAATATTCAGGCTAATTTTGTTCAATCAAATGACAAAAGGTAATGCATTTATCATCCCACTAGAAAGATTGTGGTGATGACACCTACGGATTCATGTTGGCATCTCTACACTCCACACAACTTGATTCAACAGTTATTGAAAGCACACCACTAAGGCCATCTTTCCATTGAGTAGCTGCAACTCCAACTTTGGAAAGTCCAGTGGCTTCCCATTGGCATGGAATTCAGAAGCTGAAGGTGCAGCTAGGGGTGCAGCTTGCCCATCTTGGAAAACTGAAATGCAAAACTGGAACAGCGGAAGTCAACAGCTGGAGGTCTAACTTCCTAAGCTGAAGGTGCAGCCTTTCAAAGGAAAGATGCCCTAAGCCCTGATAGACTTTACTTGAGGTAGACAACTCTGTTCTTTCTGTTTTTAACCCTGTGTGTCAAGGGACAAGGGTTAGAGTATTAGTGTTCTAATTTGCAGAGGTGTTGTGTGCAGGTGTGCAGAAAAAATGTTATGATCAATGAAATTGTTGGATTTAGTGATCTGATTTTTTTCAGTCCTCTTGAGTGAACTAAGAGTTAAATGTGTGACAGGGTTTGGTAGGTTTGTTATAGTTTTAAAGTACCAATGTAAATGCTAAAAACATACGATTATTTTCAATGTTCAGCAAAATTAGCATTGTATATAGGCCTGAAGATTTTTTTTGTAGCCCAACGGGATTGTTGGGTTTGGTGATTTGAATTTGTTTTCTTAATTATTTTGACTGAACTAACAGTCAATGTGTAATAGCTATATATGCATTACTTGTGAAGTTTATTGGTCTTGCCTACCAAGGCAAGGAGATTGTGTTTAGATTCATTATAGAGTATAGTAGCTTAAGGGATTTTGGCCCCTAGGTAATAGGTCTATTTTTATATGAGGATTTTTGAAAGATGATATTTTGGCTTGAGTTGAAACTTGAGATTAGTTAAAGAGTTATAAAATCTTGAAGGATTTTGGTTTCTTTTAAAGGATTTTTTTGAGGATTATATTTTTGCATGGTGAAACATTTGAGTTTCCATAATTCTTCTTTTGCCTTACAATACTTTTTATTGTAAATGGCAAGGCCACAGTGTGACACACCCCTTATTTCAATCTTGTGATGTAGCCAAAGTGGCAATCATCCATAAGAAGATTTAAGGCCACACCACACTATAGGCAGTTGTATTCAAGACATATGAAGGTCTCCGCCTGTCAAAGCTGAAACCTTGCTAGGTCCACCTATTCACCTAGATGTTGGAACTTGGCACAATTCTTCCATCACACAACCAGCAGGCAACTGCAGGAAGAGAAATGGTGAAGTGGTGTAAAACTATTGTCAGCATTAATTGAGAAACTTTTTGTTTTAAATGCCTCATGGAAAAAAGACGTGAAGCTCATGGCAAAATTGGCGTGATGACAAAAAAGAAAGCCAAGATTTGTGCATTTCGAGGGGGTCTCGCCTGGAAATCCTGCAAATAGGGTTGTCCTTCACCTCAGCTTCCCTCTTAGCAAACCTCTCACACCGGGGCCCTAGCGTGGCGGCTGTGTGGTAGCCACATAGAGGCAGGGAAGACGCCATATACCCTGGTTATGCTAAAAAATACCTTCTACAAAGCTTTGTTTGGCACATTTCTTGGTTGACAATGACCAACCCTTGTGCAGAGCCTTGTAATTCTACCACAGGTTTCGACTAGTTTGACCCTACTTTTAGGGTAAATAAAAAATTACATTATTATTACTTTTCAATGCAAAAAATTATGTTGATGGTAAGTATCCTCACTTTTTCTTGGGAGGTGCTAGGTTTGAAATCAGTGTGAAATCATAGAACAGGCAAAAGAAGAAAAAAAAACTTTTGCAGAACATGAAAATCAAGTGAAACCATGTTGCCTGCTGTTTACACAACACCATGCAATGCAAAACAACGATGAAAAAAAACAAGCTCAAAAATGCACTGGACAAAGCTCATTACGAGTTGTTTAGCATCTCATTGCAAGCAAGTCATGTTCTTCCCTATGCACCTTTACAAGATTCTACCTATGGCATGGCTGTAAGTCAAATTTTGCTATAAATGAGATAGGAATATAAAACAATTCAAGCATCTCTGTATTTTTGGCATTACCCACTCGAGAAGTCTGGATATTTCTAATCACATAATTGGAAACACTCGAAACCAGCCATGAACCACAACTTAGTAAACCCTCCTACTCCCGCCTTGATCCCCTACCTAGGTAACAACCTATGTAAGTACCTAACTCCCATAGGTAAGTAGGTAAGGATTGTGAGTGGTTACTAGGTAGGTAGATAGGTAAGTCACTTGGTGGTTACTAGGTATATAGATGCTTGTGGATGGTTAGATAGGTAACCACCGAATGTGGTTAGCTAGGACACAGGAATACAACCCCAAAAAAAAAGTGTTTCCAATCCACACACTGTTTGTATTGCATGGTGGGCTGGTGGGTGGTGGTTCACTAATACTCTAATACCCTTTGTCCTACTCATATGAACTTAATACTTTTCACTATTTATAGCTTACTTTGTCATATCCAAGTATCTGTGTTTGCTTTCTGTTGTCAATAAAGTTCATCGAGGGCGGCTCCTTTTTAAATACAAAATTCAAGATGCCTTCTCTTGGAATATTAAGTGACACCGGACTAAAAATTATTATCAAAGTATTGTCTGCTTCTTTTTTACCTGACTGCCCAATTGCCCAGACACAAATTTGGGGTACTGTTATTCACACTTTAGGTGTGTAATGGACACTAGGAAACACGATGCATACTAATATGCCTCCTAGTGCCCATTACACACCAAAAGCATCCGTAACAGGACCCACCCTGGGCATCATCCATCTTTTTCTCAAAAAGATGGATTGGGGCAGACAAGTGAAATAAGGACCTATAGCTGATTTAAGATCCTCTGGATGTCATGGTGCGACTGTACTTTTGTCTTCATGCTTCTATCAATTAGTGAGGGGTGTGCCCTCAGTTTTTTTTTTTTTTTTTTTTTTTTGGGTTTTGTTTGGGCCCACCCCAATTTTTTTTGAATTGTGTG